>Ga0302220_10002086_pt1 | contig 14935 bp, 12 predicted proteins | sample II_Palsa_E1_3_FD_194572 | JGI IMG/M metagenome (GOLD analysis project Ga0302220, IMG submission 194572) | Peat permafrost microbial communities from Stordalen Mire near Abisko, Sweden - II_Palsa_E1_3 | ecosystem: Environmental > Terrestrial > Soil > Palsa > Peat permafrost | place: Sweden...
AACCGGTACGGGCGATCACACGATCTAGCATCCAGGTAAGCGCTGCCCCCCCGACAAACAGCAACACAAAGACTGGCACGTAGACATCGAGAACAGCGATATCACGTGGCATGAGAAATTCCCTTTAAGGCATCGGCACGTCTGTTGAGAAACGGTTCAAGCGGGGATTGCGGATCGAGTAGCGCGGTGCGAATGAAATGCAGTTGACACAGGATGCCTCGCAAGCCATGCGGTTCCGGCCCCGTTGGCGTGAAGGATGCGACTATCTGCTGCACAGCGACGATCGCATCAACGGTCGCGCTCAGCGCACCCTCGAAGCGGTCAGCGCGCGGTACGTCAAATAGTGCGGTCAACGCGTCTAGCGTGGTGGCCAGCGCAGTGGCTAGCGGCAAGCGCCAAGGCATCGACCTCGCTTGACCCGCATCGGTCGGGAGTGCCGCGACTTCTTTGCGCAGATCGATCACCGCATTGCCAACTTCAAGCACCAACAGCAGCCATCGCAACGCGTCACGTTTCAACTCGGGTTCGGCGGGAGCCAGCGCGTTAAATTGGAAGGCTAGATCGCGCGCACCACTCTCGAAGTGCGAACGCACTCGCCCCATGTCAGCCCGGCTCGCCGTCACGACCTGCCGGCGAAGGTCGCTGAGCAGGCGATTGCGTAGCCACGGTGTCGATGGCGGCAGCAGCACCGCGAATGCGACCGTCGTTACAAGCATCGATAGCACGAGCGCCAGTACTGAGTCCAAGAACGAGGCGGGATCGTAATGCATCGTGTTGTCCGGACCGGCGAGGAAGGAGAAGAATATGAGATATCCGACCCCGCAGCCGGCCAGAGTCGGTCGGGTCGTCATCCACACACCCATCAGCAGGAATGGAGTCAGCGCGGCGCACATCAACGCAAAGCCGTCGATGTGTGGGTACACGCCAAGCGCCACGACCGTGCCGGTCACTGACGAAAGCAACGCCCCACCGGTCATTTGAAGCGCGGTTCGCATGGGATTCGGCGACGTCGAAATCAGCGCGGCGGCGGTCGCGACGGCGACAGTCAAAGTCAAACCATTCGGCCAGGCAGTCGCGATCCAAAATGCGCCAAGCAAGATCGTCAGGAGTGTCGTGCGAAACCCCGCCACCGCCGCCGCGAGCAAGTTAGTCTTTGGCTCATAACTTCCGACCCACTGCTCACGCTGATGCGTATCGGATATGAGTGATGCATACGTAGCGGTATACGCATACAGGTCACTAACAAATCGGTGTAGCAACTCGCCCCCGGTATCGTATTCCAGCGTTCCGGCCCGCGGCGATGCAGCGAGGTTGGTGCGGGTTTCGTTGATACGTTTTGGCAATTGCGCCTCGTAGACTTCGAGTTGTATTGCGAGTTGCATTGCGTCCTTGGGACTCTTAACCTGCTCGGCCGCTTTGGCAAGCAGAGGGGCAATCTCCAAAAAATACGGCTGGAGTCGTTCTATTGCGCAGTGCGCCTCCTGCGTGCCGGCATCACGCAGCCGATTCATCGACTGAGAGAGTGCGTAAAAGCGTGTCGACAACGTCATGAATTCGCTGTTGAGCCGCGCAAGTCGGCGACCGCGCATACGCGAGTCGGCCGTTTCGAAAATTGCGGCGCTGCGCATGGACTCGAAGCCCACAATTTCGGCGATAAAGCGTGCATTGGTCGCTTCCATTTGCTGACGATCAACTCGACTGGAAAGCGCGTTAGCAGCGTATCCCGCGAAGGTTGTGAACCGACCTTGCAAAGCGATGCGCAGTTGGTCGCCGGTGTGACGTGGAAACACCAGTGCGCTGACCAGTCCCGAGCTGAGAATGCCGACGACCACCTCGGCCACTCGCGTGAACGCACTGATCACCGCGCCGTCCGGATGTTGCGAAGCCGGGATGCCGATCAGTGCAGCTGTATAACCGGCGAGCACGAAGCCATACGATTTAAAGTTGCGGCTATACGCGGCGCCCGCCGTGCAAATGCCGATCCATATTCCCGTGGAGGCCACGAACATTTCGGGTTCTTGCGAGAACAAGCTGACCAGCACGAGTGTCGCAGCGAGTCCAACTAACGTTCCGCAAATGCGGTAAAAGCTTTTCGCAAGCACCATGCCGCTTTGCGGCTGCATCACGATGAAAACCGTGATCATTGCGGTGCGCGGTTGCGCAAGATCGAGCTTCATCGCAATGCCAAGCGCCAGAAAGCACGCGGCCAAAGCCTTGATCATATAAATCCACGTAAGGCCGTCGCTGCGTGCCCAGTCAGCGATGGCCGAGCTGAGCGCGGTGGATAACTGCGGCTTTGAAATCCGTGACGTGCGTGTGAACATGGCCAGCCTCATTCAGTCGCTGCTGTCTCAGCTGCTGTCTCAACAACTGCTGCCCCAACGACAGGATGGCTCGTGTTTGCCAGGGGCGTGGCCGCCGCCGCTTTCGGCTTTCGATTGCCGTGCTCTGGCAGCATTTCGCTCGGTTGCGGACCGTCTGCCGCACTGTCGAGGCCACCACCCAATGCTGCAACAAGGCCCGCGTGTGCCACGAGTTGCTCGGCCTGAATCTTCGCGACACCTTCCTGCGCTCGCAGCAATTGCGTCTGCGAGATCAGTACATTCAGATAGTCGGTCAGACCGCTTTGATAGCCTTTGCGCAAAAGCTCATAGTTCTTGCGGGCGACGGCAACCGAGCGATTCGCGTCCTCGGCCTGGGTCGAGAGCGAACGGATGAGGACCACCTGATCGGAGACGTCCTTCAATGCGCCGACGATAGCCTGGTTATAGTTTTCGACCGCCGCGTCGTAGCCCGCCGATGCCGCGCCGAGTTCGGACCGCAGCCGAGCGCCGTCGAAGATCGGCAGAGACAGCGCCGGCCCTGCGCTCCAGCTCTGTGACGGATTCTTCAAGAACTGAAACAGTGGCCCCATGGCCGCATAGCCGCCAATCGATGCGAGAAGGTCAATATCCGGATAGAAGCTCGCCTTCGCGACGTCGATACCACGCGCTTGCGCTGCCACCATCCAGCGTGCTGCGACAACGTCCGGGCGGTGGCCGATCAGATCGGCAGGCAGCGTGCTAGGTAGCGTGCTAAGTAGCGCAGTAGGTATGACGAGGGATAGCGTCGGCCGCGCGATTGAATCGCCCGCGCCAGGCGCTTTGCCGGCCAGTGCCGCAAGTTGATGGCGGCCGAGCAAGATTTTTTCGTCGAGGGAGTGGATTTGTCGCTGGTACTCGGGCAGCGGCGTTTCCGCCTGGCTGACTTCGAGCTCGGTCCCGATCCCGCCTTTCAGGCGCCGTTTAGCGAGATTCACCATCTGCTGCTGTTGCAGCAGGGTCTGTCTGGCGATGTCGAGTAGCGCGTAGTTCATCGACATCGCGATGTACGAGCGCACCACATTGCCCTGCAATTCGAGCTGAGCCGTGCGGACGTCCGCGGCGCGTGCGTGAGCTGCGTCGAGTGCGCTCTGGGCAGAGTTCTTGTCCTTGTCCCAGATGTCGAGGTGATATGACAGGCCCAACGTACCGATGTTGTTCCACGATTGCTCGCCTGCAAGTGGGCCGGGGCCGTAGTAAAGGTTGTCGGCCCATTTCTGACGCTGGATGGATAGGCTGCCCGTCATTTGTGGCGCTACTGCCGCATTCGCGACGGCCGCCATCGACATCGCTACACGCACACGTGCTTGAGCGATTGCCAAGCCTGGGCTGCCCGCCAGCGCGGCTTCGATCCACTCGGTGAGTTGTGGATCGTTATAAGCGCGCCACCAGTCGACGGTTGGCCACTGCGCGTCAGCTTTCGCCGTGCGGATGGCCTCCCCCACGTCGAGCACGGAAGACTCGATGCTCGACGCTTGTGGGGCAACGTTCCCGAAACTTGCACAGCCCGCGATGACTATCAGGATCGAAAAAATCGCTGTTGCAGTAATTCCCTTAGGTATTCGAGACTGCAATGTTCCCTCCGACCTGAATAAAAGTGCACATCATCTGTGGCAGAAACCCAATGCACCGATAGTGCGCGGCGCCGCATCAAAATTAGTAGTCCAAATTGGTAATTAGACCGATAGCCATTACTATATTGGGGAAGCGCGCGCGTACTCCTATTGCGCGATCCGTGGGCGCTTATCGTGCGTTGTAGATTGGGGGGGAATACGAGCTGACAGTGGTATCGCTGGCACCTCTGGACCGTCCCTTTCTGCTCGGTCCATAACCGCGATCGTCCGAGATCAATCTACAGACATATTAGCCGCCCGCAAGGTTGGCTAATTTCGTTGTATCGCCAATTTATCTCTAAATACTGCCAACGTCATGTGCCATCCCGCGTGAAGCGCGGGGATCGATGCGTCAGAAAGGAGAGTGATCTCTAGCCCTTCGCGCGGCGTTTCAAGAAGCTTGGGGGATGGCCGTAGAATTTCTTGAAAGCCTGCGCATAGGAGCCTTCTGTGGCATACCCTATAGCAAGTGCAACGTCGAGCTCCCTCATGCCAGACATGTGCAGCTCAAGAGCCCTTGTCATCCTCACGTGATTGCGCCACTGCTGGAAGGCCATACCAGTTTGTGCCCGAAAAAGTCGTTGTAGTGTTTTGGAGCTGGCGCCGACCTCGGCCGCCCAATCTTCGAGCGACTTCTCGATGGAGGTGTCTCGTTCGATTGCTCTACAAATAATGCCGAGCTTCTTGTCGTCCGGAATACGAGCGGATGAGCCGGTTCGCGGGGCCCGTACGATTTCGTCCACGATGACGTGTGCGCGCCGCATTTTCTCGTCAGCGGTCAGATTACTCTCAGGCCACGACGACACATCGATTATGAGCTCACGAAGCAGCGGGCTGAGAATGAAAACCCCGCACGTCCCGCGCGAGCAAAAGTCGCTATCGATGTAGAGGCTGTGATATCGGAATCGGCGGTCCAGAAACACCGCATGCGGCTCTCCAGCAGGCAGCCACGCCGCACGGTCGGGTCCCATCCGCACGATGCCGCTGCGGGTCTCCAGCAGCATGGGGCCGTGCTGCGCGAAAACTAGCTGCCCGCATGCGTGCACATGCGCCTCGAAGTCCACCGCGTCGCCCTCGCGAACCACTGCGCTAACGGGAAAGTTATCGCGATGTACCGCGAGCAGTGGCGGATTCGGTTGCATGGCTTGTCCGGTTTTGAATGGATTGTGACCTGTGTTAGACGGCGCGAGCGTGGCCCGGGAACCTACAGTACTACAACACAATTCCATTGGAGAAAAAAATATGTTCCTCGACCTCACGCTGGCCATCGACATGCACGATCCCGTTGTTGGCAAGGCCAACCAAGACCAGAACAGCTTCATGTCCCAAGGGCATATCGGCACCCATCTCGACGTGTATGAGGGACAAGGTCGTCCGCCAGCTGAATACGCCGTCCGCCGCGGGGTAATCGTTTATGTAGGTGACGTCGGCGAGACCGAAATCACCGAAAAGATTCTCGAAGGGTACGACATCCGTGAAGGCGACTTCGTTATCTTCCACACGGGCTATCTGGCGAAATACTCGTACGGAACGCGTGACTATTTCCGCGGCCATCCCCAGATGTCATGGGATTTCATCGAAGTGCTGGCGAAGATGAACCTAGGCTTCATCGGTCTGGATTTTGCCGGCCTGCGTCGCGGTGATCAGCATGGCCCAGCAGACCTCTTGGTCGGTCGCCGCGGCGGCTTCATCATCGAGAACATGAACAAGATCGGCGAGCTCTACGATGCGGTCGGTAAGACTGAGTTTAAGATGCACACCGCCTGGACAGGTTTCCTCGGCTTCAGCGGCCTCTCGTGCCGCGTGGTGGCAGAAGTACCCGACACGGTCCAGTAAAGTGAAAGGGAGCTCATGATGCTCAGTCAAGAACAACTTAGCTACAGAGCTGGGATGGCCAAGCTCGGCGCTGCGGTTCACGTAGTCACCAGCGATGGTGTTGCTGGGAAAGCCGGTATTGCAGCCTCAGCCGTTTGCAGCGTCACCGACACGCCACCCACGCTGCTCGTGTGCGTCAACCAGCAGTCATCGGCACACAATGCGCTGATCGAGAACGGCGTGCTGTGCGTGAACACGCTAAGTGCTTCGCACGAGGCGCTATCTCGTAAGTTCGGTGCAGGCGTCAGTGTAGAGGAGCGTTTCGCCGGAATGGTGTGGAGCACGCTGAAGACGGGTGCCCCCGTGCTTGAGGGTGCAATCGTGGCGTTCGATTGCAAGGTAATCGACACAGTCTGCCAAGGCACTCACAGGGTTTTCTTTTGCGAGGTGCAGGAGATAAAACTGAACGATGGCGAGACGATTGGCGGGCTCATCTACTTCGATCGCCGATACCATGGATTGCAAGCCACTTCCTTGGCGAGTCCTTAGAGAGTTGCGCGCGTCGGGTCTGACCTGAAATCCTGACCGGATGACAGAAAGAAAAACAGACCCGACGAATATATCGGAGCACGAAGTAAGTTTTGCACCTTAGTTAAGCTTGATGAATTCAAGACGCTGAAAATGCAGGCATGTCAAAAGCACTCACTCTGGGCGCATCCGCATATTTAACCACCTCGACAAGCACCGTTTGAGCGACGGATGATTGGGTCAGCCTAGACGTGCCCTTGTCCATAGTCACGACATTCGGATTACCGTGCTTCTCAAGCGAGAAAATCTCTGCGGGAGCTTCGGGGTCGAACCATGCCCCAGTTGCGATTTGAATGGTGCCTGGCATGATGTCCGAAGATATCACTACTGAAGCGAGAAACGCGCCTCGGTCATTAAACACCTTCACCGTGTCACCTTCCGCCAAATGCCGAGTCGCCGCATCTTCCACGTTTAAAGTCAACGGTTCGCGACCGCCGACTTTCGTATCGCAACTGACCATCCCAGCGTCTAATTGGCTATGGAGGCGGCCCTTCGGTTGATTCGATAGCAGGTGTAGCGGAAATCGTTCGGTCGTTGGGCTTCCAAGCCACTCAGCGGGCTCAAGCCAAGTGGGATGAGGAGGACAATCGTCGTATTGAAAGCTCGCGATGCGCGCCGAATAAATCTCAATTTTCCCGGACGGAGTCGCCAATTTGTTTGTTTTAGGATCGTTCCGAAAATTGGCCAAGAACAGGTGGTCCTTCGTAACGGCCGGAAATTCGTAAAACCCGGCCTCCCAGAACGCGTCAAACGGCGGCGGCTCGAATCCGAGTACTAAACCGTGCTGTCTGGCACCATCGTACATGTGCCGCAGCCACTGCATTTCCGAACGGCCTTCCGTATACGCGCTTCCAAAGCCGAGCCGAGCCGACAGCTCAGCGAACACGTCCATATCGTTTCTTGACTGAGCGACAGGAGGGATGACCTGACGCATTGCAACGTAGTGGCGTTGCCTGTCGGATGCAAGTATGTCGTTGCGCTCCATGGTGGTGGTAGCTGGCAAGACGATGTCCGCGTATTTGGATGGCGGATTCCACCAAGGCTCGTGGACCACGATCATGTCGGGGCGACGCCAACCCTGGACGAATCTGTTTAAGTTTGTATTGTGGTGAAAGGGGTTCCCGCCCACCGAGTAGATCATTTTAATATCTGGCATCCGCAGCTTCGCGCCATCGTACTCAAGCTCGCCGCCCGGGTTCAAGAGCGCGTCCGTCACTCGACCCACAGGGACAAAAGTTCGAACTGGATTCTTCCCAAGAGGCAGCGTTGGCCTTGGAATACCTTCTGGGCGACTCACGGTGATGCCGTTTACTGCGCCGAAGCCAAAGCTAAAGCCTCCTCCGGGCAACCCAATTTGGCCAAGAATCGCGGCTAGCGTGACAGTCATCCAGACCGGTTGCTCGCCGTGGTCTGCGCGCTGGACCGACCATGCTGTGGTGATCAACGTCCGTCCCGCCGCCATGCGGCGCGCGAGAATGACGATCGTGTCAGCATCGACACCCGTTATCGACGCGGCCCACTGTGCATCCTTGGCGATGCCATCCACACTACCAAGCAGATATTTTTCGAAGACATCAAACCCTTCGCAGCAGTGATGCAAAAATTCCCGATCATGTAGTCCGTGGCGCACTAACGTGTGCGCCATGCCGAGCATCATCGCAACGTCGGTATTGGGTCGAATCGGGATCCAATCGGCGCGAAGAGCAGTCGTTACATCTTCACGGGACGGACTTATGTTGACGAACTTCACCTTGGACTCGGCTGCTCTAGCGATCCACTCCCCGTTCTCGTGCTTTACCGCGCCGCCAGCGTCGATCTGCATATTTTTTGAATGGGCGCCCCCGAACATTACAACGAGGTCGGAATTCTCGACGATAGAGGACCACGGCACGACCATTTTCCCCACATCGTTATCGCCAACGATGTATGGGGCGATGCCCAGTGCAGCGCCGTAGCTATGGTTGCCTCGCTTGTCGACGTATCCGCCATACAGTCCGAGAAATCGCTTCAGCACGCTAGGCGAGTGATGTAAGCGGCCTGCGCTGGCCCAGCCATAAGAGCCACCGTAGATCGCCTCGTTACCAAATTCCGATTTGATGCGTTCGAGTCCTTCGACGATCAATCCGAGTGCCATGTCCCAAGCCACCGGTACAAACGGCTCGGCGCCTCGACCCTCTCGCGAATGCTCCCGGCGTTTGAGATACCCTTCGCGCACGTACGGTTGATCGATTCGTAGCGTGCTTCTGACCATATCGGGCAAGCTTCGGTTAAGCGTTGAAGGGGATGGGTCATGCGCGAATGGCACTGTTCCCAATATCTCGCCTTCATCGGAGACTTGAACTCCGTAAACGCCCCAATGTGAGGCAGTTTGAATCGTTTGCATGCGAGACACTTGAACTCCTTCGTGCGCGGTATGACATCTTCGTGTGCCGGCCTTGCCGAACCTCGGCGGCAACCTGCGGAGCAATTAGGCAGAATAATTAATCTAACAACTAGTCAGCTATCCTGAGTTAGTGCGGAGGACGGGAGGGATCTGTCACTGCTATAAAGCCAGCCCATGAATCCTACAAAGATCGCCGCGATGACGGCCGGAGCTGCTGCAACGCGGAAGATGTCCTCCGGCCGCCAGTTCGACGCGTATAACACTCCGGCCAGGTAGGTGCCCCCGGCGCCGCCGAGACGGCCAATACCAGAAGCCCATGCCATACCAGGCGCACGTAGCTCCGCCGGATAAAACAGGGCGGTCAGGGCGACCACGCCTTTCTGGCCGCCGCTGGTGCATGCGCCGCAGCAGAATGCCGCAAGCATGAGTAAAAATGGCGTTGCGCCAAGCGCCGCGGAAATCCCAAGCATCGATATTCCGCCAAACAGGTAGAGCACCGAGAGAATGATATAGGGGCCGAACCGGTCCATCAACGGCCCCATGGCTAGTCCGGCTGCCATGCCACCGACAGTGCTGATGGCGGTTGCCCAGACGATCATGCGGGGCGAGTATGAGAGCGAGTGCAGGAACGTAGGTAGCCAGCTCTGGAGGAAATAAAATTCCGCCAGATTGATGTTGAACACGACCCACAGCAAAAACGTGCCGACACGCAAACGCGGAGAAAACAAGCCACTCACGCTCCCGTCGGTGCTCTTATCGGCGTTGGAGCTTATTACGGCGCCGGCCGGCAAGTTAAACTGGGGAAAGAATCGCTGCACCATCTGACGCAGGTCTTTCGGCGAGCCGTGTCGTGCAAGATGCGAGGCAGACTCAGGCAAGAGAGGCATGAGCAGTAGCGTTAAAACAAGCGGCCCGAGGCCACAAACCCATAGTGGAGCGGTCCAGCCGAAGCGTGGCATCAGGGCCCCACTGCAGAAGCCCGCGACGGTAAATCCGAGGGAATAGCCGACATAAATCAATAAAACAAACGTTGCGCGTGTCCTTTTGGGACTGAACTCGGATGTGAGGCCGACGGCACAGGGCACGGCGACTCCGAGTCCGATGCCGGTAAGCAGTCGAAGCGCGATCAGCTCTGGCACGTTCGTTACAAAGACAGTTAGCAACGTGAACAACCCGAACGCGGCCGTTGACCATACGGTCATTTTTTTTGTGCCGAAACGCTTTGCAAGGGGCGAAATGCCGAAATTTCCGATCATCAGACCGATGAGCACTGACGAGAAAATGCTGCCAAGGACTGACTTTGGAAGATGCCAGTCATTCGCGAGAACGGGCACGATGTAGCTGAAGGCTTGCGTGGTGAAGCCATCAAATAGCATGAGCAATGCACAGAGAGCGAGTGCGATGTACTGGGCTCGCCCGATTCGAGATTGATCGATTACGTCGTGAATGTAGACTTTGCGTGATTCCATCACATGTCTCCGCTGCGATATCAGGATCGGCGGTGACCTTGCCCGTGATGCAAAGGTCGCCACTCAGCACCATCGTATCTGCGCGCAATGCCCTCTCGCCGCCTCACTTCGGCCAACAATCGTTCAAAACCGGACTTATGGAACCGGTGGGCGCGACCGTGGCCTCTCTGATTCGCGAGAGCGACGCAAGTACCGGGCTGGTGGTTGCCCGAGGGCTTTCTTGAACATCGTGATGAACGCGGTCACCGACTCATAGCCGAGGTCGCCAGATACTCGCTGTACCGACGCCCCGCCGGCAAGTTCCCTTATGGCGATAAGCAGATGGAGCAACTGTCGCCACCGACCGAACGTCAGCCCTGTTTCGGCGACGATCAACCGGGCCAGCGAACGCTCACTCATCGCGACGCGCTTGGCCCACTGCACGATCGTGCTGCGATCGCCCGGATTCGCGCGTAACGCATTCTCAATTTCGAGCATTTTAGGATGATTGCTTACCGGTAAACAAAGCCTTTCCTCGGGCATTAACGCTAGCTCATCCAGCAACACGCGTTCTAGACGATCAATATGCCCATCTGCTTCGCAAGCCTGCGGAACGCTTGCCAGATGCAAAATGATCTCCCTCACCATCGGCGAAATCGAGAGCGTACAGCACTGCTTCGGCAAATCGATCAAGTCGGGTTCGACAAACAGGTAGCACAATTCTGCATTTGACGTGGCGCGATTGCTGTGTGGCAAACCGCCCGGGATCCAAGCACCGCAATGTGGAGGCACGATCCAAAGAGCCTTCTCCACCTGGCAAGTCACGGCTCCCCGCAGCGCCAGCACGAGTTGGCTCTTGCGGTGCCGGTGCACTGGGATTTCCGCTTTGTATTCTTTTACCTCTAACCGTATTGCCATTGCAAGCCGATCGCTCGCGTCCACATCCAGGTCTTCAACGAGAGCATCGAACGTCATTTTGACTTCGGCATGGGTTCGAGATGCGCTGACATTGATCTAATTTAAACGTTGCTGCGTCAGCTCATTTTCGCGTCCGATTTGATCCCCGGATAATGCGTAACCCGCGATTGCTCCCCCCTCTTCGACGAATTTCGCATAGGCGCCTCCGCCGTCGCTGATCTGCACCGTCCATGCACCACCCCTACCAACGGGCGGCAAAAGTACGCGTACAGGGTGCGCAGGAGTCTTTACGTCGATCGGCATCGGGGGATAGTCGACGGGGGTGGCCAGCCCGGTCAGCGTCGCGGCCAATGCCCGCGCTCCGTGTTGAACTGGCTCGAGAAACGGCAGCACGCTGCCTTGCACCTCTGCGCAGTCACCAATCGCATAGATGTCCGGTGCGGATGTCCGTAAATAGCCATCTACGACGATGCCCCGATTGATTTCAAGAGGCGGTGTGGCTCGCACCGTCTCTGGATCAAGCCCGATCGCGGCGATCACCACGTCACAAGTAACATGAAGGCCACTATCACCCGTTACAAGACATTGGCGACCATCCGTCCCTGCAGTATCAATGGACCGGATAATCGCTCCTGGATGCCAGCGTACTCCCTCGGTCGCCAATGCATGCGTCACCGCATCGGCAGCGTCGGGCGGCAGAAAGCGGTCGAGCATGCGCATCGACACATCGAGCAGATCGACACTGTAGCCGCCGGCCAGCAAGTCATTCGCAAGTTCACAACCCACCAGGCCTGCACCGACCACCGCCACTTTTGATGCGCCCTCAAGCGCAGCGCGCAACGCCTCGTACTCCGGAAGACTATTGACAGATAGCACCCGACTGACTGCATTTCCGCCGAACTGCGGTATCCGCGCTCGTGCCCCGACCGCGAGCACCAGTTGGCCGTACCCCACCCGACCGCCATCCGATAGATGCAGGCAGTGTGCGGCCGAGTCGATCCATTCGACATCGGTATTCGACTCGATCGCAATGTTCAGCCGCTTCGCCATCTGCTCCCTCGGCGTACCCGCCAGTTGTGCAGCGCTCATTTGCTGCGCAAAGGCATTGGACAGCATCGGCTTCGAATATTGGTTGCCATCGTCGCGGCTCAACATCAACATGCCGATGCCGCGATCGCGGCGGCGCACTTCACGGGCAACCGTATAGCCCGCGAAACCGGTGCCGACTATAACGATGGGGTATTCAATGTCGCGGCTCATCGTGTCACCCTTTCAGACGGGTACTACGAGCAGTGTGTCGACGCGGCTTGAATCGAGTACGGCGATCTTCTCGCGAAATCGCAAACCTTCCGTCGTCTCAACGATCTCGTCGTGCCAAATGCCGGACAGGAATAGCATGCTGTCACCGCTTTCAAGAATCCGCACGACGCCGAACCCCATGCGCGCACGGATCGTCCCATTTTCGGCGGCTTCAACATGGAGCGCACCCAGCAAATGCCGATAGCGTTGCGGCTCGAAGATGTTGGCCCTTTTCATTGAGCCAATCCGGTCAATCAGCATGCCCTTGCTGTTGCACTGAACAATGCCGATGGGCATCGACTTGCGGTGCGCTTCCCGCGTCGTAATCTGATAGAAGCAAACATCTTCGAAAAATTCAGGCCATTCTTCGTAGCGCTCTTCGTCGATGCAATCTGCGTAGGCATCGTAGAGCGGCCTCACGCGATGAAAAAGTTCATTGGATTCCAACACGGTCATGTTCCTTCTTTAAATAGATCTTCTGCGCACGACGCACGGCAGCGGTGTCGCACGTACCTTAGTGCTGCGTGGGGTCTTGTTACAGCCGCATGTACTTGCGATATGCTTGCCAAAACCCTCGCACCGATGCCTCGCTCACCCGCGATTCCTGGCTCTCGACGGTTCGCCCGCCCATTTCGAGCACCGTCTCACGACCCTGGTTACCCACGATCGCACGCTGGACGAAGCTACCGATCACGCCGTCTTCCATCGATACGAGCCCCGCAGGCCCAACGAGGTTGCTCAGCGCGACGCGGATGTCGGTTTCCTCTTGCGTGTCTGATTCGTAGCCGAACATAATCCACACAAGTTCACACCCGTTTACGCCTCGCGGAATGAGTAAGCGCAACGCGAGCGAATTTTGGATTTGCTGAACGATCAGGTTGGGGAAAATGCCTTGAATAGCATGGGTGACGCCGTCATCGAATTCCGGCCAGCTTTTGAGTATCCGGTTGTCGTGCAAAGCGAATTCGTCGTTTTGCGCGCGCAAGCCACCACTCTCATAATCGGTCCCGCCGCCGGCGTCGGTCGCCATTTTTGAGTAGCTGATGTGGTGGCCTCCGTCCCCGTCGAGAATCAGGCCGCCCTGCATCGAGAGCCGATTCAGTTTGAACGTCGTAAAGAACAGATGCAGAAGGCTCGCGTGATACGAGTCCTTCACGTTTTCCATGTACAACTTCCAGTTGTTGTGCATGTGCTGTGAAAACGTGCCGAGAATCCGGATTTTCTTGGAAAAGATACGCTGTATATGTGCGCACATTTTTGGTCCGAGAAACGTCTCGAGCTCGGGCGCGTCTTCATCGAACGACACAAACAAAAGACCACACAGCGACTGAACGCGCAGTTTCTGAAGGTTGTGATCGCAGGTGCGGAAATCGTCTGGCAGGCCGCCCTTGCCGCGCACGCCCTTGTGAAACGCTACGGTTTTCAGATTTCCCTCAAGGTCGTAGGACCAGTTATGGTAGACGCACGTGAACGCATCGCGATTTCCCGTTTTCTCGTAGCAGAGTGTCGAGCCTCGATGCGCGCAACGGTTAACGAAGGCGCTGTAACTATCGGCTGAACTCTTCACGACTACGACAGGCGTATCGCCGACAAAATTAGTCTTGAAGTCGCCTACGGCGGGAATCTCTACATCGACGCCAACAAAGTTCCATATCGGCCCTTTGAACAGCAAGTCTTGTTCACTTTCATAAAGTGCGTCGTTCGTATAGATCTCGAACGGGACCCGACTCACGCCTTCTTTTGGCCACTCGATACGTTGGGCCTGCAGTTCTACATCGCTCATCCTCGTCTCCTTAAATTACATGACGCACGGCCTGTTTGCGAAACATCCGCGCCACGATATTGCTCCCTCGCTTTCATTGACTGGCGCCTAAGCCGATATTCAACGGCCGTCGCCCTGGATGCAAACCCAGACTTCGTCCCCTCGCACATCCACCTCATAAGTCGCCAGATCGATGGTCAGTGGGGAGCAAAGCGCCTTACCCGTTCGAACGTCAAAGCGGCCCTGATGCAACGGACACTCGACCACCCCGTCTTCGTGATACCCATCGCTTAGCAGAGCAAATTGATGCGTGCAGATGTTGGAAGTTCCATACACGGCGCCATCGACAAGATAAAGCGCGATTCGATGCCCCTCCACACTGCACGCCGTTGGATAGTCCGGCGCCAGATCGGACAGTCTTGCTACGTTAAGCCAGGACATGTTGACCTCTCTCAAAAGAAAACCGCACAGCGGCGAACGTTACGTGACGGCAGCGACTCATCTCCACCGCCGAAGCATGAAACAATCGTATATCGTATTTTAATGAATCGCAAGTTTTTTTCGTGCTGATCAAGATATCATACTGATATATATAGATTTATTATGGTTTTTCGCAAGCCTATTTGATCGATACCACCAGACTTATCAATATCTGTACAATCGTATAAATACCGATTCGCAGCGCGAAAAACGTCTATGTCGCCGATCGGTGGGTGACGAGTCGGGCCGTGGGTGCGGGGCCCCACAGG
>Ga0302220_10002094_pt1 | contig 14872 bp, 15 predicted proteins | sample II_Palsa_E1_3_FD_194572 | JGI IMG/M metagenome (GOLD analysis project Ga0302220, IMG submission 194572) | Peat permafrost microbial communities from Stordalen Mire near Abisko, Sweden - II_Palsa_E1_3 | ecosystem: Environmental > Terrestrial > Soil > Palsa > Peat permafrost | place: Sweden...
TTTATCGTCGATACCGCTCGCATCCCAAACCTTTCAAATTCATTATTTCGGAACGCGAGGCTATCTTAAAATCGTCCCATCAACGCCGACAATTCGATTTACGTCCCGTTACGCTGGATACAACCCGTATCGAAAAGGTCATGGCCTGGTTACAACCGCACAGCAACCACGCCAGGTTCCCGGGTGTCGCAGCCACGCCGCACATCGTGGCAAAATCCCGGCGCGCGCTGTCCTGCCCCTCTTGCTAAGGTAGAATCGAACGACCAGATAAGTCTTACCGAACGCAAGCCGCAGGTCTTCAATGCTAGCGCCCTCGTCCGCTCTCCTTTTTCTCGCATGAACACCGATCGCAACGACGCTCCGGCGGTAACCAATTTCATCCGCAATATCATTGACGAAGACAATCGCAACGACAAATGGTCGCAGCGGGTCGAAACACGTTTTCCACCCGAGCCGAACGGCTACCTGCACATCGGTCATGCGAAGAGTATTTGCGTCAATTTCGGCATCGCGCGTGATTACGGCGGCGTCTGCCACCTTCGTTTCGACGACACGAATCCGGAAAAGGAAAGTGTCGAATACGTCGATTCCATCATCGACGCCGTGAAGTGGCTCGGCTTCGACTGGAACAAGGACGGCACCGAACACCTGTACTTCGCGAGCGACTACTACGACAAGCTCTACGAATTCGCCGAACTGCTGATCGAACGCGGCCAGGCCTATGTCGACAGCCAGTCGGCCGAAGAAATGCGCCTGACGCGCGGCTCGGCGCAAGAGCCCGGCAAGAATTCGCCGTTCCGCGACCGCACGCCGCAAGAGAACCTGGACCTGTTCCGCCGCATGAAAGCGGGCGAGTTCAAGGAGGGCGAGCACGTGCTGCGCGCCAAGATCGACATGGCGTCGCCGAATTTCAACATGCGCGATCCCGTCGTCTACCGGATTCGTTTCGCCCATCATTACCGGACCGGCGACACGTGGTGCATCTACCCCATGTACGACTACACGCACTGTGTATCGGACGCGCTCGAAAACATCACGCATTCGCTGTGTACGCTCGAGTTTGAAGATCACCGTCCGCTCTACGACTGGTTCTTGAATCAACTCGCCGATGACGGCAAGTTCACCCGTCCGCTGCCGCAGCAAATCGAGTTCTCCCGACTCAACCTGACGTACGCGATCACCAGCAAGCGCAAGCTGCTGCAACTGGTGACGGAAAATCATGTGGACGGCTGGGACGATCCGCGCATGCCGACTATCGTGGGCGTGCGGCGTCGGGGCTTCACGCCGGAAAGCATCCGGCTCATGTGCGACCGCGTGGCGGTGACGAAGGTGGATTCGTGGATCGACATGAGCGTGCTGGAAGGCGCATTGCGCGACGATCTCGACGAAAAAGCGCCCCGTGCGATCGCGGTGCTGGACCCGCTGAAACTGATCATCGACAACTATCCGGAAGGCACGAGCGAAACTTGCAGCGCGCCGGTTCATCCGCATCATCCTGAGCGCGGCACGCGTGAATTTCCGTTTTCACGCGAATTGTGGATCGAGCGCGAGGACTTCCAGGAAGTACCGAAAAAGGGCTATTTCCGTTTGTTCCCGGGTAACAAGGTGCGGCTGAAGTACGGCTTCGTCGTGGAGTGCACGGGCGCTGACAAGGACGAGCACGGCAACATCACGGCCGTGCATTGCACGTACTTCCCCGACAGCAGGTCCGGCACGGAAGGCGCTAACGGCTACAAGGTCAAAGGCACCATTCACTGGGTCAGCGCGGAAGGCGCATATGAAGCCGAAGTACGGATCTACGACCGCCTCTTCAAAGAACCGCAACCGGGAGCCGGCGGCGCGGAATTTCTTGATGCGCTGAACCCCGACTCGAAGCGCATCGTGCGCGCTTATCTTGAACCGGGCGCGCGCCAGGCAAACGCCGAAGATCGCTACCAGTTCGAACGCCACGGCTATTTCGTCGCTGACCGTATCGATTCGAAACCCGGCATGCCGGTGTTCAATCGCATCGTCAGCCTGCGCGATAGCTGGACCAAGCCGGCTTAAGGCCATCGGCGCGTCCCGCCGGACGCTCGCACCTGTTGTGGGGGATGCTTTGCAACGCACCTTGCCAAGGTCGTTCATCCGCGCGCTGGACGCTTCAAGCACGTCACGCGCATCTCGCGTGTCGTGCGCGCTTGCGCTGCTGATCGCGGCGCAAGCGGCTTTCGCGGGCACGGTCGACCTGTCCTCGCCTACGCTACGCAAGATCGCCGAGAACAACACCATTGTCCTCGGCGTGCGCGAGTCGTCGGTCCCCTTCTCCTATCTCGACGCGAACGGGCGGCCCATCGGCTATTCACAGTCCATCGCGCTCAAGATAGTCGACGAAGTCCGACTCCGCTTGCAAACACCCCGGCTCGCCGTGAGCACGGTGGTCGTTACGTCAGCGAACCGATTGTCGTATGTGGTGAACCACCAGATCGACCTGGAATGCGGCTCGACCGCCCATATTCGGGATCGGGAGCAATTGGTCTCGTTCTCGAACAGCTTCTTTAGTTACGGCATCCGGATGGTGGTGAAGCGCAAATCCGGCATCCGCAACTACGCGGATCTCGCCGGCAAGACGGTATCGACCACAGCGGGTACGTCCGACGAACAGCTACTGCGGGAACTGTCGCTGAACCGGAAACTCGATCTGCGGATCATCAGCGCGAAAGACCATGCAGAAGCTTTCGATGCGGTGAAAACCGGTCGCGCCGTGGCATTCGTGATGGATGACCCGTTGCTGTACGGAAAGATAGCTCAGGAAGGTCCCGCTCAAAACGAATACATTGTCACCGGTGACCCGCTCGCGCATGAATCCTACGCATGCATGATGCGCAAGGGCGACCCGGTCTTCAAGAAACTGGCCGATGACGTGATTGCCGGCATGGAGCGCTCAGGCGAAGCCGAAAAACTCTACGACCAGTGGTTCATGCAGCCCATTCCCCCCGACAACATCAACTTGCGGTTCCCTCTGTCGCCAGAAATGAGGGCGCTGTTCGCCGATCCGAGCGACCACTCCTCCGACGACTAGCGTGACCAAGCAGCAAGCGTTGATCAATGGTGCCCCCGGGCGCACGCCCTAGCCCTGCGGCTCAGGCGAGCGTCTGGTGTAGTTCCGTCAGCGACAGCGTGGTCTGGAACAAGCGCGCGAGGCTGCGGCTTGCGTACTGATCGACATCAACCGGCGCGACCCATCTGTACGCGTCCATTTCGGGAATCATCGCGCCGTCCCGGCGACGCGGAAAATACGATTCGCAGACGCACTCTTCAAGCTTTACTTCTGCGTCGGTCACTCGCACCGCGAACAGATGCAGGTCCTTGTCGCGGCGATAAACAAAGCGCCCGAGATCCTTCAAGCGCTCCGCTTTCATCACGATCCCCGTCTCTTCCACGAGTTCCCGCAATGCCGCTTCCACGGGTTGTTCGTCCGCCTCACCCTGGCCTTTCGGGATATCCCAGTGCGACGTCTCGGTCGCATGGCACAGCAACACGTCTCCTTGCGTGTTAAGAATCACGACGCCACACGAAACCGTCCGGTCGGCCATTTAAGTGGCCTTCCGGATTCGCGATAGCGCGTGACAGGAAACGTCGGGCTGGTTGAAACGGGTCACTGTTTCAACAATGCCCATTTACCGCCATCCGGCTTGCAGACGGTCGGCGCCCAGGTCTGCGTCTGACCCTTGGCGCGCGCCACTATGGTGAGCTTGCGGCACGTACGGTCGCCGTCCTTCTTCGTATCCGACGGCGTGATGGTGCCGTTGATGGCAACCGAATTTCCCGCGCCTTCGTTGTTCCAGTCGAGCGACTCGCCGTCTTGCTTGGTGTCGAGCGCCGAGTGCGCCGCGTTGTTGAGCACCTGCAAGTCACGCTGCTTCATGTAGGTGATCGGCGTGTTGTTGAGAAACCCGAGGTTGGCAGCGTGTGCCGCGCCGCCGGCAAGCACAACACAGCTTGCGATCAGTTTCACGGCGAGTTGCACCGAGACGCGCTTGAGCGCGAAAGATGGGTATGACATGAAGCACTCTCCCTTGTTGGTATTGATATTGAGATATTGGATTTTGGCGATATCAGCAAGACCGCAGCAAGATCGCGGCTAGATCGGTATGACTGCATTATTCGCGACCATTGCCATAATCGCGTTTCAAAAAGTCAGAAACGCTCTGGATCGACTGATAAATCATGATCATCTGGCGTCGAGGATAGCATGAGGGCATAAGGGCTTTGCAAGCGCCTAACGTCCGCCGAATGGCCATGTGCTCTGATTTTCAGAGCGCCAGAAGACTATCTCAGAAGTGTCTGATAGAGGCATTGGGGGCGGAAAACTAATATCGGAAGCTTGTCGACTACGCTTCAAATCCGATCATGGACACCCTTCTCGCTACCGCCCAGACGCCGACGCTCTACGAGTGGCTGTGCATCGCCATTATCGCGTGTGCGATCACGATGCCCAAGGGATTCATAGCGATGGACCGGATGCTGGCCAGACGGCCCGAGCGGTCCGAGTGGTCAGGCTACTCCTACGTTGCCGACCCGCGCGGCGCTACGCAGCCGTCAATCTGGCCGCGCGTGATGACCGCCATAGGCGGCGCATTCTGGATCGGCGCATTGCTCACGCTGGTGTTTTTATGCCGGCAACTCACTCCATAGCCTTGTCGCAATCCGACATGAATCAAGGGCAGCTTCGGCTGCCTTTTTTTATCGTCGAAGGCTTTCGCATTCCTGTTTTCGTATTCCGTCATTAGCTTCGAAGCATCCCTTATTCGACGTGCAAACCTATCGCCGCTATGGTCGACGATATCTCTTCTCGCACGGAAATCTCCATGAAAAAACTGGGCTTGTCGTTGTCATTAGCAGGGTTATGGGTTGCTGCTGCGTTCGCTTTGTTGCCGCTGTCTGCGTCGGCACAAGATGCGGTGAGTGCGCCCGCGAAGCAATTGCGGATCGGTTTTCAGAAGGCCGGCCTGCTTGCCGTGCTCAAGGCCCAGGGTTCGCTCGAACAAAAACTCAAGCCGCTCGGCTACACGGTCAGTTGGTATGAGTTTCCCGCCGGGCCGCAATTGCTCGAGGCGCTCAATACAAGCAACATCGATTTCGGCTATACGGGCGCACCACCCCCTATTTTTGCGCAGGCTGCTGGCGTGAATTTCGTTTATGTCGGCGCCGAGCCGGGCGGAGAAACCAACGAAGCGCTGTTCGTCAAAGCCGATTCCCCAATTCATTCGCTTGCTGAGCTAAAAGGACGGCGCATTGCGTTGCAAAAGGGATCAAGTTCGAACTTCCTGCTGCTTGCAGTGCTCCAGAAAGCTGGCCTTAAGCTCGACGATATCCGTCCGGTTTATCTCGCGCCCGCGGATGCCCGCGCGGCCTTCGAAAACGGCGATGTCGATGCATGGATCGTCTGGGACCCGTATTACGCCGCCGCGCAGAAGGCGCTGACCGTGCGCACGCTCGCGGACTACACCGGGTTGCCGAAGCCGTTCAATTTCTACGAGGCCACGCGCAGCTTCGCCACCCAAAATCCGCAGGCGGTGCGTGCCGTGATCGATCAGTTGCGGACGACCGGCGCATGGGTCACGCAGCATCCCGCGGACACGGCGGCGTTGCTCGCGCCGAAAATCGGGCTCGATGCCGGGCTTGTGGAGACCTGGGTACGCCGGGTGCCGTATGGCGCTCGACCGATCGACGAGAAGATTGTCGCGACCCAGCAGGGCGTGGCGGACATGTTCTACCGCGCGAAACTGATTCCGAAGGCGGTGACGGTGAAGGACAACGTGTGGCGGGACCAGGATGCGCTGACAGCGCGCTAGGCGTAAGGACTTTTGAAGCGGTGGCGGGTTCGCGTGGCTCGCCCTGCGGAACATCATGCGATGCTGTGGTTTCACACGCCCGAGGCGTTGAGGCGAACCTGAGGTTCTGGTACGGCAGGAGGGACTCGAACCCCCGCCCCTCGGCTTAGAAGGCCGATGCTCTATCCAGCTGAGCTACTGCCGCATTGCAGATGATCCGGGATTTTACCTCATCGAAAGGATGCGAGGCCTCATTCCGAGACCTCGCCCGCTCGAATGCGATTCAAACCCTCGCGTTCAAGCCCTTAAACCGGTTGCTGATGCAGCATGAACCAGCCAAGACAGAACGCGCCCGCGACCACGCAGTACAAGCCGAAAGCGGCCAGCCGGCCGCGGCCTTCGAAGTAACGCATCAGGAAACGCACGCTTAGGTAAGCCGCAATTCCCGTCAGCACGCCACCGAGGGCGGCATCGAAGAGTTGATCCGGTGCGTGGAACAGCTTCGGCAATTCAAGCACGCCAGCCGCGAAAATGATCGGCGTGCCAAGCAAGAACGAGAACTCCGCCGCTTTCTCGGAACTCATTCCGGCGCCGACCCCGGCGATAATCGTCAGCCCGCTGCGCGAAAAACCCGGAATCAGCGCGCCGATCTGCGCGAGGCCAACCAGGAACGCCTGTTTGAACGTGAGGTCTTCGGGCGAGCGCTCAGCGCGCGCACGCGTCAGCCGGTCGCCGACCCACAACAGCACGCCGTTCACCATCAACGCCGCCGCGACGATCCGCAGATCGTGGAACAGCGCCTCGAGCCGCTTTTCAAGCACCAGCCCGACGATACCCGTTGGAATAGTGCCAATGATCAGCGCCCACATCATGTGGCCATCGGCGTTTTTGCGGCCGCGTAGCGATCCGATAAACCCCTTGATCAGCGCAATCCAGCGCTTGCGGAAGTACCACAGCAGCGCGAGCGCCGTGCCCAGGTGCAACGCGACCAGGAACGGCAACAGCTGCGGCGCGTGTTTATCGATGTGCATCCCGATCAGGCCGGGCACCAGAAGCGTATGTCCAAGACTGCTGACCGGGAACAATTCAGTCACACCCTGGAGTACGCTCAGAAAAATCAGAAACCACAAAGTCACGCGTCGATCCTCTTTCGTTATTGGCGACAGGCACATAGCCGCGGCGGTGCAGCAAACTGCCAAGCAAACCGGCCCGATTATGCCGGTCACCAAAAGCAGCGCCAAGCCTTTGCGTAGTGCCTTTCGTTATCGAAAGCAAATCGTTTGGATAATCGAATTATTTAGTAATAAATAAAAAAGCCCGTTGTAAGAACGGGCTTTTTGTGGGATAGCGTCACATCTGCGTCACGGGCGCAGCTTGTATAAAAACAGCAGCGTACCGGCACCGAACGTGCCAAAAATGAAGACTCCAAACATCATCGCCAGATCCATATCATCCTCGTTGTTCGGCAGGACCCATCAATCTGTGTGAGATCGTCAAGGTCGAAAGATGTTTCATCCGCGTTACATCGAGCTTGCATTATCGAGGTAATGAAAGCGCATGTGTCAGTCGCAATTTCCCCAAAAGGGTTTCCCCGTAGAATTGAGCCGCTCATCGCGCCACGCCGCCTGCTCGTTGCTCGTTCGAACACTTGTTTGAATACGCGGTTCGTCCACTTACTCAAGGAGACCACCCACATGTCATCCCAGCCTGAAGACATCCTGGAAATCACGTTCGATGACGCCGTTCTCGAACTCGCGCCGCGCGCGGGCGGACGGCTGATGACGTGGCGCGTTGGCGGCGAGCCCGTTATTTTTTGGCCGGCCGCGCCGGACTGGTCCAATTTCGTCAAGATTCGCGGCGGCAACCCGTTGTTGTTCCCGTTTCTCGGCCGCCATTTCGTTGATGGCGAGATCGGCAAGTGGCGAGATCAGGAAGGCGTCGTGCACGAACTCCCCATGCACGGTTTCGCGCGCAATCTCCCGTTCGAACATCGGAGAGACCCGGACGGCCACGGCGTACGAATGACGCTCGTGGATAACGATTTCACGCGCCAGGGTTATCCCTTCGCGTTTCGTTTCGAGGCGGCATACAGGCTGGTCGATGCCGTGACACTCGATGTCGAACTCACGACGTCGAACCCCGGCGAAGTACCGCTGCCCTATTACTCGGGTCATCATTTCTACTTCGCCCTGCCGCACGATCAGCGCGGCATCAGCAGCCTGGAATTACCGCGCACGGAAACCCGCCGGCAACTCGACGATGGCTCCATCAGTGACCCGCAGGCGGGTGCAGCGCGCTACGCGCTGGACGACGCCAACATCGTGGATCGTTTCCATTGTCTTACCGGCCCCTCTGACAACCCGGTTCGCCTTGTCACACCAGGTTTGAAGCGCGCCGTGAATTTCGACCTGCAACGGCCCGACTCGGTACCTTGGTACGCCGTGACGACCTGGACCCTGGAGCCCACATCGGATTTCTACTGCATCGAGCCGTGGGTCGGACTTCCCGATGCAATTCACAACGGCCGTGGACTGCGCTGGCTCGCGCCGGGGAAAACTGAAACGGCAGCGCTGCGGCTGAGCGTTTCGCCGGCAGCTTGAAGAGGACAGGAAGCGGGACAGGAAGCGGGGAAAGAAGCGGGGAAAGAAGCGGGGCAACGAGCCGGCCATCTGGGCCGCTTCTGAGGGCAGCGACGCCGGGACGGTAAAATCGGACATTTCGCCGATGCGCGTTCCGGTTTGTCTGCCGCAGCGTTGTCGGTTCGTGCGGCGCTTTGCGAGGTTTTGGGTTTGGTAAAAATAATTCGACGGCTGACCTGCGTGACGTTGGTCGCAGTGCTCGCCGCGTGCGGTTCCGCGCCGGTCGGCCCAGGGTTTTATCGAGTAGAACGGGGCGACACGTTGTCAAAGGTCGCGCGGGCGAACCGGACATCGGTCCAGAACATCACGCGCTGGAACAACCTCACCGACCCGAATGCGATCGAAGTCGGCCAGGTGCTGCGTGTGGCGCCACCGGCGGGAAGCGTGACTCCGGCCGGGTCATCAGCACCGCCGGCCCGCCCAAGCAGCGCGGATGCATCGGATTCGTCGCCGTCATCCGCATTGGTCACGCCGGCCACCAGCATTTCGCTTATCTGGCCGACGCAAGGCAGCGTGATTCGCGGTTTCGATGGTAAGAGTTCGAAGGGTATTGACATTGCCGGCGCGCCCGGGACGCAGATCGTGGCGGCGGCCGCGGGAACGGTGGTCTATGCGGGGAACGGGCTGCGCGGTTACGGCAACCTGCTGATCGTGAAGCACAACGCCGACTACTTGAGCGCGTACGCGCATAACCGTGCGCTGCTCGTGAAGGAGGGCCAGAGCATCACTCAGGGTCAACCCATCGCGGAAATGGGCGACACCGACACGAATCGCGTGATGTTGCATTTTGAATTGCGCTACAAAGGCAGTTCGATTGATCCATCGCGCTATTTGCCGGCACGGTAACGCACCGCTCAATTGAAGACGGGCACGTTCAACGAAGGGGGGCGTGCTCAATTAAACACAGGGAAGAATCGATGAAATTACAACTTTGCGTCACGACGCTTGGAAAAGCAGCCGCGACGGCTGCGGTTATGGCGGCTGCGCTGACGCTCGGTGGCTGCGCCGACTCGGCGAAGATGACCTATCTGCCGTCCGGTGACACCGGCTTTGCGATCAACTGCAGCGGTGGCGACGCGAGTACGAGCTGGGGGGAATGCTACAAGAAGGCGGGCGAGATGTGCGGCTCGTACGGCTACGACGTGGTGTCGAAGGATGTTGATAACGGCGCAACGTCCGGCGGAACGGTGGCCGGGATTTTCGGCGCGAACGTCAAGAACCGGTCGATGGTGATTCGCTGCAAACAATAGCGCTCGCGTGTTTCTTGATCGAGCGGACAAGGCGCACAACGTGTGCACCTGCTGCCAGGTTTGATCGCGGACCCAGCGAACCCAGCGAACCCAGCAGTTGCGCGCCGCGCCAGCGACCGGACAACGGGTCGATATGCGAGGCGAACACGAGCAACGAACCCAGCGCGATCGGACAAATGGCGAGGAAAATCCACAACGAGGTCATGATCGGGAATCGATATCAGGAAATGCGATCATACCGTTGCGGCAAGAAGTTCGCATAACACGCCGTCGAAACTGCTTTTCGATCGTAGTAATTACGTGTCGCGGCCTTCGTTGACCAGACACGCTTAACCTCTGGAAACGCCCACGCACATTGGGTTACGCGTTGATACAAGTGATCACAATCAGCTCGATTGATGCACTTTAGAATGCCTTCAGCCCGCGATTCTCTGCGCGAACAGTCTTCGCGGGTCAGAAGCCCCGGTGTGCCCGCATCGGGGCTTCGCTTTTTTGGGCTGTCAGTTTGAGCGCGAGCGCCCTGCTCCGACTTTCCGCTCGGAGTTGACGGTCTGGGCCCGCGGAACTCACAGAGACCCTATATCTCGGCTATATCGGTGTTTGCAGCCGTCGAGGGAATGCAAAAACGAATATAAAAACGAATACAAAAGGCCGTTTCCGATTGACGTCGGAAACGGCCTATTTGCGTGCGCTGCGCTTTATGCGCTGCGTGCGCGTGGAGATCAATGCGACGCGTGGTCGTGACCGTGATCGTGCTGATGCGCGCTGGGGTCTTCAGCGGCCTGGCATGCCGGACAGATCCCCTTTAACTCGATGTCGTCGCCCGCCAGCCGATACCCGCTCGCCTCGACCTGGGACATCAGGCTCTGGCGCAACTGTTTTTGCTGCTGCAACTCGGTCACGCGGCCACATTGCTGGCACACGATCAGCACGCCATGCTGGCAATGCGTGAGATCGTGGCAGACGGTGAATGCGTTGATCGACTCGATCCGATGAATCAGCCCCGCCGACAGCAGGAAATCCAGCGCCCGATACACCGTGGGAGGCGACGCGTTCGGATGCATTGCCCGCATTTCGTCGAGCAACGTATACGCTTTGGTCGCGCGGCCCGAAGCCAGCAGCAACTCGAGCACGGTGCGGCGAATGGGCGTGAGTTTCTGACCACGCTCGCGACAATAATCGTCGGCCATCGTAACCGCCGCCTGGAGCGCGTCGGCGGACGAGTGGACGTGAGACTGGGCGTCGTTGGCGGGCATGTTCATAGGCGGATTATACGCTGCAGCATAAGGGCAGGCTCCAGGCGCGCGGCGTCATGGCTCTATTGCGGCTGCTCAGGCTTGGCCGGCGCAATGATCATGACCGGGGGCGTGGTATCGGTGGGCACGCCTTTGTAATCGGGTGGATCTTGCGGCGGCGTGTGATGAGGCACGGTGGCGTCGGCACAGGCGGACAGGAGCAGGGAGCAGATAAGCAAAGCAGCGAAACGCGGCATGGACGGCCCGGAAATGAGGTTCAGAAGGTCAGGAAGTTCGGAAACGAATACGGAAGGTGAACGCACAAGATTAAACGATATCGCGGATTGGCGAGAGAACGGAAACGCTGGGCGCAGGCGACGCGGCGCCCGTCATTGCAACAGCGCCAGAAATGGCAAAGGGGTCACGAGTTAAACTCGTGACCCCTTCATTTGAAACGTGGTCGGAGCGAAAGGATTCGAACCTTCGACCCTCTGATCCCAAATCAGATGCGCTACCAGGCTGCGCTACGCTCCGACAAGAACGAGATGATAGCGTTTTACTGATATCCGCGCAATCGAAACTATCTCGATCGTGGAGTCGGGCCGAAGTCGCAGCACGTTCGCGGCCTTCACCGGTCCGAATTGAAAACCGTAAGCAAACCTCAAGCCCCAAAAAGGCCCCCAAAAGGAGACATTGATGAACCTCATTCTCTGGCGCCACGCCGAAGCAGAAGACCAGGCTGCGAGCGATCTCGTGCGACAACTGACGCCGCGCGGCGTAAAACAGGCGCAGGGAGCGGCGAAGTGGCTGAAGAGCCGGCTAGACGACGACGCGGTGTTTCTCGTCAGTCCAGCCACCCGCACGATCCAGACGATGGAAGCGTTCAGCGACCGGTATCGCGTGGTGGAGGAACTGGCGCCGGGTGCAAGCGCCCAGGCCGTGCTGGATGCCGCGCAGTGGCCGCGCGGCGTCGCGGAGACTGTTGTTGTAGTCGGACATCAACCGACACTCGGGCGCGTCGCGGCTTCGCTGATGACCGGCCACGAAGCCGAATGGACTCTGAAGAAAAGCGGCATCTGGTGGTTCCAGCAACGCTCCCGCGCGGGCGACGATCAAGTCGTGCTGCGCGCGGTGACCAATCCTGACTTGCTGTAGCAAGAGACTGTAGTCGTAACCAACACAGCCCCCAAGGCGGCAAAACCGTGGCGTCGCGGTGACGCTTCATTGAATCGTCATAGTCACGCCATGCGAGCGTCATTCGGAATACTTACATTGGCGGCTAACGGTAATACGTCAGCCAAATCCACTTGGGGTTGCCAATGCAGAAATCGACGACACTCGCTTTATTGAGCACATCGAATGGACTGAGCGGGTCTGGTGGCTCAAACGTTGCCGAACTCCGCCGGCGATTGCCGAATGCGGCGGAGACCGTGGCGGGGCAACATCGGCTGCGGGTGTCGTGGGCGCATTCCGAAGCTGAATTGCGCGAAGCACAGCGCCTGCGGTATCGCGTGTTCGCCGACGAGATGGGGGCACAACTGAAGGGTCCGGCGGGCCTGGACGTAGACGCATTCGATGCCTTTTGCGACCACTTGCTGGTCCGCGACCTGAACACATTGAAGGTGGTGGGAACGTACCGTGTATTGCCCCCGCATCAGGCGGCGCGTGCTGGACGTTTGTATGCCGAAAGCGAATTCGATGTCTCCCGCCTCGCGCATCTACGCCCGAAGCTGGTGGAGCTCGGCCGCTCCTGCGTGCATGCGGATTACCGCAGCGGTGGCGTAATCATGTCGTTGTGGGGTGGCCTGGCGGCGTACATGAAGCAGAATGGCTACGAGACCATGCTGGGCTGCGCGAGCGTCGCAATGGCCGACGGTGGCCACTACGCCGCCGATCTGTACGAGGGGTTGGAAAAGGAAGCGCTGACATCGCCGGAATACCGGGCATTTGCGCATACGCCATTGCCGGTGCAGGAGCTGCGGACGGGCGCCAAGGTAGCGCCGCCACCTTTGCTGAAGGGCTATTTGCGCCTGGGTGCGAAAATCTGCGGCGCACCGGCGTGGGACCCCGATTTCAATACGGCGGACTTCCTGACCTTGCTGCGTATATCGGAGATAGGGGAGCGCTACGCGCGTCACTTCATGGCCGACTGACAACGCCAACGCGCAACAAAAAAAGCGGAAGAGACAAAGCGCGCCGGCAATAACAATCAAACCAACACCGCTGGCGCGACGACTCCGATGCACTGCGATGCCGAATTGACCGTGCGCGAAGGCGTATTCTATTCAAGCGCAAAAACAGGTTCGAAGTCCGACCTATTTTTGCATCAGGAGACATTCGAGGGAGCAGTGGCCCAAGAGAAGCCATCGCTTCCCGCCGGGATTCTCAAATGCCCGTATAGACTACCCGATACGGCTTGCCGATCTTCTCCCACTCAGCCGCTTCCTGAACGAGGCTGTAGTCGGTAAGCGGATTGAGCGCGACCCAATCGTTGGGCAAACGGACATCGAACCCGCCGTTGGCCACCGAGACCTGAATGGCCGGAAACCCGACATCCGCCCGCCGCCGGCAAAGCAGTGCAGCCAACCGCAGACAAAACAGCAAGGTCCAGTCGACATCCCGGGCCTGCGAAAGCTTGCCCAACTTCCCCACATGCCCAAGCACCAGCCCAGCTAAGCGCGCCTGATCGGTCCGCGAGAACCCGGGCATATCCGCATGACTCGCAATATACGCAGAATGCTTGTGATAAGCGCTATGCGAGATGGACAGGCCGATCTCGTGCAACGCCGCCGCCCATCCCAGGAACATGCGATTTTCGATCCGCCGTTCGGCATCGACATCAACAGCTTCCAGCTGCTCATAGAAGCTGATCGCCAGTTCGGCAATACGGCCCGATTGCTCGCCATCCACCGCATAGCGCCGCTTGAACCCCTCCACGGTCACCGTTCGCATGTCCTGGTGCTGCGTGCGCCCGAGCAGGTCGTAGAGCACGCCGAGCCGCAACGCGCCATCGGTGGTATCGACGTATTCAATCCCCAGTTCCTCGAACACGCCCAGCATGATCGACAAGCCGCCCGCGAGCACTGGAATCCGGTCAGCCTTCAACGCAACCAACTTCAGCCGGTTCACATTCTCGGCCTTGATCATCGCCCTCTTCAGCCTCTCCAGCCCGCCGCGTGAAATGCCGTGGGTGATGCCTGGATCGTTGAAACCATTCGCTTCGATCAGCTCGGCCAGCGCCCGCGCCGTACCTGATGATCCAATTGCCTGATCCCAGCCCGTCTGCTTGTATTCGCTCGAGATAATCTCGATTTCGCGCTTGGCGGCGAGTTCGGCTTGCCGCATTGAATATTCATCGACATTACCGGCTGCGAAAAACTGCCGGCTATGACTCACGCAGCCTATATACAGGCTCTCCATATGAATGGGCGTATAGTGCGAGCCGATAATAAATTCCGTCGATCCACCGCCTATATCCACTACAAGCCGCTTGCCTGCGCTCGCCGGCACCGAATGCGCGGCGCCTGCATAAATAAGGCGCGCCTCTTCCCGACCGGCAATCACTTCAATCGGAAATCCGAGCGCGTTCTGAGCTTCGGCCAGGAATTCGTCGGCGTTTTTAGCCACACGCAACGTATTCGTCGCGACCGCGCGCACATGGTCGGGATGGAAGTCCCGCAGCCGTTCGCCGAAGCGCTTCAGCGCGTCCCAGGCGCGCAGTTGCGAGGCCCGGTCGAGGAATTTGTCCCGCGACAGGCCGGCCGCAAGCCGCACGGGTTCACGTAGCGCGTCGACCTGGTAGATCGGACTGCCGGAGGGCGTCTCCTCGACGCGTCCGACGATCAGCCTGAAGCTGTTCGATCCGAGATCTACGGCTGCCAAAAGATGAGGGGGGTTGACCATCGATTTTCCAGGTTCCGTAGGGTTGTGCCCGC
>Ga0302220_10002096_pt1 | contig 14870 bp, 16 predicted proteins | sample II_Palsa_E1_3_FD_194572 | JGI IMG/M metagenome (GOLD analysis project Ga0302220, IMG submission 194572) | Peat permafrost microbial communities from Stordalen Mire near Abisko, Sweden - II_Palsa_E1_3 | ecosystem: Environmental > Terrestrial > Soil > Palsa > Peat permafrost | place: Sweden...
GGAACACGAAAATCATGAAGGCAGCGGTCTCCGGCAAGCAACCCGTGCGCGCAGCGTTTGCGGCTTTTATCGGCACGACTGTCGAGTTCTACGACTTCTACACCTACGCTACGGCCGCCGCGCTCGTGCTGGGCGACGTCTTCTTTCCGAGCAGCAATCACTTCATCAGCACGCTCGCGTCATTTGGCACGTTCGCGGTCGGCTTCATTGCACGGCCTCTGAGCGGTGCTGTATTCGGGCACTTGGGAGACAAGCTCGGACGCAAGAAAATGCTGCTGCTGACCATGTTCCTGATGGGCGTGGCGACAACCGGCATCGGCTTGTTGCCGTCTTACGCTACAGCCGGTATCTGGGCGCCGATGATGCTGATCGTGCTCCGCATAGTGCAGGGCATTGCGGTGGGCGGCGAATGGGGCGGTGCTGTGCTGATGTCGAGCGAACATGCGCCGGAAGGACGCAAGACCTTCTTCGCGTCGTTCCCGCAAATGGGAAGCCCTGCGGGCCTGATCCTTTCGCTCATTTCCTTCCGTCTGGTGACGTCGCTCAGTCATGACGACTTCATCGCCTGGGGCTGGCGCTTGCCTTTTCTCGCAAGCTTCGTGTTGCTTGCGGCCGGTCTGGTGATTCGCTCGGGTGTCAATGAATCCCCTGAGTTCGAAGCGATGAAGGAGTCGGACGAAATGGTGCAGTCGCCCGTGAAGGAAGTGCTGAAGTCACATTGGGTGCCGATCCTTTTCGCGGCGGCGGCAACGACCATAGGCTCTGCCGGATTCTTCTTCACCAACACCTTCATGATTTCGTACGTGACGGTCTATTTGCATATGTCGAAGTCGCTGATCCTCGACTGCCTGTTTGCCGTCACAGTCATTCAGCTTCTCTCGCAGCCAATTTCGGCCATGCTCGCCGAACGGTTTGGCAATGCCCGCTTCCTCACCGCCGCCGCGTTGCTTTCGATGCTGACGCCGTACCCCATGTTCATGCTGGTCAATACAGGCAACCCGGTGGCGATCATTGCGGGTATCGCGTTCTCGGTAGTCGTGTTGTCGGCGGTCTATGCGGTTATCGCAGGTTTCATGACCTATGCGTTTCCCCGGCATCTGCGCTATTCCGGCATCTCCATCGCCTATCAGCTTTGTGCGACGATTGCCGGCGGCACGACACCGATCATCGGGACTATGATCGCGCAGCGATTTCAGGGTCAATGGGTGCCGCTTGCGCTCTTTTTTACGGTACTGTCGGCGGTCTCGCTGATCGGCATTCGCGGCCTGGCGCGTTTTCAGAATGGACGTGATTCGAACGAGTCAAACCCGGTGGAACCGGTGGGGGCGCTGGGGCGGCAAGGCGTGAATTGACGTTGGCGCGGCTCAGGCCAAGTCACCGTATGTTACGGCCAGCATGCGTTCCTTACCCGCTGAAAGACTTGAGCCCCGTTTGGTTGACCGGGCAATTGCAACGGGAAGTTTCTGCCGGCAACCGTCACGCCCCACACGGGCGCTCGCTCGTTGCGAGAATGTAACCGTGTAATGCCGTGAAAAATGGCTGTAGCGCGAATGTCGATTTGACTCTCTAGGATGCATGAACGCAAACCGTCGCGATTCACTCATGCAAGGAGATTCCCATGCTCAGCCCTCACGAGTTGTCGACTCTGCTCCTGATCCAACACTCGCCATCGCAGGTGGAACCTCAATGTTCCGACGTGGCGAGTCTCGAGCACGAACACCTCGTCAGCATTGACGCGAGCACGAATGGTCGGGCTACGCCGCGCCTGACTTCACAAGGCTCAGAGCTATTGCAGCAACTGCATCGATTCTGCACCCGTGAGTTTGCCGGGAACCACTGAACCTGCATTAACACCCGCCGCCGTTTACCCCGGGTTCATTGCTGGGCAGTGCCGTCCTGCTTCATGACGAGCGCATGCGCGGCGGTGAGAATCGACAGCGCCAGTTCGTGATCGTCCACTGCGCGCGCCAGCGTGATCGCGCCCACAATCGTGGCCGCCACGCCTAGTCCCAGCGCTTCGCTCCCGCTTTCGTTTCCACCTCCCGCTGCTTGCGTCAACTGATCTGCAAGCCGCCGCAAGTGCGTGGTGTAGAGCGCTTTCACGTCCGCTGTTGCATGCACCGCATCGCCCGCCAGTGCACACAGTGCGCATCCGGTGCCGGGATTGTCCGCGTGAGCGGGGTGCAGGTACGCATCGACGATCGCCTCGAACGGTGTCTTTGAATGTTCCGCCGCATCGGCCGCGCGCGATATCACGCGTTTCTGGCCCCGCGTCATTGCCTGTTCCAGCGCGGCGATGATCAACGCATCGCGCGACGAAAAATGTCCGTAGAACGCGCCGTGCGTCAGCCCCGCACTGCGCATGCAATCGGCGACCCCCAACGCTTCCAGACCGTGCTCGCGGATCTGCCTCGCAGCTGTATCCAGCACGCGTTGCCTGCTCTCCGCTTTCTGCGCCTGTGAGTAACCCATCTCAATCCTCGCTTGACAATCTGCATGATGACGATAATACTGAATTTGTGGATTATGTTCAACATTCAGATTGATGGCGCGTCGATACAGCCGATGCATTCTTCAGCCGTAACCGGGCGGCGGCCAACAGAGGAGAAGGACTCATGCGTTTCACTGATAAAACTGCCCTGATCACGGGCGGAAACAGCGGGATAGGTTTTGCGGTAGCGAAGTTGTTGATTGCGGAAGGTGCGCGGGTGGCGATCACGGGGCGCGACCGCGCGAAGCTGGACGAGGCGGCATCTGAGCTTGGTGCGAACGCGCTCGCCATTCAGGCGGATCTCGATGATCCGGCTGCAATCGACTTGGTGATCAAGCAAGTCGGCGATGCTTACGGTTCGCTTGATATCGTGTTTGCGAACGCGGGAATTTCAGGACCAACGCCATTGGGGAGCACGACTGCTGCGGCATTCGAAGCAATCCTGCGCACCAACCTGACTGCAGTCTTTCTGACGGTTCAGTCCGCGTTGCCGCTGATGTCGGCGGGAGGATCGATCGTGCTCAATGGTTCGGTCATGCGTGAGCTTGGCCGGGCGGGAACGGCGGCTTATGCGGCGTCGAAGGCGGGCATTACCGGCATGGCGAAGGTGTTCGCCGGCGAGCTCGTGCAACGCGGCATTCGCGTGAACACGGTGATCCCCGGTGGCACCCGCACGCCGATCTGGACACGCGGCGCAAGGGCGGGCGCGTCGCTCGACGGCACGGAAGAAGCGTTGTCGCCGGCTATCCCGATGGGACGCTTCGCCACAGTTGAAGAAGTCGCGGAGGCGGTCGCGTTCCTTGCGTCGAATGGTGCGTCCGGGATCACGGCGGCCGAGATTGTGGTCGACGGCGGCACGATCGGCGCGCCATGGGGCTCTCCAGCGCTTCGCCAAGGCTAAGCTCGGCTAGACCCTTGGCGCAACTCGCGCAGAGCCGTGGACGGGGTGTATGAACGCACACTGCGGGCACGCTTAGCGTCCCCGCAGTGTTTCCGATGGCGACTCCCCGAACATCGCCTTATAGACCATCGCGAAGCGCCCGAGATGCGCGAAACCGCAATCGAGGGCAATCTCAGCGACCCTTACATCCAAAGGTGCTGCGCGCAACGCGTCGCGCGCGCGTTCCAGCCGCAATTGCCGCACATACTGCATGGGGCTCACGCCGCGAAACTGCTGAAAGCCGTCGCGCAACGTGCGAGCCGAGACGCCGACGGCGTTGGCAATATCGAGCAATTCCAGCGGATCCCTGCAATTTGCTTCAATGAACGCCTCGGCACGCTTCACAAAGCCGGGCGACACGGCCGAACGCCTGGAAGCGAAGCCCGTATTTATTTCATTGCCCACGTGACCTGTGGCGAACAGATCGATCAGTAAGCCTTCCAGGTGCGTTGCCACACGCGGATTGCTGCGCGCACTCGCGAGCAATTCGGGCGAACTCGCGACCAGTTGCAATTGCTGCATCCAGCCGCGTAGAGGCGAGCTACCCACCGGCACCAATGAGGCAAAGTCCTGTGCGGCCAACCCCGCCTGCGCGTTCAGCGCCACTGGATCGATACGCAGCACAAACTGCTCGCAGCCTGGCGAAAGCAGAGCATCGAAAGCCTGTCCCGGCGCACATAAAACGCCCTGGTCACGGTTCACCTGCATGGAGCGTCCCATCGTGCGGACTTCGGCGGTGCCGCTCACGCAAAACATCAGCAGGTAATACCCGTCCACCGCCTTGACGTCCACGCGCATGGCATCGCCGAAAGCGATCGTGCCGAGGCCTAGCCCCCCGAGCTTGACGAAATCCATGTGCGAGCGGCCGCGGCCCGTGCCCGAGGGCACGAGCGCGTGCGGTTGCATCACGCGCGAGATCAGTTCGCGGGTTTCATCGAGGTCAGTCGATTCGAATAATCGATAGCCCCGCAACGCGTCAGCACGAAAGGCGGCTTGGGACATGGACGGTTCCGGTCGGTGAAAACAGTCACGACGAATGGTAGGTCACTTCGCCGTTCTGCCCGGGGCCGCGCCACCCATCGCCCAGCAAAAACGTGCCGGAAGTGGATAGCGAAGCCTGCGCGCAGCCGTTATCGGATAGACCCGCTATTTTGGCGCTCCAAAAATCGCAGCACACCCCCCACAAAAGGAGAAATCGCCGTGGAAACTAATGCGATGAACGCCCTGGACGCACCGGACGAAAGGGCCGAATTCCCCCTTCGCCCGATGAACCCGCTCGACTCCGATGCGGTAACTTTTCCCCATGACGACGGCTCGCGTGTGCCCTATAAGGTATTCAGCTCGCAGGCGGTGTATGAGCGCGAGCAGGAGCGGATCTATCGCGGACCGACCTGGAATTTCGTGGCGCTGGAAGCGGAAATCCCGAATCCGGGCGATTTCAAAAGCACCTTCGTTGGCGATACACCCGTGGTCGTCACCCGCAACGACGACGGCTCGCTGGCGGCGTGGGTGAACCGCTGCGCGCATCGAGGCGCGTCCGTGTGCAGGAAGTCCCGTGGCAACGCGAGCTCGCACACGTGCGTGTACCACCAGTGGAGTTTCGATAAGAGCGGCAACTTGTTGGGCGTGCCGTTTCGGCGCGGCCAGAAAGGCATGACCGGCATGCCCGCCGATTTCGATCCGAAAAATCACAGCTTGAGAAAGCTTCGGGTGGAGAGCTATCGCGGCCTGGTGTTCGCGACTTTCAGCGAAACGGTGGGTCCTTTGCCTGAGTATCTTGGGGCGCAAATGCGGCCCTGGATCGATCGGATCTTTCATAAGCCGATTGAATATCTCGGCTGCACGCGGCAGTTTTCAAAGTCGAACTGGAAGCTCTATTTCGAAAACGTGAAGGACCCGTATCACGCGAGCATGCTGCACCTGTTCCATACGACGTTCAACATTTTTCGCGTCGGCATGAAGGCGCGTTCCATACCCGATGCAACCCACGGACTGCACAGCATCATCACGGTGACGAAGACCGGCGAGGACACGTCCGCCGCCTACAAGCAGCAAAACATTCGCTCCTTCGACGAAGGCTTCGCGCTTGAAGACGATTCCATCCTCGGCCTGATTTCCGAATACGAAGAAGACACGACCAATCATATTCAGCCGATCTTCCCGCAACTCGTGATCCAGCAGATTCACAACACGCTGGTCGCACGGCAGTTGCTGCCTAAAGGGCCCAATAGCTTCGAGCTGATTTTTCACTTCTTCGGTTATACCGACGACACGCCGGAGATGCGCGAGCTGCGCATCAAGCAGGCGAATCTGGTGGGGCCTGCCGGCTATATCTCGATGGAAGACACGGAAGCCACCGAACTGGTTCAGCGCGGCACCATCCGCGATGCCGGCGCGACGTCGGTGATCGAAATGTCGCGCGGCAATCCGGACCAGCAGGACACGGTCATCACCGAGAGCCTGATCCGCAAGTTCTGGGTCGGCTACCAGAAGCTGATGGGCTATTGAACGTCGAGGAAAGAGATCATGGAAGCAATGACGCTGTGGTTCGAACTGCACATGTTGCAGGACCAGTACATCAACAACCTCGACAACGACCGTCTCGAAGCGTGGCCGACGCTGTTCACCGAAGACTGTCTCTACGAGATCATACCGAAGGAAAACGCCGACATGGGTCTTCCAATTGGCATCATCTATTGCAACAACCAGAAGATGCTGCGCGACCGGGTGGTGTCGCTGCGCAATGCCAATATTTTCGAGGAACACAGCTACCGGCACATGACGTCGGGGCTCTGCGTCGTGGCCGAGACGGATGGCGTGATCGAGACGGAAAGCAACTACGTGGTGATCCAGACGCGCACGAACGGCGAATCGAATGTGTACCAGGCAGGCAAGTACTACGACAAGGTGGTGCGTACCGACGCCGGTTTGCGTTACCAGTCAAAGCGCGTGATCTATGACACATCCCGTGTACAGACATTGCTCGCCACACCGATCTGAAGGGGATAAGAATGAACCAGTTGGCTCAAACCTGGTTTCCAGTCGGCGCACTCAATGACTTCGAGGAAGGTGAGCCGGTCGCTGTTGTTGCGGGTAACAAACCCATCGCGGTGTTCCGTCTAGGTGAAGAAATTTTCGCGCTGCACGATCTTTGTACGCATGGCCACGCGCGCCTCTCGGAGGGGTTCGTGGAGAACGGTTGTGTCGAATGTCCCCTGCATCAAGGGCTCGTGGATATTCGTACGGGTGCGCCGCAATGTGCGCCTATTGTGGAAGCGGTCCGCACGTATCCGGTTCGCATCAACGAGGGCAGCGTCGAGATCCATGTCGAATGAAGCGTATGTGATTGTCGGCGCGGGGCACGCTGCGCGGCGTGCCGCCGAAACGCTGCGGCTGAAGGCGCCGGAGAGCCGCATCCTGATGATCGGCGAGGAAGCGGAACTGCCTTATGACCGGCCGGTGTTATCGAAGGATGCGTTGCTTGGGATCGAAGGCGAGCAACGCGCCTTTATCCGCGATGCTGACTGGTACGCTCAGCAGCGTATCGAAATGCGGCTGGGCGTGCGAGTGAGCGCGATCGATCGCGAACAGCGGTGCGTGTTTCTCAGCGACGGCGAGCAGGTCGGCTATCACCGTTTGCTGATTGCGACCGGATCACGCGTGCGGCGCTTTGGCGGCCCGGTCGATGAAGGCGTGAAGCTGCACTACGTTCGTACCGTCGCCGATGCACGCGCGCTGCGCGAAGCGCTCGCGCCGGGCGCTCGGGTGGCCGTGCTGGGCGGTGGTTTTATCGGGCTGGAGGTGGCGGCGTCGGCGGTATCGCGTGGTTGTGCAGTGACGGTGATCGAGCCCGCAAGCCGCTTGTTGCAGCGATCAACGCCAGCCGAAGTTGGCGCGTTCATGCTCGCGTTGCATCGGCGTCATGGCGTGGATATGCAGCTCGACACAACGCCGCTAGCCATCAACAAGACGCCTACCTGCGCGATGGTGAAGACCGATCGTGGCGACCTGCCTGCGGACGTCGTGGTGATCGGCATAGGCGTCGTGCCTAACTCGGAGCTGGCTGCATCGGCAGGATTGGTGGTCGATAACGGAATTGTCGTGGATCAACACTGCCGCACCGCCGATCCGCTGATCTTCGCGGCAGGCGAAGTGACGAGTCACTTCAACGCGCTGCTGGGACGGCATGTACGCGTGGAGTCGTGGCAAGTGGCGGAGAACCAGCCTGCTGTGGCAGCCTCGAACATGCTTGGCGGCGAGGAACGTTACGCCGAGATGCCGTGGCTTTGGTCTGATCAATATGACTGCAATCTGCAGACGCTGGGCCTTTTTGCGGCGCATCAATCGGTCTTTAAACGAGGTGACCCGGAAGGCGATTCGTTCTGCATGCTTGCGCTTGGCGCGGACGACAGAGTCGAGGCTGTAGTGACGGTGAATTGCGGTCGTGAAGTGGCGGTGTGCCGCCGGTTGATGGCTGCAGGAAAAGTGCTTGACCATGCCCGTCTTGCCGATCCGGATACGCCGCTAAAAGCCTTGCTCAAATAGGGGCTCTTTTTGATCCTTGGCATTGGGCTAAGCGGAAGCGCAAGCTAATTCGGAAAGCTTGGGGAGCGCGCGCGTATGATCTACGTCTTGCAGTTTCTGGGGCGGTGAAGGGTGAGTGGTGGATCGCGTCCACCCATCACCGCCGCGAACATACTGGACGTAGAGGAGAGACTCAACGCATGAAGTTCGACACAGTCGTGCTGGGCGCGGGCATCGTGGGTGTATCGATCGCCATTCATTTGCAAAAGCGTGGCCGCTCGGTAGCGCTAGTGGATCGCAAGCATCCCGGACTCGAAACCTCGTTTGGCAACGCGGGGCTGCTGCAGCGCGAGGGTGTGTATCCCTACGCGCTTCCCCGCGACATCGGCACGCTGATGCACTACGCTCGCAATGCGTCCATCGATGTTCATTACCATCGTGACGCATTGCCCGCGCTCGCGCCATTTCTCTGGGCGTATTGGCGCAATTCCGAACCCGCGCGGCATGCCGCCATCGCGCGCCAGTACGCCACCTTGATCGAACATTGCGTGACCGAGCACGAGATCCTCGCGAAGGAAGCCGGTGTGGAGTCGCTGTTGCGGCCAACGGGGTGGATCAAGGTATTCCACAGTGCCGCCTCCCAAGATGACGAGTTGCGCGACGCCGAGCGGTGGCATCGAGAGTTTGGCGTGCAATACAAGCTCCTCGATCCGGCCACGTTGCAACTAGCCGAACCGCATCTCGACCGTTCCCTAGTGGGTGGTTTGCATTACACGGATGCTGTCTCGGTCACCGATCCTGGCGCGTTGGTCGCGGGTTATGCGGCTTACTTCGAGCGTCTGGGCGGCCGCTTCCTGACTGGCGATGCAACCTCGCTGGAGGCCGAAGGCGACGGTTGGCGTGTGACGACGCAAGACGGTCCGCTCGGTGCGTCGACGGCGGTGATCGCGTTGGGTCCGTGGGCTAAAGACGTGACGTCGGCGCTGGGCTACAAGCTGCCGCTCGCGGTCAAGCGTGGTTACCACATGCATTACGCGCCACAACCTGGCACGGTCCTGAATCATCCCGTGCTGGACGTGGACAACGGTTTCCTGCTTGCGCCAATGGCACGCGGCATTCGGCTGACAACGGGTGTTGAACTGGCGGATCGTGATGCGCCGAAGACACCCGTGCAACTGATGCGTGCCGAGCCCGTGGCGCGTAAGCTGTTCCCGCTCGGCGAGCGGGTAGATGACGAACCATGGATGGGCCGCCGTCCGTGTACGCCCGACATGATGCCGATCATTGGCCCGGCACCGCGTCACAAGACCATGTGGTTTGCGTTCGGACACGCGCATCACGGATTGACGCTCGGCGCGGTGACCGGCCGGCTGATCGCGTCCATGATGACGGGGGAGGAACCGTTCGTCGATGTCACACCGTTCAGGGCTGACCGCTTCGACTAGATTTGAAGGCGGTCGCGTTTAGCCGAACCCGCAAGCGATTGGTCACTTGGCACGCGGGGCCTGCTCTGAAAATTTATCGATAGCCCAGTAGAATCGGTCAAACGCCAAACATGCCACGCTCGTTTCGGCCCTAAGCCGGACACCGAATCCTGACCCATATTCTGCCAACGCCAATGAACGCTACCGCTACCGAAAACCACGTGAACCAACCCGAGATCTGGCTGATCCGTCATGGTGAAACCGCATGGAGCCTGTCCGGCCAGCACACGGGCCGCACCGATATTCCGCTGACGGACCACGGGCGCGAACAGGCGCGAACGCTACGGCCGGTGCTCGCTGCACAGCCCTTTGACCTCGTGCTGTGCAGCCCGATGTCTCGCGCGCGCGACACCTGCGCCGAGGCCGGTCTTGGTGCTCAGGCGGAAGAAGAACCGCGCCTGAGCGAGTGGAACTACGGTATCTACGAAGGCCGTACGACGCACGATATCCGCGCTGAAGATCCTGACTGGGCCGTGTGGACTTCGCCGATGCCGGAGGGCGAAAACGTCGAAGACATCCAGGCGCGGGCAGAGTCTCTGATCCAGCGGCTGCTTGCCACGAATGGGCGCATCGCGCTGTTTTCTCACGCGCATTTCCTGCGGGTGCTTGGTGCTTGCTGGATGGCCGATTCAGCGGCGCTTGGGGCACATCTGCTGCTCGATACCGCGTCGGTCAGCGTGCTGGGTTTCGATCGCGAAACCAGGGCGCTCAAGCAATGGAACGCGCGTCCGCAATCGTAGGGGAATTCGACGACGATCGGCTTGTCTCGACCCGCCCGCAGTCCTGGAGAACTGGCACGCTTTGTCCGCGGCAGAGCAGCCACGATGTCAGGTTCGAACGACCGGTTGGTCAGACTCGTACCATGACGAACTTCTGTAGACGACCCATTGCGGACGGTTGACCCAACTCAAGCTCAACGGCAGCCCCCAAGGTGCAACGGTCAGTTCCAGTCGATCTACGAGAAGGCTCCGGAGGCGGCACTCTGGCTCCAGAACGCCACGTTGCTTGCGCTCATTTCAGGTCAGGACCGGTCGACAATCGCGCCCTGGAAACGCATGTTCCAAAAGGACGGCTACGCGGTACTGACGCGGAAGGCAGGTGTGAAAATCGCCATTCCCCTCGAGCTACGAATGGATGTGCTCGGCACGTCCCTTGCCGATGTGATTGCCAAATGCCGGTCGACGGGAATCGTCAGCAAATACCTGATTCATCACATCCGGCCCAACGTCAATGCTCCGAAAGGTGGGGCGATCAAGTTGAAAACGATCACCGAGAAGGTCAAGGTCGCTCGAGAACTGGCGGACATCACTAACGACGCAGCTCCGACCTTCCACGAAATCCGCAACTTGAGCAAGCGGCCTACATGGAACAGGGGACCGTCGACACGAAGGCACTCATAGGCCATATGACCGATGCGATCGCCGACTTGTACGCCAATTCGCGCGGACTAGAGCCGATGAAAGTGAGAATATCAACTGCATGAATCCGAGGAGTCAGGTTCGCACGGCGAAATCGAGGTAGCGTGCCGGGCGAAGGCGCCATCGTTAGCAACGGATGATTTCGACACAGCGGGTTAGCCGCCCGCTGCAAAGCTGATGGGCGAAGGTACTACCACTACGCTTTTAAGTGCCCAACGTAGTTCAGAGTCCCTTCCAATTGAAGATGTGGTATATCCCCAGGCCGAGACTTGGTCAACCTAGTCTTGGTCAGCTTTATGCCAACGCTTTCGTATGCGGCTAGCACAAGTTGAGAACAGATGAATCTGTCCTGCTTTCGTGCCACGAGATCGGCTCCTATACAAACGATGAGTCCGGTTATCAAGCAAGCCTGCGATGCGATAGCGGCATAGTTATAGCCCTTATCAAGCTGTAAGCCGACAAAATCACGGATTTTCAGGGCGTCGGTGGCGTCAAGGTCCGGATAGCGATACGCGACAGCCAGGCGATCATCCATCAGTGCGTCGGACAATTGATTTAGTGAAACGCCCTTTCCAATAGCTTCTACGATTTGGCCGTAGCCCACGTACAACGCCACATGGCTCACGTGTGAAAGCGTACCGAGGCGGATCACTGCGGAAGTTGCGCCGCCCTGTGTCGAGACAATAAAGTCCGCGTTTTGCAGAGCCGAAAAGTCGATACTCATGCCGCCAGCGCCTGGATCGAGTGGAATAGCCATTTTCAGCTCCGTAGATTCTTCCCTGGAGTGGGCATCTGAGTATGCAAGCAACACTAGCTCATACGGCGTCGCGATCGCCAACGCGCCCACCCACAACGTGGACGGCGCGACGCAGAGGAAGCACCGGCAAACCTGAAAGGGCCTATCTAACAAAGACGCCCGAGCGGGCGGTATTTTGAAAAAATTCTGAACAGATATTGAACATTCCTTGCTGGGCAAGGCGTTCCGGTCAACGGGAAATGTCGAAGTGACAGAGACCGACTTGCTTGCAGGTCAACTGCCTAGTAGTAAGCTAAAAACCTCTGGCCCCACTTTAACGCCACCGTTGGCGGACTTTTTGCAGCGTGGAGGCGGCTAAACCAACCCCTGTGACGGCTTCAGCCGACGACCCGACCGGCATAATCCAAGTACGAAGGTCCGTTCTCTGAGCGAAGCTGCCTCTTGAATGGCCGTCCGAGCGCGAAAGCGAATGGCTGTAGTTGGCCGGACCTTGCCTGTCAGTGGAGCACGCAATTGGAAACCGCCGCCTGACCGTTGGCCTCTCGCAGCCCATCGCCGCGGCGAGCCGCCAGCGCCGACCCTGCACCGCGGCTTGCCCGTCAGAGGCGGAATTCCGCGACATCTGGCGACATAGTTTACGCATGGTTTTTAACCGGACCGAACACTACATTAGCTTCATCCGACGCGATAGCAGCCTTTTCCCGCAAAACGACGCGTCCAATCTCAACCGGTTATCTGTCCATCATGGTTACCACTGGAAAAATCGCTCTTTGCGCTACGTTGTTCGTCATCGCCGTCTCGCTGATCGAGGCATGTGTGCTCACCCGCAAACAGCGCAATAGCGCGATGCCTTTCGACTGGCATGAAGTGTGGATTTCGCTGGCCGATGTGGCCGGTCGCAAGCTGCTCGCGTTGCTGCCGCTTTCGCTCGCCACCCCGATTTTCGCGCTTGCCTGGGATCATCGGATCTTCACCGTCACGCTCAACAGCGCGCTGATGGTGTTCCTGCTCTTTATCGGCCAGGAGTTCTGCTACTACTGGTACCACCGCGCGTCGCACCGTATTCGCTTTTTCTGGGCAACGCATGCGGTTCACCACTCGCCGAATCAACTGACGCTTTCGTCTGCTTACCGGCTTGGCCTAACCGGCAAGCTGACTGGCTCGGCGATGTTTTTCGCACCCCTCGTGTGGCTTGGTGTGCGTCCGGAAATCGTGCTGGCGACGCTGAGTTTCAATCTGCTTTATCAATTTTGGTTGCATAACACGTGGACCCCGAGACTCGGCTGGCTTGAATATGTGTTCAATACGCCATCCGCGCATCGCGTGCACCATGCATCGAATGCCGACTATCTTGATGCGAACTTTGGCGGCGTACTCGTCATATTCGACCGCATGTTCGGTACGTATGTCGAAGAACGCGCTGATGAGCCGTGCCGCTATGGTCTCACTACACCCACGCGCTCGCGCAATCCGCTGGTCGTCGAATTCGAACACTGGGTCAGCCTCGCCCGTGATGTCGTGTCGGCGGGCAGCGTGTGGACTGCGATCCGTTACGTGATGCTGCCGCCGGGCTGGCGCGCGGACGGTTCCGGCGAAACAACCGAGGCGCTGCGTCAGCAAAATCTGGACGCGCGTCGCACGGTTCAAGTGGGTACGCAGGGACGGTGACGGAATTCCCCGTTACGGCTCGAGTTCGTACCTGCGGTATTGCGCGAACACACGACGATAAGCTGCGTGGCCACCGCTTTTCTGCGAGGACTCGGCCGTTCGCGACTGCCGGTGATCGACCCGCAAGGGACACTTGGCGGCTCAGATACCGGTCATTCGCGATGGTGCGCTACGGTCTGACGCCTCTGACATTGGCTATCCAATCAGGCTGATGGAGATATGGGACGGCAGCGGCAGGCCGTTAGATACTCAACAACCCGGTTCAGCAACAACGCGCAGCGTCGGATCGTCGTTTCACTATCATTCAGTTCTTGACGATCGACGATTACGAATCCCTGAATAATTGAACCTGCTGGGAACTGCTGCCAGCTTAGATCAATGTGGTACAAGTCGTTGCCGATACGAAGCCCATTCCAGAAGTGAACCTCTGTCGTCTCCCCTGTCCAGACATCTCCTTTAATGATTTCGGTTCCGGGGTAATAGTGCTGTACCACTCTGGACGTTGGATAGCACTGGCCCAATGCAGGATTCCCCGCATGCTCAACCTCTAAATATGCGGTCCGCTTGTCCCATGAGGCGGCTAGTGCTTCACGAAGGCGGAGCATGAAATCCGGGTTGCGCGTCATCATTCAGTGGTTGCTGGTTGTAGATCGTCTGCACGTGGCCGAACGCTGAGTTTCGCTTGGGCGTTTTCCTGCTCCAACAATCGCGTAGTCACAGCTACGCTGACTCAAGGGGCGAACGGGTCATCAAATGTCGCTCGGCGGTGGAATGAGTAACCACGAAGCCATGTCGCTCGTAGAAGCGTCGAGCAGGATTGACGCGGAGAACGCGCAGTTGAATTGACTTTTTGCCGGCATCTGCGCGTTCGATAATCCGCTGCATCAACGCCGTGCCAATACCGCGATTCTGATGAGCAGGCAAAATGTAAAGCGTCTTCAAGACCACGACAGCAGTCTCATCGACTAACGCGACGCATCCGATATCGTCGCCGTTACACCGGATGATCTGATGGATGCCCGCGTTGAAATCGTCGGGACTATCCGGTCGCCATTGCCCCCACGCTTGTTCGACGTAGTTACGCATGCACGCTTCGGTGACAAGTGCTACGAAGTCCCAGTCCTGCTCGATAGCACGACGTAAATCGATGTTGGACATTTGTAGGCTCCCGAACTCTTATGTTATGTCGATTGTCAACAATGTACGTGCAGGAGTCGAGTGACCGAAAGTGGCCAAACCCCGTCCTCTCGAATCTTGAAGTCTTTCCCCATCCGTCCATCTACGTAGGGCAGGAGGGGACCCGAAGCCGACAGGCTGGCGAGACCCGCTACAAACTAGCCAGATCATTGTCGATTTCCGATCATCACATTCGTCGTTAGTGAACCCCATTCAAAGGAGTTCCCATGAAATACCTCGGCCTGGCCTACTTCTCCCCCGAAAAATTCGCCGCGATGGCGCCAGACGAAATCAAGGAATTGGTGGGCCAGTGCCCGGCATTGGACGAGAAGATGCGCGCTACCGGCAAGGTTCTGATTTCCGCCTCCCTTGGCGATCTGGAGAAGTGGAGGACGCTTCGCCCGCGCACTGG
>Ga0302220_10002103_pt1 | contig 14845 bp, 15 predicted proteins | sample II_Palsa_E1_3_FD_194572 | JGI IMG/M metagenome (GOLD analysis project Ga0302220, IMG submission 194572) | Peat permafrost microbial communities from Stordalen Mire near Abisko, Sweden - II_Palsa_E1_3 | ecosystem: Environmental > Terrestrial > Soil > Palsa > Peat permafrost | place: Sweden...
CATGCATGCGGCCGAGGTGTGCACTCCGTCCGCGCGGTCGACCCGGATTTTTGATGGCGGTCTTCCGTCAACCGTCCACATCATGTGTTCGGCCTCGCCCTCTGCCAGGATGCGCAATTCGATATGCGCGCTTGCCATTGGCCCTTCGGCGGTTTCGACTGACGCGACGATCCTTAGGCCAAGCGAGGTGCCGGGGTCTAGCGACCTATTCAGGATGCGGCACCACACGGGTTGATCGGAGAGCACCGGCTCGCGCCGTTCAGTCACGTTCGTGATGGTAAAGCCAAGCGCGTGCATCACGTGGTGCGGAATGCCCTTGTACAATTCACCTAGTTGGCCAGGCACCTTGGTCACCTTTTGCGCGAACTCGGCTTGCTTCATGTCTACGCCATAGGCTCGCATCATGCGCTCATTCGCTAGCTCTGCGTTTGTGAGGCTGTGATGATTGAGCGAGCGAAGTTCACTGCAAGGCCCTGCGATTAGGATGCCCGGCCAGATACGCGAGAAGTCCCAGATGCCGCTGCCCGTGAACGTGACGCTGCCCTGCTTGGCCAAGGCGTCGATCTTCTCGGCCAACTCCGGATCAGCGCCTTGTGGGAAGTAGGACTCGGAACCGTGGCAGATAACGTTGATGCCGGCCCCTAGAAGACGTTGGTAGGCCATCAAGTTCAGACTCAGCCTTTCAGTCTGAACAACGAGCGCGATGTCCGCCCCCAAGGCAGCATAGTCGGCAGTTTCGCAATCCTGAACAATGACCCCTAGATCTTCGTTCAGACCAGCGAGGCGTCCTATATCCTGGCCAATCTTGGGACCCGCTCGGTTCACGGCCGCGACGATCGGCCAGCCTTTTTTAGCCAGGATGCGCACTGCCTCCATGCCATAGAAGCCGACGCCATAGATCATGACCCGGGGCTTGCGTCGAACTTGGTCTTGAGTGTCGCTGTTCCCACGTGCGGTCAGGTTCATAAAGGGCGCCTTCGAAATCTTCAGTTAAGTTGTCGGGCTTGAAACTAGGCCGTGTCATGATCGGCACCACAAAACAGCTTGGCGTGGTGTTGCGATCAAGGCGGTTGATTGGTCGCAGCTGTGCAATGTTCGGGGTGCACTCAGGATTCGGATGGAAAAGTACGATAGCCGCGCCGCACAATCATGTAAATCAATGACTTGGCGCGCTTGTCTTGTCGCAGTCCATACCACGACTGCACGAGAAGCAGGAAGCCTTACCCATCAAGGTGTCGCGGAACGCAAGCGTACGCAAAAGTCCGAATCTTGAGCGTACCCCATCTATGGCGGCGCACGCTCCGGCGGCGTAGTCAGAAGGACGCCATGACGTGGGAGCGAATGAGACGAATCGCCAATGCCTGGCTTCCGCCCCCTCGAATCCTTCATCCGTGGCCTGATCGGCGCTTCGCCGTCAAACACCCGAGGTAGGAGCCTGGTGCCCGAATTGGGCACGCCGGGATCTGTGCGGGGGGCTCAGTAATGGGCATCCCTACCGCAATCCTCGACCCCATTGCCGTCAATCGTATTTCGCCTTTTGCGGTCACTCAAGATAACGAAGACTAGGTGCGATAACGACCTGCAATATTCCGATGCAGGTCGAACTTCCTTCAAACGTCACCGAACTCACTACCTGCGGCCAACGATCTGGTGGAACTCTCGCCTCCCAAAGGCCCTTTTCTGAGTAGAAAACACGGACGACTCGCAAGAACCTCGCGGCCACCCGCTTAATTCCACATGTCCGATCCATGGGAACGCAAAATGCGTGAAAGGAGACTGCACTTCATATCACCGCAACAAGCCAGACTGAGTAACTTCCAACTTCAACACTGACGCAGGAGGATTGATGAGCTACGCAATCATAGGTGCCGGCGCAGTCGGCCAGGCGCTCGCCAAGCAAATTGCGGCGGCTATAGCGAGCAGGCGATCGCCCGAGGCTCTCTTTCACTCTTTTCACCGTCGACTTAACAAGCAGCAAGAATTTTCAGCGTTCCTTGCAATGCAGTTGCTGCCCTCTTCAGCATCCTGCTAGGGCAAAGTGTCGCGCTTGGCGAGAATGCTCACCATTTCTGCCATGTTCTCGGTTCCCCAGGCGCACAGCGGGACAATCTTGTCGGCCAGACTGCGGCCGAGCGCGGTCAGCGCGTAGTCCACGCGCGGTGGCACCTCCTTGTAGTCGGTCCGCGCCAGCACGTGATCGGCCTCCAGTTCCTTCAATTGCTGGATCAGCACCTTGGCGCTGACGCCATGGACGTTGCGCTTGAGCTCGCCGTAGCGCTTCGGGCCGTCGAGCAGGAAGTACAGGATCAGCGGCTTCCACTTGCCCGAGATGATGCTGAGCGTGGCGGCGAGCCCGTAGGAGTAGCGGCCACCGCAATTTTGATTTTGAGTACAGTCAGTCATTTTTCATGGTTACCAAAAGGTGCATACTTGTCCTTAGGTTATCAGAACTGCATACTTGTCTCAAGCAAGCAGTTCCCTGCTTCCGTACTACTCCAAGGAAGGATGCACGACATGACCAGACTGAATGGAAAGACCGCTGTGATCACCGGTGGCGCTACCGGTATCGGCCGCGCCGCAGCAAAGCGCTTCATCGAGGAGGGCGCCTTCGTCTTCATCTTCGGCCGCCGGCAGGAATCGCTCGACGCCGCTGTGGCCGAGCTCGGGCCCAATGCCCGCGCGGTGAAGGGCTCGGTCTCGGATGAGGTCGACCTCGACCGGCTCTACGCGGCGGTGAAGGCCGAGCGCGGAACCCTCGACATCGTCTTCGCCAATGCCGGGGCGGGAAGCCAGGCTGCGCTCGGCAAGATCACCGCCGAGCACATTGACGAACACTTCGACACCAATGTGAAGGGTACGATCTTCACGGTCCAGAAGGCGCTGCCGCTGATGGGCAAAGGCGGTTCGATCATCCTGACCGGATCAAGCGCCGGCACCACGGGCGCCCCGGGAATGAGCGCCTACAGCGCGAGCAAGGCGGCAGTGCGCAACCTCGCGCGAACTTGGGCGGAGGACCTGAAGGGCACCGGCATCCGTGTAAACGTGCTGTCGCCCGGGGCGACTGCGACCGAACTCGCGAAGCAAGCGCTCGGCGAGGAAGGCCAGAAGGTCTACGCCGCGATGACTCCGCTCCAGCGCATGGCCGATCCGTCAGAAATCGCGGCAGCGGCTGCCTTTCTCGCATCGTCGGACAGCAGCTTCATGACCGCCAGCGAAGTCGCCGTCGACGGCGGCCTGGCGCAACTCTGACGCTGCGCCCTACGGCGCTCTATTCGATTATTAGGAACCCGTATGGGTCGATAAACCTAAGGAAAACATATGAGCTACGCAATTGTCGGCTTCGGCAATATTGGCCGGGCCCTGGCCAAGGCGTTTGCCCGCAACCGCATCGAAGTATCCGTTGCAACCACGCGCGACCCGGAAAGCTTTGCATCCGCTGCGGCCGCGATCGGCCCCACGATCGTTCCCAAAAAACTGGCGGAAGCGGTCAAGGCGGACATCATCTTTTTGGCTGTCCGCTTCGAGGCGCACCCGGATGTCGCGAAGGCGCTGCCGAACTGGAAGGGCAAGACCATCATCGATGTGACCAATGCCTACGGCGTGTCCCCCGAGGAACTGGGAGGTCAGCCTTCTTCGAAGGTCGTCGCGCAGGCCTTCACGGGTGCAAGACTGGTTAGGGGCTTCAACCATTTGGGCGCTGCCATCCTTGACCAGGATCCGGCCGTACAGGGTGGCAGGAGAGTCGTGTTCCTGGCGAGCGACGATGACGGCGCAGCAGCGGAGATTGGTGCGCTTGCGGAAAATCTCGGTTTCGCGCCGATCAAACTTGGCGGCCTTTCGGAAGGTGGACTGCTTGTGCAGGCGCGCGGAAATAGCTGGGGGCAGCTGATCTTTAAGGACTTGGTCGAGCTTGACTGATGAATCGCTATCGCAAATTTTGATGCGATTCTGCCTCGCGGACGAAGGGCAATCAAAGTTTGATTGAAGCGAGGGCGACGCCGCCAGTAAGCCGCGCTCCCATCGTCTGGCATGAACTTGCTTAGGTTTGCTTGACGTCTTCCAGCTTGAGGAGGCATTGCGCTTGCCGTTCCTGCACGCAACCACTGGGAGCAACACGTCTCTCACGTCGTTCTCATCAACCCATTCCAGTGGAGTTGATTGTCGACGGCGGCTTTTCGGCCATATGAAATCGTGCCGAAGAGCGTGGGACCTACACGCTGCGGCTCGGCCTGGAAATCCTGCGGCAAGTCAAGGGAGTAGAGACCGTCCGACTTCAGGGACGCGATCGTTTCCTCCCTTGCTCCAGTCGCGGGTTTATTTCGATCGTATCCGACCAGGTCAGACACGATCCGATGTAACAGCAATGGAGAGATTTCGATGAGCACGCAAGAGAATGTCCAGATTGTGAAGGATTTTTTTGCAGCAATGGGCTGCGGCGATAAGCAAGGTCTGCTGGCGATTTCTGCCGAAGACATTGAGTGGATCATTCCGGGCGAGTGGCCGCTGGCCGGGCACCGCACAACAGGTCGGCTGTCTGAACTCCCGGCGATGGTCAAATGCGGCGTATGAATCAGCGCTCAATTCAGCGTTCGTGGTAGATCGCAAGCCAGACGGTTTGCTCTTTGGCATGCGTCCACGCGACGCGATGCCGGCAATGCGGTTCGATCAGCACATAGTCGCCCGGACGCATGTCGTGCAGCGTCGAGTCCTCTTCGAACTCGAGCACGGCCGCGCCCGACAGCAGTAGAACCCATTCGGCGCGCGAGTCGTCGTACCAGAACCCCTCGGGACTCGTGTGTCCCATGGACACGATTCGCTCCACGTTCAGGCGCTGCCCCGTGATGAGCATGTCGATGCGCTCATCACCGCCGCGCTTCGCTTCGAAGCTGAACAGGTTACCCGATTGAAGTTGCATGGCTCGACCTCACGTCAACTTTCACTTAACACGCGCAAGACCGTCGAGCAGCGTCGGGAGCAGCTCGCTGATCGCCGGATGGATACGCATTGCAATTGCAACGCACAAGAATCAGTAAAGATGGCTGGCCGATGTTGGAAGCGAGTGAGCCATTGAAGTGACCGCGCTTTCAATCAATGGACGACCGGAAACTGGTCGGTTGTCGACCACGTGTAATCATATGCTCGCGAAGGCCGAAGGGTGGAAAGCGCCTCGCTCAATACCCTGCCTGCGGCCGGGAATGCGCTATGCTTGGTAAGCATTGCTTCACTGGAGGGAAACGCAAAATGAAGAACACAAACAAGACCTGGCCGATGCTTCCCGCGTTAGTGCTCCTGCTCTCTGCATGTGCCACCGGCGGCATGCAGGCAGGCACAGGGACCCACCTAAGCGCTGTGGAATGCCGCGATCTGACCGACATCAAGAACAAGGCACCGGTTACCCACGCGCGCAATATGAGCGAAGTGTCGGCTCTGGAAAAAGCGGGCTACCATCCTGGATCGTTTAATGATGATCCTTATTACCCAGCCGATCTTGAGGCCGCGCAGCGTCAGGTCGATATCTGGTATGAAACCGAGTGCTCGCAAACAACGCCCGGTTGAGTAAATACTGGCCCAAGTCCCATCAACCGCCAAGCTCAATGCAACATCTCAACCCCGTTGCGGCTGGGATTTGAAACCGACAACTGATCGGTAAGCGCACTTCCGGCAGACTTTTAAGTTCTTGAAGGCCGCGTAAAGTTTAGGCTCCCGCGGATATCCCCACTTCAGGTATTCCTCGATGATGGATCACGGGGCGACGATGTTGCTGAGCGATCCCACGACGAAAAAAGCTTCACGGATAGAGCTTCTCGTGGTTTCCCAGCATCTCGACAAACTTTTGAATGCGACTTTCGCGGGTTTCGACCTTCTTCGCGGCCTGAATTCTGAAGAGAATGGCGTATCGATTCTGGCTGTTCAAGGATGCAAAAAATATCTTGGCTCTGGGGTTGCGATCTAGAAGCGCCTGAAAATCGGCCGGTATGACGGAGGTTCTTGCCGAGTCATATGCCGCATCCCAACGTCCATCATTCTTGGCACGCTCAATTTCCTTCATCCCGGCCGCCTTCATCTGACCGCTTGCGATAAGCGTTGTTGCCTTATCGCGGTTGATCTTGGACCAGATGCTCTTCGCCGTTCTGGGCGTGAAACGTTGCAGCCAGAAGTGCTCGTTATCCGCTTTCTTCTGGCCATCGATCCATCCGTAGCATAGAGCGACTTCGATTGCTTCTGCGTAGCTGACAGAAGGGGTATCTGCTGTTTTTTTAGCGAGACGAAGCCAGATGCTTGTCGATGCGAGATGGTTCTTGGCAAGCCAGGAGATCCACGCAGCGATGGTCTCGCATGTCAGCACCGGTTCATTTGTAGTTGTCGCCGGCATCAGAGACCTAGCTGTCAGTTATAGGAATGGTTTCGCGGAAATCGCTGTTGAGGTGCGAGTTTCGCGAATGCATTCTTCTATGGCGAGGGAAACACGAGCACGTCACTCGACGAACCTCTTACCGGCCAGACTCCGTTACGTTCGCAGAATTGTCGAGGATTTCAGCGGCGAAGCCAAGAGGCCACCTACGGCCGAGGCCGGCTGCTCAACCCAGCCATTGACACAAGCGCCAAAGGCCGCGAATCCCGTGAAAGGCACAGTGCGCGGCGCGTATGCAACATTTGGTGCGCCGCGATTGGGCCGCTCAGCGTGGCGCATACACGACGCCAGGTCGGCCGATCCTCTGCACTCACCCGTGAAGAACCGCCAGGGTTCCTTTTGCCAATGCGTAAAGAGCGGTCACCCTCTCCCCACGAATCCGGTGGCGATGACAACTTCGCGGCTAATCGCCATCGCCAACCACTGTTATTGACCGGCAGCCGGCGACACTACGCTCGGTCGCGCCAGCGAATTGTTGCTTGGCCAAACGGTGGGTGCAGGCGTCGAGCCATTCACGCTATTTGGCACCCCCGAGTTTGCCGATCCGGCTGGCCTTCCACTGTCCGAGTTGGTGGTGCCTGGCGTGCCGTAGCCGCCTGCTGCACTGACCGGGGACGTTACGCTCGGTCGCGCCAGCGAGTTGTTGCTCTGTGCATAAGCGCCGCCGGACAACGTGAGTGCAGCGACGGCCGCGATTAATGTGCTGGTTGCCTTGTTCATGACCCCGTCTCCTTGATTGAATTGGAATTTCGACGTAAACGATGCATATCTATTGTAGGAAAGCGGTCGCTTATAATTAAGTGCATTCTTCGCAAGGGTGAATTTCTATTTTGGGGGCTACCCCTAGCAGCGAGCCCGTAGCTTGCTGTCGATCACCAGATTGAACATAGCCAGATCGCGAGTTTTCGCCCCCAGTTGCGGTCGAAGCCGAATGGCCCATATTTCCTTGAACTTCAGCGGCGACTTCTGGCCGGTTAGCTTGTCCTTGTTCCACGGCACGCGCGCCGCGGTGTTCGGCGCACCACACGGCGAGTGTCCACAGCGGGTATATAGGCCACTACATACCTAGTCACGCAAAATGCCTTCTTGAAGCAGGCCATCGTGCGACGCCGCGCCGGGAACCGCACTGCTATATTGAGACAATCCGCGCCGCTCGGTGCCGCAGCCCAAGGAGGTCAGTGATGGTTCGACTGGTCATGATTCTTCTCGGCGTCGACTATCTGCGCACGCGCTGGAAGGCGCTCATGGTGGCGGGATGGCTCAGCGTCGCACTGGGCGCCGAAGTGTTCATCGACATGATGGACGGCTCGCTCTACTTTCCGCTCAAGCCGTTCGCTTTCGTGCTGCTGCTGGAAGGCCTCTCGACTCTGGCCGTGGCGTGGACCGGCATGGGCGGCCAGCGCAAGCTGCGCTACGTGAAGGGCTCGGCCTTCACGCTGGCCGCCACATTGATCCTGATCGGCACGCTGCACGCCAACTTTATCCTCGCGATGATCTTCGGCACGCTCTTCTTCACCGACGGCGTCCTGCAGATCATTTCCGCCAGGATAGTGCGGTTCCGGCGCTGGCGTCTCGCTATCGCGGGCGGCGTTTTCGAGATGGTGGTGGCATTCATCTTCTACTTGCCCTATCCCGTGCCGTACGCAGGGACGATTCCATACTGCGTGTCGCTCGGCCTGCTGTTCGGCGGCTGGAACATGATCCTGCTCGCCATGCGCGTGCGCCGGATGCAGCGCAACCCCGCGGTGGCGGATTCCGTGCCGACGCCTGCCGCCGCGCCCGAAACGGAACCGTCCAGTTCAAGCGTAACGGAATGGGACGGCCCGCCATCAGATGACGAACGCGCCCTCACCATTCACGTCTGGACGCCGGCCGCCACCGCCAAGGCCGAGGCGACGCCGCGCGTGATCGTGAACCGCTATATCGCGGCCGTCGACCGGAACGGCGCGATATCCACCGGCCACGCGGCGCTGGAGTCGCCTGAGGGTATCTATATCAGCCTGTATCCGGGCACGGAAATCGATCGTTCGCCTGAGGAATTCGGGCGCATGCTGCGCGCGACGCGGGAGAACGACATTCCGGGTGTCTTCCAGCCCGACTACCGGACCGAGGCGAATGCGTGGTGCGAGTCGACCGTCAAGGTGCGTATCCGCAACTACGATCCGGAGCGCTTGCGACGGTTTTGGGACGCATATCGGCAGGACACGACCTACAACCTGACGTATCGCAATTGCTCGAGCACCGTGGCGCGCGCGCTCGAAGCGGCGATCGAAGGGGCGTCGGCGCGGGTGTGGGCAAAGTCCGGCGGCTGGCAACCGCTGGTACGGGTGATGTCGACGCCCGAATTGTGGGTCGCCGCTCAGGTTCGCAAACGCGCGGCAACGATGGCCTGGACGCCCGGCCTGACCCTCGACTACGCCCGCGCGCTCAGCATGCTCGCCGATCCGAGGCCGCTCGGCTGGGTCAAGATGGCGCGGCTCGCGCTCAGGACGATGGTTCGCTCGCGTCGCCGCTGGCGGGCCGAGGAGGCCGAACAGGCGAGCGCGTCGGACCTCCGCGAGACGTCGGCGCAAGGCGCCACGCGTACAGAAGCCTGAGGCGCACCCACGGGGCGTCGCCCTTGGCGCCGCGGTCGCGGCGCGGCGGCTGATCGTAAAAATAGAAATAGTAAAGAAACGCCTTCGTATGTCTTTGATTTCGACGACTACGCGCGGCGGTCAAAACCGCCAAGGCGTGGCATTTACGATCGAATAGAAAATCCCGCGCTTCTTTCAATCGAAGTTTCCGACTCACCAGCCCATGCGATCTCTCCCTTGAAAAATATCGATTCAGCTACCTTGCATAAACAGGTAGCGTGTTATATGTTTAACCTATTCACCGAGTTGGCAACATGACGGAATCGATCCAGGTTCAACTGAAAAAAGGGGCACTCGATCTGTGCGTGCTCGCCCTGTTGTCACGCGGGGAGAGCTACGGCTACGAGATCGCCAGCACGCTCGCCAGTGCCGTCGGTATGGGCGAAGGCACGATCTATCCACTGATGCGCCGCATGCAGAACGATGGGTTGGTCGCAACCCGCCTGGTCGAATCGACCAGCGGGCCTTCACGTAAATATTATCGGCTCACGCCGATGGGCCACGACGCGCTTAAAGCGCATCGGCGTGACTGGCAGGCCTTCGTGGCCGCGGTCGATCAACTTCTCGGAGACCCGACGTGAACAGTGAAGCATTCTTGCGCACTCTGCGAGCCGGACTTGCCGGACTGTCAAAGGAGGAGATCGAGGAGATCATCGCCGACTACGAAGCGCATTTTGCCGAGGCGCGCGCGTCAGGTCGCAGCGAGACCGAGGTCGCCGAAGCGCTGGGCGACCCCGCGCGGCTCGCCCGGGAGCTACGCGCCGAAACCGGCCTGCGTCGATTTGAGGCCCATCGCAGCTTTGCCAACCTCATCACCGCCCTGCTTGCGCTGGCAGGCCTCGCGGCCGTCGACATCTTCTTCCTGATGCCGCTGCTGCTGGTCGTGGCAGCCATTGCGCTCGGGATTGGCATCGGCCTCGTGGCGCTGGGTGCTGTCGGCGCACACATGATCTTCACTGTCGTGTTCTTTGCGCACGGTGGCTCGTTCGTTGGCGGGGTGGTCCGCTTCGTGGTCGGCATCGGGCTGATTGCCTGCCTTGTCGTCGGCGGCTCGCTGCTGCTGCTCGGACTCGGCGCGGGCGTGCGGCTGCTCGGACGCTATATGCGGCTGCATTACCACCTGCTCGAGCCCGATCAGGACAGGACGCAAGGCTCGGGCGATGGCATGTCGACGCAGAAGCGGAACATGGTCAAAAGACCGGCATTGTTTGCAGTCGCGGGATTGGCCGTCGTCATCGCTCTCGTTGCGCTCGGCGGTTCTCTCGCCGGATCGCATCGGGTCAGTGGCGCGTCCTGGTGGCGGGATGAGGGATGGCGTTGCGGTCCGACATGGTTCGACCGGGCATCTTTAGGCAAAGGGCGGGAAAGCGGCGTCAATGCCGCGAACCCGGCCGGTACTTCGCCCGCCTCCGTCACGTTCCCGTTCGAGGCGAACAACAGCCTCGATATCGATCTGCCGGCCTCTGTCAGCTACCAGCCCGGACCCAAGGCCGAGGCGACCGTGACGGGCGACCCTTCTGTCATCAGTCACGTGCGCATTGCTGATGGCAGGCTCGGTTTCGATAGCGAAGTCGGCTGTGCCTCCGTCGCGCATCTCTCGGTTCGGCTGACAGCCCCATCGATCGCAACATGGGGAATCAGGGGCAGCAGTGACCTCGCTCTGTCGGGTATCGACCAGCAGAAGCTGCAACTGCACATCACGGGGAGCGGCCATGTTGTCGCGACAGGTGCCGTGCAGGTCGTCGCGCTCAATGTTGCGGGTTCGGGCGAGGCGGAACTGCAAGGCCTCTCGGCCAAATCTGCGGAGATCGTGGTCCATGGCAGCGGCGAAGTGCAGGTCGCGGCGCAGGACAGCGCTGACGTCGCCATCCGCGGCAGCGGTGTCGTGAAGCTGCACGGCCATCCGGCACAGTTGCACTCGGCCATATCGGGTAGTGGCCGTATCGAGAACACGCCCTAGCGATATCGAACGCCAGGGCTTTCAAGGAGACGATTATGATCAGGACTACTAGTCGACGCGATCTATTCAAACTCGCCGGAGCCGCATTGATAGCGAGCCAGATACCGCTAATTGCTCAAGCCGCTTCGTTGGCAACGAAGCCCTCTGCCGCTTCTGCTTCCGGCTTTGCGCCCGATCTCGATGCCCGCTTCGACGCATTTCGTACTACGACTCCGTTGGCCAACCTGCACAGCGTCCTGGTGGTGCATCAAGGGAACATAGCCTTCGAGCGCTATTTTTCTGGCCTTGATGAAACCCGGGGTCAATCGGCCGGGGAGATCGTTTTCGGACCCGACACACAGCACGATCTGCGCTCGGTGACCAAGAGCCTTGTGTCGTTGCTCTACGGCATTGCGCTCGCCGACAAGCGCGTCCCACCCGTTGATACGCCGCTCCTGTCACAGTTCCCGGAATACCCGGACCTCGCTCGAGATCCGCAACGGGCAGGTCTCACGATCGCCAATGCGCTGACGATGACGCTCGGCATGCAGTGGAATGAGCAACTTTCGTATATGGATCCGGCCAACAGCGAGTCGGCAATGGACGCGGCACCAGATCGCTTTCGTTACGTGCTCGAGCGCCCGGTCGTCGCTGCGCCGGGCGAAGTCTGGATCTACAGCGGGGGTGCCGTTGCGCTGATTGGCCGCCTGATTGAGAAGGGCACCGGGCAAGCGCTTGAGGACTACGCGCGCTCGGCTCTTTTCGAGCCGCTTGGCATCGACAAATTCTCATGGGCGAAAGGCACGGATGGAGAAGCGATTGCCGCATCCGGGCTTCGTCTGACGCCGCGGGAACTCGCACGTGTGGGGCAACTGGTGCTTGCCCGCGGTCAATGGGAGGGCCGTACGATCGTGCCCGCGGCCTGGCTCGACGCGAGCTTCACTCCCGCCGCCGCGGTGCGTGACGGACAGTCATATGGCTACTTTTGGAGGGTCGGTCAAATCGCCTATCCGAGCAAGGGCGGAATTCGGGGCGAGCACTATGTGATGGGTTTCGGCAATGGTGGGCAATTGCTGGCTATTGTTCCGGCACGCGAACTCGTGGTGGTCGTCACAGCCGGAAACTACAACGACCCGAAAGACTGGCAAATGCCCGACGAAGTGCTGCGCCATTTTGTGCTGCCCAATCTCAAGACGTGAGGTGTCTATCCTTGCATGATTCACGCCCAACTTCTTCGACATAAACAGAGGAATGGCGACCCTGTTGCTGTCCCTTGCCGACGTACTGTGGATCTGCGCGACGCCTTAGATCTTCTGTAGTCTCCCCTTCGTTATTTGGCCGCCAGCCGGGTGGCTTCGCGACGTAGCCATATACCTCGCGTAGGGACCGCGCGGCCAGGAGGTCGCGCCACAGCGCGCGCCAGTGATCGAACTCGATGGTCAGCAAGTTATAGGTCGTCATTGGCCGGACCAGACCGAAGCGACATGGCATGTCGCGACGTTCCGCGATATAGGTATCAAATAGCCGATCGAACACGATCAGCACGCCGCCATAGTTTCCATCGAGGTATTCGAGGTTGGACGCGTGATGCACGCGGTGCGCGGAAGGCGTGTTGAGTATCCATTCCAACGGACCGAGGCGTGGAATCCAGGTTGCGTGTAGCCAGAACTGATAAAGCAGGTTGAGCGAAAGCAGCATCAGTACGACCTGGGGCGGCATGCCCAATAGCGGCGCGAGCATGAAGAACAATAGCGAACCGGTGAGACGGCCAGTCCACCCAATACGGTACGCGGCGGAAAGATTGAGTTGATTGGACGAATGGTGGACGGCGTGGGTGCACCAGAACCAACGCGTCCGATGGGCCGCACGGTGGTACCAGTAATAGCAGAACTCCTGACCAACGAAACAAGCCAGCCAACCACTCCAATGATTCATCGGCAAAGTCCAGAGCCTGTGACGCCAGAACCAGCCCATTGCATCGCTCCAGAACGCCAGTGGCAGCAACCACCGCAACGGATATTCACGAACGAGAAAGTCGGCTATCGACACACTGGCTGCCTTCCAGTCGTAGCCGCGCCAACTGCTTCGGACAGCAAGCACCATCGCCTCAGCCAACGAGGAAACGAGGACCAGGGCATTTGCGTATTTGAGTAGTGTAAGCAATAGAGCCATAGCTGGATCATCCATAGGGTGATCCAGCCAGCGTAGTTTGATGGCCCTTGGGCCGCAATCGAAGTGGGACGAGCTGGGTCTGCCGTGTGGCGGGTTGGACGGTCCGCGCTAGCGCTGCAGGCGTTGCATCAGCGTTTCCCGATGCTGCCGGCTGCAGGGTACCTCAACGCCACTGCGCAGCACGACTGTTGCATCGCCCTTCCCCCGTGGCCGCACAGCGAGCACGGCCGCCAGCGCCACCGCAGCGCCGCGGTGCGTGCGGACAAATGCGGGATCGAGGTCATTGAGCAAGGCGGCCAGCGTGCGTCGCATCAGCAGGCTTCGCCCGGCGAGATGGATGTTGACGTAGTTGTCAGCGGCCTCCAGCCATTCGATATCGGCGCAGCGCACAACATGCGTTTGCCCGCGATCGCTGATCATCAGATGCGCGGGCATGCCGACGCCCGGGCGTGCCGCACCGCGGACCCGCTCGCGCAACCGCTGCACCGTGCGCGCGAGGCGCTCCGGTTCGACCGGTTTTAATAGATAGTCAGCTGCCTGGGCGTCGAATGCACGCAACGCATACTGGTCGAACGCGGTCACGAATACCAGCGCTGGTGCGTCGTCCGGCAGCGACGCCGCCAAGTCGAAACCGTCGACCTCGGGCATCTGTACATCGAGGAAGATCACGTCTGGCCGTAGCTGCGCAGTCAGCATCAGCGCCGACGCGCCGTCGGAGGCTTCGCCTATCACCTCGACATCGGGAAATGCCCGAAGCATGCGCAGCAATTTGCTGCGAGCGAGTGCCTCGTCGTCCACAATCAGTGCACGCATGGCAGGCTCACTCCAACGATCAGGCCACCGCCGGGGCGCAATTGTAATTCGAGGCTTGCCTGCGTTCCGTACAGCGATTGCAAGCGGCGCTCGAGGTTGCCAAGGCCCACGCCGCGCTTATCGGGATCGGGGAGGCTCTGCAAGTCTCCATCATCCTCAATCTCGATCTTCAGCCGGCTCACACTACGCGTTACGCGTATTGCGATGTGCGTCAACGCGCTGCGTCGTTCGACAACATGGCGGAAGCAGTTTTCCAGCAGCGGTTGAAGTCCGAGCGTGGGGACGCGGCAGTCCTGTGCAGTGGCGTCGACTTCCCATGAAACACGGACGCGATCGGCGAAACGCTGGACCATGATGTCCGCATAGGCGCGCAGCAAGGTCAGTTCATCAGCCAGTGATTGCTCGGGACGCTGACTCGCGTCGATGGCTGCGCGCAACAAGGTCGCCAGACGGGTGAGCAGGATGTCGGCTGCGTCGGGGTCACTGTGGATCAGCGATGAGATGGTGTTCAACGCGTTAAACAGAAAGTGCGGTTGCAGTTGCTGGGTTAGCTGCGCAAGTTGCGCCTGGCGCGCCAGGTTCGCCTGTTTCTCGGCGGTCAACCGCTCGTCAGCCCACGCCCGGTAGGACCGAACGCCGAAAAGGATGCCGCTGAACAACGCATAGAACAGGGTGAAGCTTGTCGCCTCGTAGGCCATCACTTCGACCCACGGTCCATGCGGGTACCTGGCGCCAGCCAGTGCGTAAATACCGAATCGCAACGCATACATGGCTGCGATATAAGCGACCATTTGCAGCGGCATCGACGCCCAGGAGCGAAGAAACCATCGCAGCGGCTGGTTGAGAAGCGTATTGCGCCAGTCCGCACGCCTC
>Ga0302220_10002106_pt1 | contig 14837 bp, 13 predicted proteins | sample II_Palsa_E1_3_FD_194572 | JGI IMG/M metagenome (GOLD analysis project Ga0302220, IMG submission 194572) | Peat permafrost microbial communities from Stordalen Mire near Abisko, Sweden - II_Palsa_E1_3 | ecosystem: Environmental > Terrestrial > Soil > Palsa > Peat permafrost | place: Sweden...
TTGGGCCTCGGGCGTTCATCCTGTCTCGAAGGCTTCGCGATTGCTTTATCTCTTGCTGAATACGCTGCCGCTGCTGGCGCTGTGCACGATCTATGGAATGCACCGGAACACTGGGATCGCCTACTTTCCATGCATGGCTGCAGGGATGGTGATCGGCGTTTCGACCTCGCTGTATCTTCGCCGCAGCTGGGTAGCGGCTGTGCTGCATGTGTGCGGTTGGATGATGATGGGATATCTAATCCACTTGAACGACTTCAGGACAGCCGTTTATTGGAGCCTGTGCTGCGTGTATGCGACCGCAGCGGTGAACTTCCAGCGTCGTCTGCCGAGAGGAAGTACGGGCAGGCTGGCGATTGTGACTGGCTTTACGATCTGGTCGCTGTGTCTGCTGCTGCATCCGTGGATCGTGCAGTATCGTGCGTACGCCGATATCGCTTCGCACGTATGGAATATGCAGAAGTCGCTGATCTCGATCGGCATGATTCTGGTGATGCTGGAGGAGCAGGTTTCGAGCAACAAGTGGCTGGCATTGCATGATGAGTTGACGGGGCTTCCGAACCGGCGGCTGTTCGCAGACAGGCTGACGACAGCGATTGAACGCGCCGACCGGACGCGCAATCAGCTAGCTTTGATCATTCTCGATCTGAACGGCTTCAAGATGATCAACGATACGATGGGACACCATGCAGGCGACCAGGTGCTGCAAGAGATCTCGATGAATCTGCGCAAGGGCTTGCGGTCTTCTGACACGCTGGCCCGGCTGGGCGGCGATGAGTTTGTGATCGTGTCGTCGGAGATAGAACAGCATCAGCAGTCGTTGGATCACTTTGTTGAAGCTGTGCAGAGGGCGCTGGACCGCTCGATTACCGTGGAGGGCAGGCCGATGGTGGTGACGGCAAGCATGGGCATGGCCGTGTACCCGAAGGACGCACAGGACGCGATCCGGCTGCTGCGGGTCGCAGACCAGAGAATGTATGCGTCGAAGCAGCGGCCAGGGGTTCAGTCGTCGAAGGGTGTGGCCGCGCTGAAGGCTGCGGTGGACTCGCATATGACTGCAGTGGCTGGTGGACAGAGGTAGAGCGACCAGAGTGTCATACGGCGAGGTGACAAAAAAGGGTAGAGACCAAAGTCTCTACCTTTTTTGTATTGTTTCTCGTTACGCAAGCCCTGCGTTATTTACCTACATGGCCACGTCCATCACGCACTTCATTGCCTTTGAAGTTGGCAACGTGATCGACCCGATTTTCCGGGCGGGCAGCCTCACCGCGGGCCGGCGTCGGGCCTTTGTAACCGTGGTCTGGATGATAATGGTTGTTTACATGACCGCGGAAGTTGGCCGGGCCATGAAACCAAGGACCTGCGCCGATGAAGACGCCGCCGGTAAACCACTCAGGGCCATAGTAGCCGTAAGGTGCGCAGCCGTAGGGACTCGTGTCGTAGTAGCCGTAGGGGCAATTGGGAGCAACGCCGATGTCGACGTTGACCTGCGCCTGAGCTTTGGGAGCTGCGACTGCGAAGCTGAATGCTGCAACTGTGGTTGCAGCAAGAATTTTAATGGCGTGCATTTTTCACCTCGCTCAATTAGAGAGAGGCGACGGTGGGGAGGTTGGCCGAAGATAAGTTTTGTTACAAGGCAACTCGGCGGCCTTTTGAGAAGGCCGCCGAGAGGGAAATGCAATGGATTTTGTTGAGGATTAGTGAGCTGCTGTTGCGGGCTCGCCGATCTCGCTGAGGCGCTTTTCAAGGATCACTTCGAGATCGACGATGGCCTTGGAGAAGCCGTCAATGCCTTCCTTCAGCTTGTCGTGCGCCATGCGGTCTTCGGCGTGCATTTTGTCGAAGGTGGCTTTGTCCATGGGGATCTTCTTGATGTCCAGACTCTGTGCTTTGGCAGGATCGAGCTTACGGGGCAACGAGCCTTCTGCTTTTGCAAGCTCGTCAAGCAGCTTTGGTGCAATGGTGAGAAGGTCGCAGCCAGCGAGCTCAGTGATCTCACCGATGTTGCGGAAGCTCGCGCCCATGACGACAGTCTTGTAGCCAAATTTCTTGTAGTAGTTATAGATGGTGGTAACGGACTCAACGCCGGGGTCTTCGGCAGGAGCGTAGTCCTTGCCGGTGTCTTTCTTGTACCAGTCGAGGATGCGCCCGACGAAGGGCGAGATGAGGGTGGCCTTGGCTTCGGCGCAGGCGACGGCCTGATGAAGACCGAAGAGCAGCGTCATGTTGCAGTGGATGCCTTCCTTCTCTAAGATCTCAGCGGCACGGATGCCCTCCCAGGTGGAGGCAAGCTTGATGAGGACGCGGTCGCGCGAGATGCCGGCCTTGTCATAGAGAGCGATGATGGCGTGGGCTTCGTCGATAGACTTCTCGGTGTCGTAGGAGAGACGGGCGTCAACCTCGGTGGAGACACGGCCGGGGACGATGTCGAGGATCTTGAGCCCGAAGGCGACTTCGAGAGGCCGGAAGGCGATTGCAGCGACTTCTTTGTCGGAAGCGTTGGGGCCAGCTTCTTTGCGAACCTTTTTGAGCACGTCGTCGACGACGGACTGGTACTCAGGTTTCTCTGCAGCGGCGGCGATCAGAGAGGGGTTCGTGGTCGCATCCTGTGGGCGGAATTGCTGGATGGCGTTGAAGTCTCCACTATCGGAGACGACGGTGGTGTATCCGCGAAGCTGTTCGAGTAACGATGCCATAATCTTTCTCCTTGGCTGTTATGCAGATTTTATCAAAGCTCTGTGGGATTGCGTTTGTCCAGCCGGACGAGTCTCCTGCGTGGAGGGCGGTCACTTCGTGACTTGTGTACCCTTCGGCTGGCCTCCCGTTGGTTGGCATGAAGGTTGGAGTCGGAATCATTTCATTCGGCGGCAAACTGATTTTCGAGGACACCGAGGCTATCTATTTCAACTTGGATGCGGTCCCCTGGCAGAACGGCTCCTACGCCTGCGGGAGTTCCTGTGGGAATGAGATCCCCGGGCTCGAGGGTCATGGTGGCGGTGATGTAACGGAGGAGGTCGGGGATGGCAAAGATGAGGTCGCGGGTGCTTCCTTGCTGCTTGACGACGCCGTTGAGGCGGGTGGTGACGGTGACAGGAGCGCCCCCTACGGGATCGATCTCGTCGGAGACGATGGGACCGACAGGGCAGAAGGTGTCGAAGCCTTTGCCACGAGTCCACTGGCCGTCGGACTTCTGGATGTCGCGGGCAGTGACGTCGTTGACGCAGACGTAGCCGCGAATGTAGGGACGCACGTCTTCGTCGGGGCCGATTTTGTAGCAGCGACGGCCGATGACGATGCCGAGTTCCCCTTCGTAATCAACGCGGTTGGAGATGGCCGGCATGCGGATGGTGCCTTTGGGGCCAAGTAGGGCGGATGGCGGCTTGAGGAAGAGGAGGGGTTCGGTGGGGACGTCGTTGCCGAGCTCGGCGGCGTGGTCGCGATAGTTGCGGCCGACGCAGAGGATCTTCGAGGGCGTGACCGGGGGAAGGAGGTGGAGATCGTCGAGTGGCGTGGGAACGAAGTCGACGTCGAGGGTGGGGATGGGAACGCCGCCGAGGATGCGGGTGTTGAGATCCTCCTGCGGGGCTTGCATGGGAAGCGTGGCCCAGAGGGCTCCGTTGCGCTTCTCGACCAGGGCGTAACGAGGGAGAAAGGTGCCGTTTTCAGACGACAGGTACTTACAGTAACGCATGTGCTTTTTATTGCTCCCTTAATGTTTCCTGCACGTCGGTGCTGGGGGCGCTTTCGTTTCCGGTGGCATCGACCGCGGTGACGCGATAGGCGTAGCGATGGCCGGGAATGGCGGTTTGGTCGCGGTAGGCAGGACCGACGACCGGGGTTGAGTTCAGGCGCGTTGCTGATCCCGCAACTTGGCCTGTCGACGTAACTTCCTGTCGATACACAATATACCCGGCGAGATCATTGTCGGTATTGGAAGTCCATGAAAGATCGATGGAGCGATCTGATGCGGTGGCTCCGCCGGGTACGGCCTCAAGCCCTGAGGGCACGGCGGGGGGGAAGGTGTCGAGCACGGCGATGGTTACCGGCGCGGAGCGATCGCTGCGAAGTTCGAGCGTGTGGCCAGCCAGAGATATCTCACGAACCCGTTGGGCCGTATAACGATAGCTCGCGCCCTTCAGCGCGCTCTGATCGATTGTTCCCCCTGCATCGTTAGTCTCTTTTGGAGTTTCGAGCCTCACGTCGTCCGGGGTTTTCTGAGACGAGATTGGCTGCGCCTGAGGCTTTGCAGACGCCGGAGGCGGCGATGTCTTTCTGGATTTGGTTCGCGTCACAGGCTTCGGGATTGAGGCTGGATTGGCTGGAGCGAGATTTGCGGCTGCGCCCGCAGGCTCAACCAGATGGCGGTCCAACAGAACTTGGGCGGTGGTGTTCTGCTGCTGCCACTCCAGTTGAATGCCGTCCTGGAGGGATTTTGCGCTAAGCTGCTGGACCGGCGGAGGGGCAGCTCCGGCAGCTACGAAGGTCTCGGAGGATAGCCCTGCGGACCGGTTGTTGGTGTTAAGGAGCCGCACCCGATAGGCCAGGAGCGAGGCAGGATCAACGGTAAGGGAGGCTGGAAGGATATCTTCCGCGTGGCTCGCTCCGCTCTGTACGGGGACGGTTGTAACGACTGTACAGTCAGGAGTTGGAGTCGGTGTGACCGGAACCGCGATGCGGCAGATCTGAGCGGTCACGGCCCCTTTGATGGCGATGCGATCGGTGTTTTTTTCTGGCGTTGTCCAATGAAGGGTGACCTTGTCGCCAACCCTCTCGGCAGTGAGGTCTTTCACAGGGTCGGGGAGATTGAGGGTAGGGGCGTGGGGCGGGCCGGGACTGGCGCAGCCTGCAACCAAGACGATCGGCAGGGCGGCAGCGGCGAGGGTTAGCCACCGCCGGGTCTGCGATTGGCAGGGGATGAGCAAAGACTTCATTGGTCTGTGACCATCATAGGCGAGAGAGAAGATAGATTTGCTTCATAACGATGACGCGTGGCTGTCAGACAAGGCGATTGGAGATCTTTTTGGAAGGCGCCCCCCTTACCAAATAAAAATTTGGCATCCAAATCCAAGAAATACGTTAGCACGTACATCTTTTGATTGTGTTTCAACGTCTGTTGGCCTAGCGAATAAAACCCATATGAGCAAAACTAATTCCACTCCAATTCTGGCGACAGCTGAGGTCTCCGCTCCAACCGACAGCTTTATCCCTGGTGGTGACGCGAACTCGGCAGTAGACGTGCGGCATCTCCAAGTTGATGGTGAGGCGGCCGAATCCTTTATTGCGGAAAAACGCATTGGGGAGCGGATCAAACATCTGCGGTTGAAGAAGTCGATGGGACTGGTGGAGCTGGGTCGTCATACCGGACTGTCGGCGAGCTTTCTGTCGCAGCTTGAGACGGGCCGGGTGGTGCCGACGCTGCGTAACCTGGCCCGCATCGCAATGGTCTTCTCGAAAGACCTGAGCTACTTCTTCGATCCAGAGCCGCAGACGTTGTTCCGCGTGCATCGTCGCGGTGAGCGCGTGCGCTTGCCCCAGACTGGTGCAGATGACCCGGCTTATTTTTTCGAAAGCCTCGGATATCTGGTTCCTGATCGTCAGTTGGATCCCTACTTCGCGGAGTTTCTGCCTGAGAAAGAGGGCCGCTCGCCGCGTGCTCATCAGCATGTGGGATGCGAGTTTCTCTATCTGCTTTCGGGTGCGCTCGACGTGCGGCATGGCGAGGCTGTTCATCATGTGGAGGCGGGAGATGCAATCTACTTCGATGCCACCACGATTCACAGCTACCTGTGCACGAGTAAGATCCCCGCTACGGCCGTAATTGTGACGCTGCAGCATCCGCTGTTGATGCAACTTGGAAGTGGGATGCGGGCCGCGAACTCCAGCAATGGTAAGGTTCGCAACGGAATTCCGGGAGCAATTCTTCCGCAGGTTCCGACTGCGAAGAAGGTCTCTTCGCAGATGCACTAATTTGGGCTTCGGCGTGGGGCGATCTGCGGACCCGCTAGACGGTTCTTGCTCCGGGGAGCTTCGGCAGTTTCATTTTCATCACATCGAGACGCTGAAGGACTTTGCGCGTCAGTCCGGTTAGAGGCCTGGAGTCCAGCCGATTAGTCGGGACCCAGTGCAGATCGTCTTTTGCAGCGGGGACGGCCCGGCGCAGTCCTCGATCTTGCGGCCCAGCGGCGGCGTAGACCTGCACGTAATAGTTTGTATTGGTGATGGCGTGTCGGAGGCGCAGCATTGGTTCCCGGCCCTGCACTGCGTCCTGCGGAAGCGGCGGCAGTTCGTACATGCCCGGCATCAGGCTGGCATCTTCAGGGCGAAGCTGCAGGAGAACTTCAGTAAGAGTGCCGCGCTTTCGCAGAGTGAGAAGATATGCAGCCGGTCGACTGAGCTGCGCGACGCGTGGTGGTGTGAGATGTTCGCCACGTGTCTGGCACATCCCGTAGACGGGACAATTAAGACATAGCGGGGCCTTTGGTAAACAGATGGTCGCTCCGAGTTCCATCATGGCCTGGTTATGATCGCCGGCGGCGTTGGTCTTTTCGGCGATGCGCCGTTGCGGTACAAGAGCCGATGCCTGTTGCTGCACGAAGGCGCGGCCGGCTGCGTCTCGTTGCTCTGGTCTTCCGGTGAGGCGCAACAAGACTCGTTCGACGTTGCCATCGACGACGGCAATGCTTTCCCCAAAGGAGATGCTGGCGATGGCTGCGCTGGTGTACTCGCCGATGCCGGGCAGAGTGCGCAGCTCTGCGGCCGTGTTTGGAAGGATCCCGCCGCGCTCTTCGGTGAGAAACTGCGCGGCCTTGTGGAGCATGCGAGCGCGGCGATAGTAGCCGAGGCCAGACCAGAGGGCGAGAACTTCGACCTCTGGCGCGAGCGCGAGAGCGAGGATTGTGGGGAAGCGTCGAAGAAAGTTCTGGTAGTGCTCGATGACCGCAGCAACGCGCGTCTGCTGCAGCATGACTTCAGAGAGCCAGGTTCGATAGGGGTCGCTGATATTGCGCCAGGGGAGCTCGCGCGCGTGGGTGCGATACCAGCTCATCAATTTACGCCGGAAGAGAGCGGCGTCGAGGGGGCCGCTTTTTGCAGCAGCTGCATGCACTCGATCTTCGTTGGGTAATGCTGGCCTGGGTAAGGAAGACATCGCTGCAAGTCTATAGGTTCGCGAAAGGATAAACCGAAATTGAGTGGAGGAAAGATCGTTTAAAGCGACGCGGGCTCAGCAGTTTTGATACTTCCAGTTGCGCTGCTTGCCTTCGGCGATCCATTCAACTGCGGTAGCGACGCGCTTTTCGCGTGTCTCGGGACGTTTTGCTTCGGCGACCCAGTCAGTGTACTCGCGTTTGCAGCTTGGGCTGAAGGCTGCAAAGACTGCCGCTGCTTTTTTATTTTTCTTCAAGGCTGCTTCGAGTTCCGCAGGCGTTTCGACAGCAGGCTTGGGTGCTTTGACGACTTTGTTCCTGGCTGTGATGGGGCTGGTGTATTCGCCGCGGTCGATGAAGCCTGCAGCCTGACGGATGAGGCTGAGCATTTGTTTATTCGGCGGAAGATCTTTAATGGTGGTGATGCGGCCGAGTGAGCCCATTCCGCCTTCCTGAACGACTCCTGCCTCGCGAAGGACTGCGCCGATCTCTTCGCCCCAGAAGCCGAAACTGCAATGCTCTTTGAAGGCAGAGATGTTGCAGAGAATGACGCCGCGATACTCGAAGAAGGGACGACTCCACTTGATGGTCTCTTCGACGCCGGGACAGCCTTTGTGGATGAGCTCGCGCAGATACTCCATGATCGGCAGCGCGAAGGGACGCACCGTTGCGAAGTAGGCGTCGACTTTGGGGTTGAAGGTTGCAGTGGGCACGCTTCGTCTCCTGATTTCAGGACAGCAGTTTACACGGGACTAGACGGTATCGCCTTCCTTAGTTTTGGGCACGATGGGTTCGGGCTTGACTGGGTACGGCGGCCCCTTGGAGAAGACCTTCTGCATCTCGGTGTCGTAGTTGTAGATGTCGTCGAAGAAGTGGACTTCGCCCCCGTCTTCGACGATTGCTGTGAGGTAGAAGATGACGATCGGCAGCGGAGTTTTGAGACTGACGGTCTTGTTGTCGGAGCCGCCGTTCATCGCTTCGTTCACTTTGTCGAGATCCCAGTCACCCTGGCCTTGAAGGACCCATGCGGCGAGGTCGGCGGGTTTCTGGACGCGGATGCAGCCGTGGCTGAAGTCACGGCGGGTCTGCTCGAAGAGCGAGACGGCCGGCGTGGAGTGGAGGTAGATGTCGTATTGGTTGGGAAAGATGAACTTGACCAGGCCAAGAGAGTTTTTGGGACCGGGCTTTTCGCGGACCATCACGGCACCCTGTGCTACCTGATGGGCGGTGTAGTCGGTCTGGATGACGCCCTTGTTGTTGGTGACTTCGAAGTTTTTGCTGGCGAGGTAGCCGTGGTTGGATTCGATGTGCGGCACCAGCTCTTTGCGGGCAATGTCGACGGGGACGCTCCAGTAAGGGCGGAAGACGAGGTACTTCATCATGTGCGTGAAGACCGGGGTGTCGTGACCGCCTTTTGCCTGACCCACGACGACGCGCATGGTGAAGTCTAGTTTGTGGTCAGGATCGTAACCGCGCAGAATAAACTCCGGCAAGTTCACCATGAGGCGGGGGTGCAGATATGGCTCGGGTAGCCAGCGCCAGCGTTCAAGGGAATCCTGGAGTTGCGCTACGCGGAAGTCCATGGGAACGTTGAGGGATTTGATAGTTTGGGCGCCGAGCTTGCCGTCTTCGGTGAAGCCGTGGCGATGCTGATAGTGTTTTACGGCGTCGGAGAGGGTGGAGTCGAAGGTGGCAGGAGACGTCAAAGTCGCATTGGATTCGGCGTCGCCTTCGAGCTGAAGTCTCGTAAGCAGCGCGGGTAGCGCGGGGTAAGTGCCACCGACTGAGATGGCTTTAGCTATCGTAGGCAGCAGGTCGGTTTGAGCTTGGCCCTGCTGTTTAGCAAGGTCCATGTAGTGGGCGAGAGCAGCTTCGGTCTGGCGGTACTCTTCGGAGTCAGGTTCTACTCCTGCGATGAGCTTCGGCACGTCTGTGGCGTCTACGGCGTTGTCAGAGACGAACTCGGCGAGGTCGTACTTTTTGTCCTGTACGGGAATCTCGAAGTTGAAGTGCGAAGGATTGACGCGGCCTATGCGCAGATCGGAGATGTAACGCATCACGTTGACCGTCATGGCCACGTCGAAGAGCGAGATGGCGTCTTCGGATTTGCTGTTCAGGGCCTGAACGCGATCGGCCCAGCGCGGTGCGTCGTAGTCTTCCGGGATCAGACCCTTCGTCGCGGCGTCCTGGAATGCCTGGATGAACCCTTTCGCGGTAGCGGTGGGTGCTCCGTCGCGGGTCCAGGCGACCTCGTAGTTGCGGTCGTCGTAGAAGGTGGCGACGATGGACTCGTAGTCGGAGAAGTTTGGCCAGCGCAGGTTGGGGACTTTGGTGGTGTCGACCTTTTCCGGCGGCAACACTTTTTTCTCGACCATCTCGTGCAGCTTGTCCGCGTAGGCCGTGGTGTTCGGCTCGGACTTCGACTTGCGGTGACGGTGGCATCCGCCAACCAGGACTAAAACAGTAAGGGCCGATGCGGTGCAGATGGAGCGGACAGAGACTTTCATCATTACGGACGAGACCATCCTTCAAAACCCCGAAAACTTTATGAGGCGCGGACTTATTATGCAGGATTTCTTGAGAATTCAGCGCAAATCAGTTTTGGAATGAGTGGCGAACGGGATACAACTTTCGCTCTACCTCGGGGAAAGGCCTACCGCGCGATCTCCGGGAGAAGGGTGAGGCAGAGAACGGCCTGCATGAGCAGGATTGCGCCTGACAGAGCGAGAAACATCTTGCGTTGACGCATCTCGAGTACATCCGCGAAGACTCCCCCTAGGAACGTGAACAGGAAGGGCAGAGCCCATAGCCACGGTTGCGAGACGGTCTGGGTGGTGACTAGCGGAAAGAGCAGGAGAACCATGACGAGTGGTGCAGTATTGCCGAAGTAGCGGCAGCGGCGGGTCGAAATGTAGAGGATGAGCGATACGAGCGTCGCGACTACGATGGGCGCGTTTGTCATGTTCAGGAAGAAGCGCTTTGTTCCATCGAGTGCAAACCAGAAACGCGCTCCCCCACCCGTGAAGACATAGCTGAAGGGAGCGAGACGGAAGGAGTAGCACGCGAACAAAATTGCCATTGCGCCGACCGCTGAGAAAACCAAAATTTGCATAACGTAACTGCGGCGACGTTGTGCGAGATACATCATCCACACAACGGCCATGATGAAGCCGATGATTGCAGCCAGCAGATGCGCTGCTGCCGTTAGCCCTAGCGCAAGCGTGAGCAATGCGATTCGCGGGCGCCACTTGTGACGTGGCCCTTGCATCGCGTGGGCGACACCCATGGCCGTGTAGACGAGGCCGTAGAGTCCCCACATCGCGAGCACTTCGTTGTTGGGGATGACGGCGGAGCGGATGATGGCTGGGCAGAAACAGTAGAGTCCGAGCGCGAAGAAACCGCCCTCATTGCCGAAGAGCCTGCGCGAGACCCACCACAAGCCGCCGCCTAACCAGATCGCGAAGAAGATGAATGGCAGGTGGAGAAGATATTTGACGCTGAAGAGTTCGTGCCGCGCTTCCCATGTGGAGCCACTCAACGAGCCTTGCGCATAGAGGCGGTTTTCCGGCTTGCGAAGTTTATCTGCACCGAGCATCACCAGGCGCTGCACAGTAAGGGGAAGGCCGGCGACTCGATAGGCAAAGGTGCCATCGCCGTTGAGGTTGCCGCAGGTAGTGAAGTAGCCCGCCAGCGGCGAGGGACGCTCCCACATCTGGCGTCCGCACTCGGCATAGCGGTAGTCCTGCTGCGAGAGTTGCTGTCGGCCTACGACCCAGAGGCACTCCGCCAGGAAGATCAGCAGCAGCAACGCAGCCAGCTGCTGCGGTCGTCCGAACTTGATGCGGGGAAGCTTTGTGCCCATTCTGAAGTAAGCCGGCCTTTTATCTTTCCTTGAGTCTGATCCTGTATCCGACAGTCCGGGTGCAACTGGCGTGCATTTTGTTGCAGATCTGCACCGCCAAGGCATTTCTGCAGCCACCTCATCGAGTGTATCGTGAGAGATATGCAGTCGCTTTCTTTTACCCCTGGTCGTGCCTTTCTGTCCGTTAATTCACCGATTGTTCCGTGGACCGTGGTCTTTGAAGATGAAGGTGTCGCCGGGTACTTCTATGCCTGCGATCGTTCGCAGGAGGTGCATGAACACAGCATTATGGACGCGATGCTGATCTACAACGTGGCCGCGCTGGCCAAGAGCGACGCTGAGTTGCAGCGCCCCGAGCCGCAGAGAATTGCCTCGGTGGAGTGGTCACGCGATGGGCTGCAGGCTGTGCTCTATCTCGATGGCACCGCACAGGCTCTGTATGACTTTCAGGCGCGCTGCGGGTACTGCCGGATGGACTTTCCGAACTTCATATCGGAGCAGGGCGATACATGGCGCAAGTCCAGCCATGCTTGGTCCGATGCGGCGCTCCAACGTTTTGAGTCGAGTCTTTATGCTTAACGAAGGGGCTTGAGGGTCAGCCTAGGAACAGCTTCTCCACATCGAGCCAGTTGTCGACGCGCTTGTAAGCATTGACACCGGCGTTGTGGGGCGCGCTGTAGAGGATGCCCTCACCTTTGAAACGACGGAGCTGGCGCGGGTTGTCGTCAATCAAGTAATCGGCGCGCAGGATGCTTTTGTCTCCGCAGTAGACGATGTGAGACGTGGGGACGAATGGAAAGTGTCTGGCGAGCCAGCGATACTTCGCCTGAAATGAAGTTGGGACTTCCATCGCGGCCGTGGCAATAAACACCTCATAGTTCATGTGCAGGCGCTGCAGAACACGCTGCGCGTCTGGCATGACGGCGAGCACGTCGAAGAAGTCCTCGGAGCGCAGATAGGCATCGAGAACCGCGTGGCGATCTGTGGAGACTACGTCCCAGAGCCACTTGCCTTCGAGATCTTTGAGGGTAATTTTTTCGCCGAAGTGGCGGTTGTAGCGCAGCAGATGCTCCCCAAGAGCATCCGCCATTACCTCGTCCATGTCGATACAGATTCTTTTCAAGATTTCACGCTAGCCCTGGCTGTTCCTTTTCGAAGTAGATCTAGAGAGATCGAATAATTGAAGCCGCGATGCTCTCGACCGGAACGGTCTTGCGTTGCGGAGCGTCACGCGCGGGATCGTAGTAGAGCAGCCTCCCGCAGCTCTCGCAGGTCATCATCGTGTCGTCGTTGCTGCGGTCGCGGAGATCGTTCCAGCGTTGCGGCCGCACCATCATCTGGCAGGCCATGCACTTCTGGTTGAGGGCTTCGGCTATCCCGGTGCCCTTTGCTTTTGCGATGCGGTCGTAGGTCGAGAGAGCGGCTTCGTTGATCTCGGCACGGACAGCAACGCGCTTCTCTTCGACCGACGCGAGAAGGGTCTTGTCGAGAGCGACGGTTTCGACTGCGCGAATACGCTCGCGCTCCAGAGTCGCCGTCGTGTCGGTGACGGCTTCGTCGGCGAACTTTTTCTGAGAATCGAGGCCGTCGCTGCGCTCCATGCTTTCGATCTCGGCGTCTTCGAGCTTGTTGATCTCTCCCTGAGCGAAGGCAATCTCGTGTTCGAATGCCGTCACCTGCACTGTCGTGGTTGCGAGATCCATGTGCTTGCGCGTACGTTCGATCTTAGCCTTCTGGTCCTTGACATCGGACTCCTGACGGCGACGCAGTGCCTCTTCTTTTGCGATCAGATCGACGATGACTGCGCGTTGTCCCTGGGCCGCCTTCGCTTTGGTTTCGAGCGCTGCTACATGCTTAGGAAGCGCTACCATCTCGTCGCGGAGGCGTTTGGCCTCAACGTCGTGTGCTTGCAATACCATCAATTTCTCAAGATCTGGATGCATGCCGGGTCTCTCTTTCCACTTGGGTTCGGTTGCTGAAGAAGCTCAACTACAGCGGAAAACTCGAAGTTTAGCACTGCTGCTCTTCGTTGTTAAGTATGCGCCTTACTGTTTGTCTGTCTTCTCTACGTTGATGTAGTACAGGTCGGTGGCTACATCGAACTGATCTTTGGTTAGTGACGTCTTCATGGTCAGCCAGTCGGTGGTGGGGTGAATGATCTCCCAGTGCTCCTTCAAGCCTACGCGCACCGGCATGGCAAAGGCTTTTTCATCGGCCTGCCAGCGGTACTGGACCGTGCCTGCCGGCTCGTCGAATTTGAGTTCGAGCGTTGGGATCGCGGTGTGGCGGAGGTACTGATCGAAGATTGGCGTGAGGTTCATTCCAGTCTGCTGATTGAAGTACTGCTCCACGTCTTCGGTCATGATGTTCTGATATTTGAAGTGCTGGTAGAAGTCGTGGATCAGCGCGAACCAACGGGTGTCGTCATCCACGATGCTTCGTAGCGTGTTGATAAAGAGTGCGCCTTTGAAGTATTGATCCTGTGGCGGTTCCGCGTTTGTACCGCGCGCGGTGATGATGGGGCGGTCGTTCTTCACCTTCTTCTTCAGCGCGTTGACGTACTTTACTTCGTCTTCGTGACCGTAGTTGTACTCGACGTAGAGGCACTCCAGGTAGGTGGTCCAGCCTTCGTGGATCCACATGTCGGACTTGTCGGCGGCGGTGATGGAGTTGCCGAACCACTCATGGCCGCTCTCGTGGATGATGATGAAGTCGAAGCGGGGGCTGATGCCTACGCCGGTCCAGTCGCGGTCAAGATAGCCGTTGTGGAAGTGGTTGCCATAGGCGACGGCGCTCTGGTGCTCCATGCCTGCATAGGGAACTTCGATGAGCTTATAGCCGTCTTTCTTGAAGGGGTACTCGCCGAAGTAGTGGTAGTAGGCTTTCATCATGCCGGGCACCTGCGCGAACTGGCGCTTCGCACCGTCGAGGTCCTCGGGGAGAACGTAGTAGTCGAGAGACAGGTCGCCGAACTTGTCGTCGAAGTGGACGTAGTTGCCAATGTTCAGAGCGACGTCGTAGTTGTTGATGGGGTAGTGCACCTTCCAGTCCCAGCGGGTGTAGCCGTCGCCGAGATCTTTCTTGCCCATGAACTTTCCATTGGAGACATCCATCAGGCCATTCGGAACAGCGACGCTGATCTCCATTCCATCCTGCGGCTCGTCGCGCCACTGATCTTTGTTTGGCCACCAGACGCTGGCGCCGGTCTCTTCGCAAGCGGTATTGATCCAGGGATGGCCGGCGGTGTCCTGCTTGAAGGTGAAGCAACCGAAGCGTCCTGTTTCTACAGGGCTTCCTGAGTAGTGAACTTCGATGGAGTAGGTATGGCCGGTGCGGAGGGTCTTCGGGAAGTTGACGAAGAAAGTGCCACCATCACGCTCATACTTTAGCGGGGTTTTTCCCATTACGAGTTTGTCGATCTGAAGGGTAGGGAAGAGTTCGAGCTGGATGCGCGTCCCGTCCGCAAGCATCTTGAAGCGAATCTCATTCTTTCCGCTGATGAACTTCTTCTCGGGGTCGACGCGGAGGTCGAGATGATAGAAGAGGAGATCGTTGTTGGCGCGATACGGCCCGTAGGATCCGCGGAGGAGATCGGCGTGAGCTGGTTCTTTCGCTTCAGGTGTTGGGCTGGCGGCAGGCTTCGATGTCTGGGCAGAGAGGCTAAGCGCGGAGCCGAACAAAAACAGAACGCTGAGGGACCTGTTGCGAAGGGCGGGTGTGAGCATTGACTTTAGCCTATCGTGATTCCCTCGGAGTTGCTGCGATCAGTCTCGCTTCTCGACGAGGGATTTCATCGCGAGGCTGTCGGCCGTGTTCAACTCGGCGAGTCCGTC
>Ga0302220_10002108_pt1 | contig 14825 bp, 5 predicted proteins | sample II_Palsa_E1_3_FD_194572 | JGI IMG/M metagenome (GOLD analysis project Ga0302220, IMG submission 194572) | Peat permafrost microbial communities from Stordalen Mire near Abisko, Sweden - II_Palsa_E1_3 | ecosystem: Environmental > Terrestrial > Soil > Palsa > Peat permafrost | place: Sweden...
GTCGCCGCGCATCAGGAGATCCTCAAATGCGCCGACGCCTGCCGCTACTTCGCCGACCACGCCGCCCGCATCCTCGCCTCCGAGTCCATCCCCACCGACGACAACCACAGCTACGTCCGCTGGGACCCCCTCGGCATCATCCTTGCCGTCATGCCCTGGAACTTCCCCTTCTGGCAGGTCTTCCGCTTCCTCGCCCCCGCGCTCATGGCCGGCAACGTCGGTCTCCTCAAGCACGCTCCCAACGTCCCCCAGTGCGCCCTCGCCATCGAAGCTCTCGTCCGCCGCGCAGGCTTTCCTCGCGGCACCTTCCAGTCGCTCCTCGTCGAAACCCACCAGGTCGAAAAGGTCCTTGGCGACGAGCGCATCGCCGCCGTCACCGTCACCGGCAGTGAGATCGCCGGCCGCGCCATCGGAGCCCAGGCAGGCTGGCTCATCAAAAAATCCGTCCTTGAGCTCGGCGGCAGCGACCCCTTCCTCGTCATGCCCTCCGCCGACCTCGACCTCGCCATCGAGACCGCCATCCGCGCCCGCTGCGTCAACAGCGGCCAGTCCTGCATCGCCGCCAAGCGCTTCATCATCCACGACACCATCTACGACGCCTTCGAATCCCGCTTCGTCGCCGGCATGGAGGCCATGCGTGTCGGCGACCCCATGAAAGAAACCACCGACATCGGCCCACTCGCCACTGCCCGCGCCGTCGACCACCTCGAAGCCCAGGTCCAGGCCGCAAAACAGGCCGGAGCCCGCATCCTCACCGGTGGCGAGCGCATGCTCGGCGAAGGCAACTACTTCGAACCCACCGTCCTCGTCGGCGTTCCCCGCACCTCCGCCGTCTACCGCGAAGAGCTCTTCGGCCCCGTCGCCATGCTCTTCCGCGTCCAGGATTTAAACGAGGCCATCGAGCTCGCCAACGACACTCCCTTCGGCCTCAGCGCCTCTGCCTGGACCCGCGACCCTGCCGAGCAGCAGCGACTCGTCTCTGAACTCCAGTGCGGCGGCGTCTTCCTCAACACCATGGTCGCCAGCGACCCGCGTCTGCCCTTTGGCGGCATCAAACGCTCCGGCTACGGCCGCGAGCTCTCCGCCGCCGGCATGCGTGAGTTCCTCAACGCCAAAACCGTCGTCATCGCCTCCGCCGGCTCTGTCAGCGAACCCACAAAGCCCTTCCTGCAACACGGCACCGACATCCTCCGCCTCAGAAGCTGAAAGAGCCTGTCCTGCCGGACGGGCCTCCTGCGCAGAGCGCGGGCGTTCACACGCCTTTTTAACTTGTCTTGGCGCAACAGAGAGCAACGGCCCTCCCGTTGGTCGGAATCATGCATCCGCCGAGCAACGCGAGGCCCCCAGAAGATCATCCCCGCAAGACAAGGCATACCCACCACGAAGTGGTCGCCCTCCGCGCAGGAGGCCCGTCCGGCAGGACATCGCCTTTCAACAGTTTTTCAGCTAAGCTTCTCTGGCCTCGCGAAGCGCCTCCAACGCGCAGTCAACCTCGCGAGCAGAGAGGACCATTCATGCCCGACCTCCAGTACTTCACCGGCTTCGGCAACGAGCACGCCACCGAAGCCGTCCCCGGCGCTCTCCCCATCGGCCAGAACGCCCCTCAAAAAGCCCCCCTCGGCCTCTACACCGAGCAGCTTAGCGGCAGCCCATTCACCGCGCCCCGCCTGCTCAACCGCCGCACCTGGACCTACCGCATCCGCCCCTCAGTCATGCACAAACCCTACGAGCGCATCCCCAACGGCCTCGTCCGCTCCACCCCCTTCAACGAAGTCGAGACCACCCCCAGCCAACTCCGCTGGAACCCATTACCGCTACCCACTCCTCCGCAGGAAGTGGATTTCATCGACGGCCTCACCACCCTCGCCGGCAACGGCGACCTCACCATGCACTCCGGCCTCGCCATCCACATCTATGCCGCCAACAAGAGCATGACCGACCGCTTCTTCTACACCGCCGACGGCGAACTCCTCTTCGTCCCCCAACTCGGCCATCTCATGCTCCATACCGAACTCGGCATCCTCTACCTCGCCCCCGGCGAAATAGCCGTCGTCCCTCGCGGCATCAAGTTCCGCGTCGAACTCCTCGACTCCCAGGCCCGCGGCTACCTCCTCGAAAACTACGGAGCCACCTTCCGCCTGCCCGAGCTGGGAGCCATCGGTGCCAACGGCCTCGCCAACAGCCGCGACTTCCTCACCCCTCACGCCGCCTTCGACGACCGCGACAGCACCACCTTCCAGGTCGTCGCCAAATTCCAGGGCAACCTCTGGGCCACCGACTTCGACCACTCCCCCCTCGACGTCGTCGCCTGGCACGGCAACTACGCCCCATACAAATACGACCTCGCCCGCTTCAACTGCATCAACTCCGTCAGCTTCGACCACCCCGACCCCTCCATCTACACCGTCCTCACCTCACCCAGCGAGATTCCCGGCACCGCCAACGTCGACTTCGCCATCTTCCCTCCGCGCTGGATCGTCGCCGAACACACCTTCCGCCCGCCCTGGTTCCATCGCAACTTCATGAACGAGTTCATGGGCCTCGTCACCGGCGAATACGACGCCAAGGCCGAAGGCTTCGTCCCCGGCGGAGCCAGCCTGCACAACTGCATGAGCGGCCACGGCCCCGACGCCGACACCTTCGCCCGCGCCAGCACCGCCGAACTCAAGCCGGTCAAACTCGACGGCACCATGGCCTTCATGTTCGAAACCCGCTTCGTCTGCCGTCCCACAAAGTTCGCGATGGACACCGCCGCCCGCCAGCACGAGTACTACACCTGCTGGCAGACCCTCAAAAAGAACTTCAACTCAACCCCATAGCGCACTCGCGCAAACCGCTGGCATCACCAAAGAAAAAGGGCGCAACCGGCATCAGCCGCTTGCGCCCCTTCCATCTGACTCTGCTCTTAGAACGTAAAGGAAGTCTGCAGCGTAATGCGCCGTGCCGCGGAGTTGCTGGTAAACGGATTACCCGCAAGCTGCGTCGATCGGCCAAAGTTCTGCGATGTCAGCGTTCCGTTGGGTGTGGAAACATCCACATCGTTGAACACGTTCAGCACCTGGACACCAAAGGCAAGGTTATAGCGTTTGCCCGTGTTGCCAGCGCCACCACCACGTCCGCCGCCACCACCACCACCGCCACGTCCACCACCACCGCCTCCGCCGCCACGTCCGCCGCCACCAGGACCACCCGGCCCGCCAGGACCACCTGGGCCTCCGGGACCGCCATCTCCCTGCGCCACCGGCGGTCCGGTACGCGGCCCGAAGCCAAAGGTCTTGGTCAGACGGAGATTCGTGACAAACTGCGTCGGTCCGGTGCATAGGTTGATTGGCACAGGCGTGTACGTAACACCCGCAGCCGGCGTGACGAAACTCCCGCAACCCGGAATCGTATTCGATCCGACAGTACCCGGTGCGATGCCGTTGGACGGGCCAAACTCCGGTCTCGAATTGGCCTGGCCCGAGTCGTTCACGCCGCCGGTCGTGATGTTGTACGGCGTCCCTGCCGACAGAATCATGATCGGACTAATCGTGATCGTGTGGGGCAGATTCAGAGTCCCGAACAGGAAGAGCCGATAACGCGTATCGAAGGTCGCCCGTCCATAGTCCTCTCCAATGTCATAGAAATTCGCAGACGGATACGACGTCGCGCCGCCCGTATCGGATTTGGCATAGTTCAGCACGCCATAGCCCGAGATCGAGAAGATACGGTTTGGGCGGATGTTCACATTGGCAATCAGCTCGTTCTGCCGAAAGACACCTCCCGACTCATACGTATCCTGAACGATGGGATGGCCGTTAGGCGTGGTTGGTGCGATCGGATAGTTGGGCGTACCGTCCGCGTTGTAGCTCGTCGGCGAGTTCGCATTGATGCTGTAGAACTGATGCACACCATCGGCACGAATGTAGTTGACCGACAGAGTCGCTCCGCGAAAGAGCTGTTGGTCCACCCCGAAGGCGTAGTGCAGCGTGTACGGAGTCCGCAGGTTCGGTGACGCCGAATACGTCTTGGTGCCACCTGCCGTAGTGCCTGTGCAGGCGGCTATATCCTGCGGCGTGCAGGCACCGCTCGGATTCGTAAGCTGCGTCTGGATCTGATTGGTTCCGTTGGATTCAACGGTATTCATCACATTGGCCAGCAGGTACCGGTCATAGAAGATTCCGAAACCTCCGTTGATAACCGTCTTCGGGTTGCTCGATGCCTTACCCAGGCCGTAGCGAACCGACACGCGCGGTGCAAAGTCGTGATGGTCCCCAAGGTGATTCTGTGTCTCATAACGAATACCGTAGCTGATCGACAGATTCGAACGCGCCTTCCAGTCATCCTCCGCATACAGGCCAAGATCCACAACCGTAGCGTTCGCCGGATGCAGCACCTGAGTGATCGTGAACTGGCTGGCCTGATTGTTCTGATAGGCTGCCGCTGGGCTCGCCGAGCAGGGATTAGCAACCAGGCAGTTGTACGTAAACGTGCCGTTCGTTCCCGCCGTCGTCGTATTTGTATCGCTCGTTGACCGCAGCCTGCCGCCCAGCCGGATGAAGTTCTTGGCCAGTTGGATCGAGGTATAGTTCTGCGCCTCAAAGTGGTTCTGCGTATCTGTCTCGCCGCCGGTCGGTGCACCGCCGCCCGTGAAGTTTCCCTGCACCTGAATCGTCGGTGCCGTACTCAGAGCAGTCTCAATCGTGCTGTCCCGCTGATACTCGAATCGCGTCTCGTTGATGACATGCTGGGTTACGATCTGGGTATCGCTCATCTGCAGCGTCGTCTCCGTAAAGCTGGAGTTATAACCCGCGGTGGGCAGAACCAGCCCGCCAACGCCAACATTGTTCTGGTCGTTCACGACATACTGGAAGCGCGTCACCAGCGTGTTCTTCTCACCCAGCGCAAGATCGATGCGCGGGCTGATGTCGGTCCGTGACTGCGGCTCCGGATTCGCGATGGCATACGTGCAGGTCACCTGGCCGGTCGGGCAGGTCAGGCTCGGATCGAAGGCCGGCGTGTTCAGAATCGTCGCATTCACCAGGTTGTTGTCCTGAATCGCGCGATGCGAACCTGACAGTGTAAAGGACGCAAACTTCGCCAGCGGTCCCGTAATGTTTCCCAGCACAAAGATGGTGTGATACGGCGGCTGCGTCTGCAGCGGCTGCCCCGGCGTGTTGAACGCATTCAACAGCGGGTTCCCCGTATTCAGCGCGGAATCGATACCCTGCAGGCTGAACTGTCCGTGAAACTTATCCGTACCCGGCTTGGTGAACACCTCGACGCGGCCGTAACCCAGCTTGTCATACTGCGCGGAAAACGGATTCTGGTTAATGCGAATCTCGCGGATCGACGACTTCGGCGGCAGCTGCCCACCGGTAAATCCATCGACATAAATCTGTCCGCCGTTCGGCCCCGCCGCCGGTCCGGCCAGCGCAGTCAGCTCTGACTCCAGTTCGTCCGGGTCATCCGAAAGCGCATCGAGGTCCGCGCCCTTAAGCACCGTGGCGCTCGAATTGCTATCCGGATCGACCCCCACCGACGCCGCCGACGCCGTCACGTTAACCTCCTGCGTCTGCTCCTGAATGGCCATCTTCACATCCAGCGTAAGCGCCTGTCCCGCAGTGACCCTCACCCCCTGCCGCACAAAGGAAGCAAAACCCTGCATCGTCACAGTCAAAGAATAGGTTCCCGCCGGCACGCCATGCAGCACATAGGTTCCGTCACTCTGCGACTGCGCCACCAATGCCTTACCCGCGGCCGGAGTCAACGTCACGGTCGCCCCCGGAATCATGGCACTTTCAGGGTCGGTGACCGCTCCACGCACTGTAGCCGCAGCTCCGCCCCCCTGCGCTCGCGCAACCATCGGGGTCAAAGCGGTAAAAAAAAGCAAAAAAAACTTCAGTGCTCTGCGAAATGACATGAACTACTCCTCAAAAAAAGAAATCAATTGATGCAACTCATAACTAAGCCTCAAACTACTGCGGCCCACCCTCTGGCGCGCCCCCGCCAACATTCCATGGAGACAACGTCATCTCCGGCGTGCCATTCGGATTCGCAGCCAGAATCGGCTCGACTCCCGACAGCAGCGTCACCGCCGTCACCGTCGCGCTGCCCGGATCGGTCTGCGAAGCCACAATCATCACGGCAGCGCCTACCTTCAGGTCCGCGATCGTCCCGGCAGGAAGTCTGCTCACCATCTGAGAAAGATCTCCTCCGCCAGCCCGTCCACCACCACCGCCAGGCCCACCCGCAACCCGCGCAGGTGCAGCTCCACCTCCGGCTGCTGCCTGGCTACCACCCTGACCACCACCCTGCCCCCCGCCCTGGGCTCCGCCACGCGCACGCGCAGCAAACCTGGCCGCCGCCTCCGGAGGCAGAGAGTGAACACTGGAGTTAGCCGTCACCTTCACCGTCATCATCTTCTTCGTGGCAAGATCCTTCAGCGTCAGTGTGCCATTCGCGGCATCCAGCGTCGCAATCAGTCCCGCCAGATTTTTGAAGGAGCCGCTGACCACCTCCTGCGCCTGGATCGACGAGCCATCGTCGGACTTATCCCCGCGCACCCGCAGCTGATCTCCTGGCTGTATCTGCGCCAGCGTGCCCGGCACCGCATCCTCAAACTTCACCGAATCGCCCGCGTAGCGCCGGAATATCGTCTTGGCCGAGGTGTTCACCTGAATCTTCTTCGCGCCAACCGAAATCGTCAGCACCCCTGTCCCGGCATCGACCGCACTCACAATTCCGCCGCTGCCGCTCTTCTGCCAGTCTGCCTGCTCCTGCGCATGCTTTTGCGCAATGTCGGTCGACTTCATCAGAATCACCCGCGACGCCACTAAGCTGGACGCGTCATCCCCCGCCTTGCCCGCCACCAGAATGCGATCGCCTGTCGCAATATCCGCCAGCGTAATCGCCGTCGCCGACTTCAGGTCCGTACTGCCCGGCGCAAGCTGCAGAATCTTCGCCCCCTCCGCCACACTGACCACCACCTGCTGTCCGGCATCCGTCGTCAGCGTGATGCTGTTTCCCGAGATTGCCTTGACGGTACCAATCTGCCGCCCGGCTGCAGCAGCCGCCGGAGCCGGGGCCTGCGCCATCGCGACCGCGCCATCGGCCAGCAACGCCGCCATCGGCAGCATCAGGCTCGCTCCCAGCGCGGTGACTCGAAAGATCTCACGTTTCGTAAGCATCATGTCCATCCTCATTCTTTACTGCCGCATAGACATCGTTCGCTTCAAACTTTTCCCCTGAAGTCGCTGGTCAGTAAGGAAGACGAACCAGAAAGTCAAAAGTTTCCGTCCGAAACAACTCTACCTAACGGAATTCAGGCGAAATCATCTCCATCCTGCGCCCGCATACTTAAGCCACGCTTAAGCACCAGCGATCCCAGGCCGTCTATGGAGTAGCCAGTAACTCTTTCACTGCCCGCTCCAGCTGGGCGTCCGTACCCGCGCCGGTCTCACCCAGCGGACGCTCCACCTCCACATCCACCGGCCGCGGATGCATCTCCATCGTCTGCCCGCGCAGATCCTGAATACGCCATCCCGGCACACGCACCGAGGAACCATCAATCAGCGACTGCGCCCCTGTAAAAATGATCCAGCCCGCTGTCGGCTGACCAACCACCTTACCCAGCTTCAGCGCCCTGTATCCCTCCGTAAAATCCTCCGCATCCGACAGCGAAGACTCATTGGTCACCAGCACCGTCGGCAACCCCAGCGCCCGCTGTCCAAGGTTCTGCCTTGAAGGCACCGGAGACAGCCCACGCGGCGTCATCGTCAGATAGTTCTTCCGCGTAAACACATCCAGCGCATACCCGTTGATGTAGCCGCCATTGTTATTCCGCACATCCACCACCACACCCTGCTTCGACTCATTCTGCGCATCGAGATCCAGGTAAAGCTGCTGCAGTGAAGCATCGCTCATATCCGCCATATGAACGTAGCCGATCTTCCCTCCACTCACCCTGTCCACCAGCTCGCGCCGCTCCTCCACCCACTGCCGATACAGCAGTCCCACCGCCGCTCCCGACGCCACCGGCCTCACCACCGCATCGCGCGTCTTCCCTGCACTCTCGATCCCCAGCACCACCCGTTTGCCGACCGTATCCTCCAGCATCCCATCCAGATTCTTCCCGCCCACGGCCTCGCCATTCACACTCACCAACCGATCCCCAGGCTTAATCGATCCTTCAATCGCCGCCGGCCCCAGCGCAATCACCTCGCGCACCACCAGCCCGCGCCCCGCCTCATACGCCTCACGATCGAACCTCAACCCGAGATTCCCCACCGGCACCGGCTGCGGCCCCGTGCCCGGCCCCATCGGCCTGTTGATCCCGGAGTGCGACGAGTTCAGCTCGCCAATCAAAAGATTGATGTCGCGTCGCAGCTCATCCGAAGTCCTTGCCCCGTCAATATACGGTGCCCACTCATCATGCAGCTTCAGCCAGTCGTGCCCGTTGAACTTCGCATCGACAAACCGCCGGTTCAGCGTCTCCCACGCCTCTTCGAACACCACCTTCTTCTCTGCGTCGAAGTCCACCTGCATCACCGCGCTCACCGCAATACTCTTCGGCGTCCGCGACTCCAGCGCAATCGACTTCACCATCCCGTTCTCCAGATAGAAGACCTCCTTCCCATCCGCAGTAAACGCATAATCGCTCTTCCGTCCTGGCGTCGAGGTCAACTGCCGCGCCACCGGCGGCTCCTTCGCCAGCTCATCCAGATTCCACGTATACAGACTCTGCTGATTCGCCGAATTCGCCGCAAACAACAGCGTCTTCCCATCCGGACTGATCACCGGCTCTTCCGCATTCAGCCCCAGAGGCAGCAGCGTCAAACGGTCGCGAATCCCCTCGAACACAATCTTCACCGGCTCCGGCTTCTTTTTGTTCTCCGTCGCCTCCACCGGCGTCGCGGGCTTCTCTTCCGCAGGCTGCGTCACCGCCGGAGCAGCAGGAGTTCCCGGCGTCTTCGATGGCCGAAACAACTCACGAAACTCATCCTCGCGATACTTCGGTACATGCGGCAACAGATCGACGCGAGCAATCTGCACCTGCTCACTCCGCTGCGCCGTATCGAACAGCAGATACCTTCCATCCGGCGACCACGCAATCCGCGACGCCGTCTCTCCATTCGCCAGAAAGCTCACCGCATGCGACTCCCCGCCCGCCGCCTGCACCACATTCACATTGCGAAACGACCGCTGATCCATCAGCGTATACGCGATCCACTGGCTATCCGGCGACCACGTCACCGCCGACCCCGGCAGCTCTCCCTTCGCCACCACGCGATCCGCAACAGCCGTCACCTTCTGCGCCGGAACCGTCAGCACATGCAGCTCTTTATCGTTCCGCACATACGCAACACTCTTACCATCCGGCGACCACTGCGGCTTCGTGTCCTCAAATCCCGGCTGCGTCAGCACGCTCTCCTTCGACGCGGCAAAGTCATACATCACCAGGTTGTGCCCGCTGCCTTCACCAGTCCCTGCCTCCGCCCGATACAACAGCTTCATCGAATCCGCCGACCACACCGGCTCACTCTCCGCCGTCGCCGTATGCGTCAGCCTCTGCGCCTCGCCGCCATCCTTCGCCGAAGCGGCAAACACCTCACCATGCGCAATCACCGCAATCTTCTTCCCATCCGGCGACAGCGCCATCCTGCTGAAGTTCGTCTCCGTCACATGCGTCACACCCGGCGTCGCCGCAACTCCGCGCAGCGTAATCGGCACCCGTTCCGCTTTACCTGTAGCCGTCTCCATCTTCCACACCGAAAAGCCGCGCTCAAACACAATCGTCCGTCCACCATCGCCGATACTCGGCCACAGCACGCGCCCCTCTTTGAAGTGCGTCAGCTCCTTCGCCGCATCAGGCGAAGCCACAGCCGTCGCCCAGATATTCTCCGCGCCCGAAGCATCGCTCATGTAAAACAGCGTCTTCCCATCCGCCGACCACATCGGCCACGCATGTTTCGCATCCGCCTTCAGCAGCCGCTGATACGCCCCACTCTGCGCCACCGGCTTCAGCCACACCTCGGTCTCATCGATGTGCGCGCGCCCATTCCTCCACCACTGCGAACTGCTGATCCCCCGCGCCACCAGCGCAATCTCACTCCCATCCGGCGAAGGCGCACTCTCGAACTCATTCAGATACCGTTCGTGGCTCACCTCCAGCGGCGTTCCACCCGCCGCGCTCACGCGAAAGATATCTCCCTGCCCCGCAATGTCATTCACCGCCGAAGTAAAGTAAATCCACTTCCCATCGTGCGACCATCCATCCAGCGCATCCGGCCTGTCGGAGAACGTCAGCCGCGTCAGCTCTCCCGTCGCCAGCGTCAGCACATAGATATTCCCGCCGCCCGTGCGCGTCGAAACAAACGCCAGCTTCGTTCCATCCGGCGAATACAGCGGCCTCGCCTCCGTCGCCGGATGCGTCACCAGCAGATGCGCCTCACCACCCGCCGCCGCGACCGTCCAGATATCGCCGCCCGAAACAAACGCAATCTCCCGCCCATCAGGCGAGATCGCCGGATCGCTCAGCGACGGCAGCGACGCCTGCGCGATCAATGCATCTCCCCTCATCAACGCGCATACAACAAGGGCAAACACACAGCAGCGACGCAGAGCAGGCAGCATGGCAGACACTTCCCTTCAGCAGGAAACAGATTAAGCAGAGATAAACAAATTCTACACAACCTGCTACAGCTTCTCCCCGGAAAGAACCGCCAGACTATCAGGCGGCAAAACCACCCTGCCCCCCGTCGCCGTCACATCTCCCCGCGAAGCCAGCACCAAAGGAAATCCACTCGGATTCTCCAGTTCCACCGCCGCGCTCCCGAGGTTACACATCACCTGCACCTGCCCGCGCTCCATCGTCAGCCATTGCCTCTTCTCATCGAAGAGCACCTTCACATGTCCGGGAGTGCCATCGTTCAGCGAAGCCGATCCGCGCCGGAACGCAATCAACCTGCTATACCACTCCAGCATCTCCTCATGCCGTCCCTCGTGAACCTCATCCCACCGCAGCTTCGACCTTTTGAACGTCTCCACATTCTCGGGATCGGGAATGTCCTTCGGGTTCCAACCAAACGCCGCGAATTCACCCTGTCGACCTGCCTTCACCGCCTTCGCCATCTCCGGATCTTCATGGTCGGCGAAGTACTGAAACGGCGACGACGCGGCAAACTCCTCTCCCTCGAAGATCATCGGAATAAACGGAGCCGTCAGCACAATCCCCGCCGCAACCTTTGCCCGCTCCATCCCCACAATCTGTTCCACACGATCTCCCACCGCTCGATTGCCCACCTGATCGTGATTCTGGACATACCCCAAAAACTGATGCGGCGACATATCCTCGACCGGCCTCCCATGTGAGTGCCTGCGATAAACCGAATACGTTCCATCCTGCACAAAGTTCTTCGCCAGCGCCTTCGCCAGCTTCTCAATCGAGCCGAAGTCGGCATAGTAGCCCTTCTCTTCCTTCCCCGAATTGAGCACCGCGAACAGCGCATGATGAAAGTCATCGCTCCACTGCGCGTCTATGCCATACCCGCCGGCCTCATACGGCTTCAGCACAATCGGGTCGTTCAGATCGCTCTCCGCAATCAGCACCAGCCTTCGTCCCAGCTTCGACGCAAGCTCACCCACCTCCCGCGAAAGCTGTTCCATAAAGTGCACCGCCGACCGGTCGAAAAACTCATGCACTGCATCCAGCCGCAATCCATCGATGTGATAATCCCGCATCCACATCAGCGCGTTGTCGCAAAAGAACCGCCGAACCTCATCACTCCCCGAGTCCTCAAAGTTCACCGCCCCGCCCCACGGCGTCCTGTGTCTCTCCGTGATGTAAGGCCCGTACTTCCCCGTATAGTTCCCCACCGGCCCAAAGTGGTTATAAACAACATCCAGCAGCACCGCCAGCCCACGCCGATGACACGCATCCACCAGCCGCTTCAGCCCATCCGCCCCACCATAGATATCCGTCACCGCAAACAGCGAAACCCCGTCATACCCCCATCCCTGCCCACCCGGAAACGCCGCCACCGGCATCAGCTCCACATGCGTCACGCCAAGCTCAACCAGATAGTCCAGCCGCCCGATCATCGCGTCGAACGTTCCCTCCGGCGTAAACGTTCCCACATGCAGCTCATAGATCACGCCACGCTCAAACTCCGGCGCATTCCACCCATCATCGCTCCACGCAAAGGCCTTCTGGTCATACAGCCGCGAAGCCCCATGCACTCCATGCGGCTGCCACTGCGACCGCGGATCGGGCCAGTCCTTCGGATCGTCATCGATCACAAACCCATAGTCCGTACCCGGCCCCGCCTCTTCGACAGCCACGCTCCATCCGCCTCTGTCATCCGGCCCCTTCATCGGATACACCGCATCGCCGATCTTCACCGCAATCTTCTTCGCCTCAGGCGCCCACACCGTAAACTCATGCATTCTGAATCCCATCCTCCGCGCTCTCCCGCACCAGCAGCGCCACCGGAAAATCCTTCAGCAGGTTCTTCATCAAAACCCTGCCCCCATCCACACTCATCCGCGTCAGACGATTCATCCATCTGCCCTCAGGCAGCGTCACCACCGTCTCCTTCCACGCACCTGCCAGCGTCTGCGTCAGCCTCGGCACCACCGTCGCCACCGCATCGCCCCGCAGATACGCAATCACATGATCCTCCTTCGGCCCCTCCACCTCCAGCGGCACATACGCCGCCTCCGGTCCAAACCACTCCGGCCTCTCCCGCCGCAACTCCAGCGCTCGGTGAATCGTCCACATCTTCGGCATCCCCTCATCCGCGCGCGTCATCACATACGCCGCCACATCCTGCCCGGTCACCAGCTTCAGCTCCTGCAGCAACCGCTTCCGCACCTCATAATCCACCGGCCGTCGATTATCCGGGTCCACCAGGCTCAGGTCCCATATCTCCGTTCCCTGATACAGATCCGGCACCCCCGGAGCCGTATACTTCAGCAGCGTCTGCGTCAGCGAGTTCACCCTCCCCGCATCCTGTATCTTCAGCACAAACTGCTGCAGCTCCTTCAGGAACGGCGCATAGTTCAGCGTGAGTTCGATAAACAAACGCAGCCCATCTTCAAACTCAGCGTTATTCGCCACCCACGTCGTCTGCTGCTTCGCCTCGCGCACCGCCTTCAGCATGTACGCCTGCGCACGATCGATCGGCAGCGGCCACGCGCCAATCAGCGTCTGGTAGTACAGATACTCCGTATTCCGATCCGGCATCGCCTCTGCTCCAGGCCTGCGCGTACGAAACGCATTGTTCATCCTCGACCATCGCTGCACCACCGCGCCAAACCGTCCCGCCATCTCCGACAGCACCGCAATCCGCGCTCTCACATCATCGCTGCGCTTCGTATCGTGCGTCGCCAGCGTCGTCATCGTCGCCGGCCGCGTCGCCTGCATCTTCTCGCAGTACGTATGAAACTCCCCGACACTCACCCCATGACGCCCCGGATCCGCTCCAACCTCATTCATCCCCGACAGCCGGTTGTAGCAATAGAACGCCGTATCCTCCACGCCCTTCGCCATCACCGGCCCGGTGAACTGCTGAAACCGCAGCAGAAACTCGCTCTGTTTCTTTCCCGTCACCTTCATCGTCAGCACATCGCAAAGAAAATCGAACAGCCCTCCATCGATGTCCTGCCGCTGCCCCTTCGCGCACTCCGTCGCCTCTTCGATATAGCGCGCATCCTCCTCCGTCATCTCCTCGCGCTCCGGCACCACATATGTGCGATAGACCGAGAAGCACGCCGCCACCTCACGAATCGCGCGCCTCACCTCAGCCCGCGTGTAGTCCCTCCGGTCGCGATTCTCCTCGCATATCTCGACAAAGATCGACGTCAGCCGATTCACATCGCTCCCCAGCGCCTCCTGCGTCACGTTGATCTTCTTCTCATGCGCAATCGCATGAAAGTCCGTCGGCTGCCCCGTGAACTCGCCATACACTCCGGTCAACTCCATCATGCCCTCGGGAGCCACCAGCACCCCCGCCGCGACATTCAGAAAGTCATACCCGCTCGTTCCTTCAATCGGCCAGCTCTCGCGCAAAAACTCTCCCGGCTCCAGAATCTTTTCGCCGACCACCCACGCATCCGGCGCATGCTTCCTCAGCCGTTGAAAGTACTGCAGCGGATCGCGCAACCCATCCGGATGGTCCACGCGCACGCCATCGAGCACGCCCTTCTTCAGCCAGTCCAGCACCAGCGCATGCGTCTCTTCGAACACATGCTCCCGCTCCACGCGCAGACCAATCAGCGTATTCACATCGAAGAACCGCCGATAGCTCAACTGCTGATCCGCCGTCTTCCAGTACGCCAGCCGATAGTTCTGCTGATTCATAAAATCATCCAGCGCATCGAGATTTCCATTCAGCTCCGCAACCGACTGATCGATCGCCTCGCTGACTCCCGGCTCCTCCGTGCACAGCCGCTCCAGCAGCGTCGACAGCACCACCTTGTCACGATGCCGCGCAAGAATCGTTCTGCGGTCCACATACTCCGGCGCCGGCAGCCGCCCAAACGAGGCCGCAAGAAAACTCAGCGTATCCGACTTCGCATACTCCGCAGCACGCGACAAAATCACCGGCAGCGACGGAGGCGCTACCGGCAGCGAGTGCTCGAAGTACTCCACCTGAAACAACGTGCCCTTCCGCACCACCCTGATACCGCCATCCTTCAGCACGCGCCCATACTGATCGCCCAGAATCGGCACCAGCACCTTGTCCCGCAGACGCTCCTCCTGCGGCTGCCAGTCGATATCGAAGAACGACGCATACCGGCTCGACGTGCCATTCTCGAGCACATCCCACCAGTAGCGGTTCTCC
>Ga0302220_10002109_pt1 | contig 14823 bp, 12 predicted proteins | sample II_Palsa_E1_3_FD_194572 | JGI IMG/M metagenome (GOLD analysis project Ga0302220, IMG submission 194572) | Peat permafrost microbial communities from Stordalen Mire near Abisko, Sweden - II_Palsa_E1_3 | ecosystem: Environmental > Terrestrial > Soil > Palsa > Peat permafrost | place: Sweden...
GCAGAGGGCCGCCGAGCCTAACACTGGGCGCACACGTGTCCGCTGTTCGGTACACCAAGAGAGACCACCGTATGACTGGTTCAGGCCGACCATAAAGATCGATATGCGGGGATCGCGATGATCCTGCTCGCGGTGAGGATCTGGCAGGCAGCGGGCCACCCGGCGACCAGCCCCGAGCCGCAGCCCGCCGCCGAACCCGTCAGCGCCATCTGAGGCCTCCAGCCGACGCCAGCACGAATCCCGTCCTGGAACCGTACCCACGCTGCCACCCAGCCGGGCCGGGAGCCCACATGCGATCCACTCCTCCGCACACCGGCTTACTACGACGTCACCGCTAACCCCGAGGACACGGCCGGTCCTGCCAAGGGCCCGGCCCCGTCCGCGCCGGGAGCCGATCGGACACCCCCAATTGCGGGCCCGGGTGCACGCATTACCGCCCATTCGGTTAAATGATCTTGTTTGGCTCTGCTTATCAGCATGAGGAAGGCGAAGGCCGAGGCGTCAGGGGGAGCCCGGCCACGGGGTCGCGTGGCAACCGGGAAGCTGGCTGGCCAGGTCCTCGAAGTCGTCGTCCCTCACCATAGGCTCTCGGAGCCGGGCGGTGATCCGGACAGCGAGAGGGTCGCAGCCGACACTGGCGAGGTGCTCGCGGAGCAGGTCAGATGCTCGCGTGATGCGGGCCGCGGCTGCGGCGGTGACGACTTCGATGTGATGGCGTTCCCAGTTCATCGGCCTGCGACCGGGATAGCGGCCTGGTGTGCCGGTGATGGCCTCGAGATCAGCGACGGCCAGGGCGAAGTTTGGGTCGGCGGTGACGGCGAGGCGCAGGACCGTTGCGGCCCGGCGCGGGTCGGCGGCTCGCTGCGCCCGGCGGTACCACGCGGCCGCCTGAGGGTTGGTCGTGACCACCCGGCCGTGGTCCTCGACAGCGGGCCCGGTGGCGTGCAGATGACGACGGTGGCTAGGGCGCTGGCTCGGCAATGGCGGCATAACGGCCAGTTTGCCCGGGCGGCCTGAAGCGGCGCTGAGGTGAGGCTGAGGTCAGCCGAGGCGGGCGGCGAGGGTGGCCACGTCTGGCTCGTCGGTCAGAGAGCGATACGCGACCCCCTGGGCACGTCGCTGCGCGAGGGCGACGAAGACCTCGACGTGGTGGCGGGTCGGGTCGGCGATCGCCTTGACCGCGGCCACGGCGGTCTCGGCCAGGAGTTGGGTGGCCGGGTCCCCGCTGTCCGAGGCCCCTTCGAAGGCGTCAGCGGCGAAGACGGCCGCGTCTTGGAGGTGGCCGGCGGCGAGCGCCCACCAGGCCAGGCCGGCGAGCACACGAGGCGGGCCGGCGGGAAGCTTGATGAGCCGGTAGTGACCGGCCGCGGCGTCAAGGAGGGCCCGGGATCGCGGCAGGTCACCGCGGCGGCGGGCGACCGCCGCTTGACCGACCATGGCGTCGGCTGAGACCCACGGGTTGAAGCTGCAGTCGATCGCTTCGGTGTAAAGGCCGTCGGCGACGGCGTCATCGCCTTGCCTGGCCCGCAGCGCGGCCAGGGCGACCAGGCTGAACGGCACCTGAATGGGCTGCCCGGTGGCCCGGCATCGCTCCACGAGCGCTTCGTAGGCGGCCGAGGCCGCCTCGAGGTCCCCACGGGCCTCGGCGATGCTGGCGAGGGCGTTCAACGGAGAGACGACGACCAAGACCTCTTCCTGGGCGTCGAAGCGTTCGAGACTCGAACGGGCGACTGGCTCAGCGTCCTCCAGCCGCCCCAGCGACAACAGGTTCCAAGCCACGATCAAGTCGTGCGCAGCGAGGAGCCAACCGTGGCTAGCCGGTTCCAGCAGGTCCTGCGCCTCACCCAGAGCTTCGAGTGATCGGTCGAATTGATGCGCGAACCCCAGCACGGTCGCTCCCACCACCAGCGCTTCCGCTAGGCGAACCCGGTCGTGGCTGGTCCTCAGGACGGCCACGGCCTCTTCACATTCGATGACGCCCGCCGCCGGGTGAGTCGACATGCCCACGCAATAGCCACGCCAGACGTGGGCGGTCGCTTCCACTTCGGGACGGCGCGGCCCGTCGGCGCCCAGCGCATCACCGAGCCAGCGGGCTCCTTCGAGGAAGTCACCGGTGATGAACCACAGCCAGGCCATCCCCGAAGCCAGCGACAGCGCCGCGTCAGCATCGCCCGTGGCGATGTACCAGTCGAGCGCAGCCCGCAGGTTGCCGGACTCCGTGACGAGGCGGTCCCGCCACATCGGCCCGGCAGCGCCGCGCAGACCCTGGTGGGCTTGCTCGGCCAGCTGCCGGTAATACGCTCCGTGACGGGCACGCATGGCGTCGGCTTCGCCGGATTCGGTGAGCCGATCTCTGCCGTACTGCCACAGCGTCTGGAGCTGGCTGAACCGGGCCTCGCCTCCGCCACCGGGGGCAACGACAAGGGACTTGTCGACCAACCGGCTCAGTACGTCGAGGATGTCGTCGCAGGGTACCTGCTCGTCCGCGCAGACGGCCTCCACCGCGGCGAGCCCGCAGCCACCGGTGAAGGTGGCCAGCCGGGAGAACAGGCGGCGTTCGTCCTCGAACAGCAGGTCATAGCTCCAGTCCACCACGGCGCGGAGTGTCTGCTGGCGGGGCAAGGCGGTACGGGCGCCTCGACAGAGCAGCCGGAAGCGGTCGTCGAGGCGTTCCGAAAGGGTGGTCAGTGGCAGCACCCGAAGGCGAGCGGCGGCGAGCTCGACGGCCAGGGGCAGGTCGTCCAGCCGCCGGCAGATGTCCTCGATGACGTCGCCGGCCTGCCCGTCAGCGATGAAGCCGGGCCGAACCGCCCGGGCGCGATCGACAAATAGCTCGCGGGCCGCCAGCGGCGCCAGGCCGCCCACCGGCACCAGGACTTCCCCAGGGACGCCTAGCGGCTCGCGGCTGGTAGCGATCAGCCGGAGACCGGGCACCGCTCCGGCCAGGGTGTCGGCCAGCGCGGCCGCCTCGCCGATGACGTGCTCGCAGTTGTCGAGGACGACGACCAGCGAGCGTCCGGCCAGGTAGCGCACGATAAGGTCCGTGGCCGATCCCGCAGGCTGAGCGCCCGGGAGGACTGCGACGCCCGCCCCCAGCGCCGCAGCCACGGCCGGCGCCACCCCGCCGGGCTCGGCCACGCCGGCGAGCTCGACCAGCCAGGCGCCGTCCGGGTGCTCTTCACGCAGGGCGGCGGCCGCCTCCACCGCCAGGCGGGTCTTGCCCACGCCGCCCGGGCCGATCAGCGTGACGAGCCGGCTGGAGCGGACCGCCGCACGCAGCTGGCGCAACTCGGCGTCGCGGCCGACAAAGCGGCTCAGCTGAGCGCGCAGGTTCCCGGCTGACCTGGGCGGCCCGGCTGCCGGGACCGGAGCGGGGCTGGCTGGGGCGAGCGAGGGGTCCTGGGCCAGGATGCGGGCCTGGAGTTTCCGCAGGGCCGGACCGGGGTCGATGCCCAGCTCGTCGACCAGGCGATCACGGACTTCCGTGTAGGCACGCAAGGCTTCGGCCTGCCGTCCGGCCCGGTACAGGGCCAGGATGTACAGCTCCCACAGGCGCTCGCGCAGCGGGTGCTGCCGGCACAACGCCTCCATTTCGGCGGCCAGCTCCCCGTGGCGACCCAGCATCAGGTCAGCTCCGGCCCTGGTCTCGACCGCCACCAGGGTCAGCTCGTCCAGATACGCACGCTCGTCAGCAGCGAAGCCGGCGCCGGCGAACTCAGCCAGCGGCTCGCCCCGCCGCAGGCCGAGCGCTTCGCCCAGTGCGGCTGACGCCAGCGCCGCCTCGCCGTCTCCCGCCAGCCGCCGTCCCTCGGCCACCAACTGCCCGAAGCGGAGGACGTCGACATCATCGGGGCCGACGGCGAGCGCATAGCCGGCTTCGCTGGTGAGGATCGCCGACGCCCCGAGGGTGCGGCGCAGCTGGCCGATCTGTGCCTGCAGGGCGTTGGCCGGGTTGGACGCTTGCCCGTCGCCCCACAACACGTCGATGAGCCGGTCAGCGCCGACCGGCCGCCCCCGCTGCAGCGCCAGCAGGGCTAGCAGCGCCCGCTGCTTGGCGCCATGGACCGGCACCGGCACGCCCTCGGCTACCGCTTCGAGCTCGCCGAACAGCCGCACCCGCATGACCTCACCATAGGTCCCGCCTCAGCGCCACGACAGTGCCGCCTCAGGAGCCCGGCGCAAGCTGGCGACCAGGACCAAAACGCATCAAGGGAAGGACGAGCAATGATCGAGGCGCAGCACCTCACCAAGCGCTACGGCACGACGGTCGCGGTCGACGAGGCCTCCTTCGCCGTCAGGCCCGGCCGGGTGACCGGCTTCCTTGGTCCCAACGGGGCGGGCAAGTCAACCACCATGCGAATGATCCTGGGCCTGGACACGCCGAGCTCCGGCTCAGTCCTGGTCAACGGCCAGCCGTACCGCAAGCTGACCGACCCGCTCAGGTCGGTAGGGGCGCTGCTGGACGCCAAGGCCATCGTCGGTGGCCGCAGCGCCGCCAGCCACCTGGCGTGGCTGGCTGACAGCAACGGCATCGCCCGGCGCCGCGTGACCGAAGTGCTCGACATCGTCGGCCTCAGCGACGTCGCGGGAAAGCGGGTCGGCACGTTCTCGCTCGGCATGAACCAGCGGCTCGGCATCGCCGCGGCCCTGCTCGGCGACCCCGAGACGGTGATGTTCGACGAGCCGATTAACGGCCTGGACCCCGACGGCATCCTGTGGATCCGGAACCTGATGAAGTCGCTGGCTGCTCAGGGCCGCACGGTGTTCCTGTCCAGCCATCTCATGAGCGAGATGGCCCAGACTGCCGACCACCTGCTCGTCATCGCCCGGGGCCGCATCATCGCCGACACCAGCACCGACGAGTTCATCAACCACAACTCCACCCCGAGTGTCCGGGTCCGGGCCCTGCAGCCGACCGACCTGGCCGCCACCCTGACTCGCCGCGGCGGGCTGGTCGAGCGCTGTCCGGACGGCGCCATGATCGTGACCGGCCTGGACTCCGCCGCGATCGGCGGTGCCGCGTCCGCCGACGACATCACCCTCCTAGAGCTAGCGGTGCACGGCGCGTCGCTCGAGGAGGCGTTCTTCGAGCTGACCCGAGACGAAACCGACTACCACGCCGGCCAGCTGACCGGCACCAGCCAAGGAGCCTGACATGAGCGTCACGACCTGCATCCGCACCCCGGGCCGGCCGGTGCCAGTCACCTCGATCAGCCGGACCCTCAAGGCCCACATCCTCAAAGCAGAGTGGACGAAGCTCCGCACCCTGCCCTCTACCTGGCGAACCGCCGCCCTGACTCTGGCCATGGGCATCGGCTTCAGCGTCGCCGTAGCCTTCTCCGAGATCAGCCAGTGGCACACCATGACGGCCCAGCAGCGTCAGGTGTTCGACCCGACCAGCGCCTCGCTGAGCGGAGTCATGATCGCCGCGGTGGTCCTCGGGACGCTCGCCGTGCGGACGGTCACCGCGGAGTACTCGACGGGATGATCCGGTCGACCTTCAGCGCCATGCCCGCCAGACGGCTCGTGCTGGCGGCCAAGGCGGCCACCATGGCTGCGTTCGCGTTCCCCGTGACGCTGCTCGGCAACGTCGCTGGCTTCGAACTCGGCCAGCGGATATTCGCCGGCCAGCACGTCGCCGTGGCCATCGGACATCCCGGCGTGCTTCGGGCCATGTTCTTCGGAGCCGTCGCCGTGAGCCTCGTCGCCGTGATCGGTGTGGGTATCGGCGGCCTGATCCGGCACACCGCGGGAGCGGCCACCACCCTGGCGCTGATCATCATCGGCGGGCTCACCGTCGGCCAGTTCCTGCCAGCCGGCTGGCGTCAGTACATGCCCGGCATCGCCACTCAGGCGGCCGTGACGGTCCACCGCTCAGCCGGGCTGCTGCGACCGGGCACCGCCATCGTGGTCCTCGCCGTGTACGCCGCCATCACCCTGGGCGCGGCCTCCCTCCGGGTGGCGCACCGCGACGCCTAACCCGGCCCAGACCTCCGAGATCGACGACAGGCAGGAAAGGAATCTCTCATGAACACCTCTACCGTGAAGACCAGGCAGCGGACGACCGACGGGACGACCATGCAGGCGATCACTCAGGACCGCTACGGCGAGGCGGAAGACGTGCTGCGGCTGGAGGAGATCGGACGGCCCGCGATCGGCGACGAGGAAGTACTGCTGAGCGTGCACGCCGCCGGCGTGGACCGGGGCGTCTGGCACCTGATGACGGGCCTGCCCTACCCGGTGCGCCTCGCGGGCTACGGGACCCGCGCCCCCAAGACCCCGGTGCGAGGCCGGGAAGTCGCCGGGCGGGTCGAGGCGACTGGCCGGGCTGTCACGACGCTGCACGTCGGCGATGAGGTGTTCGGCATCGCCGACGGCTCCTTCGCCGAGTACGCGAGCGCCCGGCCGGACAAGCTAGCGCTCAAGCCAGCGAACCTTACCTTCGCGCAAGCCGCGGCCGTCCCCGTCTCGGCGTTGACGGCCCTGCAGGCGGTCCACGACCGCGGGCACGTGCAGACCGGAAACCGGGTGCTGGTCATCGGCGCGTCCGGCGGCGTGGGGACCTTCGCCGTGCAGATCGCCAAGGCAGCCGGCGCCGAGGTCACCGGCATGTGTCGCACGGCGAAGATGGACACGGTCCGGTCCCTCGGCGCGGACCATGTTATCGACTACACCCGTGAGGACATCACGGCCGGAGGGCGGCGCTACGACGTGATCCTCGACATCGGGGGCAACCGCGCGCTAAAGCATCTGCGCTCTGTCCTAACGCCTCGCGGGACGCTGGTCATCGTCGGGGGCGAGACCGGCGGACGATGGCTCGCAGGCAGCGACCGTCAACTCCGGGCGCTGCTCCTCTCCCCGTTCACCGGCCAGACGCTGACCACGCTGATCTGCTCGGAGAACACGCCGGACCTGGTCGCGCTTACCAGGCTCACCGAGTCCGGCCAGGTCAGGCCGGTCATCGACCGGACCTACCCGCTGAGCCAGACCCCCGCGGCCATCCAGTACATGCGGGACGGCCACGCCCGGGGCAAAGTCGTCATCAACCTCTGAGCCACGGTGGGGAGCATGCGGAACGGAGCGGCGCCGCGGCCGCTCCGTTCCGCTTTCCGCGCCGGCATCTTGTGCTTGGCTATCCGGGCGGCGATCTCCTTGTAGGGGGCATCTTGTCGACAGTCACCACAGAGGTCGTCATGACGTCCCTGACCCGGTGGTGCGATCGGCCGTGGTGCTGCTTCTCCCTGCCGTGGGCATGCGGACTGGCGGTCGAAGAGGCGGATGTAGCCGCCCGCTCCGTTGACTGCTCCGACGCGGGGTCCACGCCCATGGCCCTGCCGGTGGGGGACCCGTAGGATGCAGCCTCGAACTGGCGAAGCATAGCGTCACGGTGCATATCGCTGCGTGTCATGTCCCTCTCCCCTCTCTTCTCTCGTGGTGCGGCCGAGCCGGTCGAGCAGATCGGTGTACTGGTCCCACAACGGGTTGGGCAGGTGGTCGCCGAAGGTGCGCAGGTGCTCGAAGATGAGCGCGGCCTCCCCCTTCCATGTTTCGGCGTCGACGGAGAGCAGGAGGTTGAGGTCATCCTCATCGATGTCCAGTCCATCGGTATCGAGGGCATCCCGTGTCGGGATCCTGCCGATCGGGGTGACGGCCGCCTGGGCGTCGCCGCAGACCCGTTCGATGACCCACTTCAGGACACGGCTGTTCTCGCCGAAGCCGGGCCAGACGAACTTGCCGGCCGCGTTCTTGCGGAACCAGTTGACGAAGTAGATGCGCGGCAGTTTGGCGGCATCGGCGGAACGGCCGATATCTAGCCAGTGCGCGAAGTAGTCGCCCATGTTGTACCCGCAGAACGGCAGCATCGCGAACGGGTCACGGCGCAGTTCCCCGACCTTGCCCTCGGCGGCCGCGGTCTTCTCCGAGGCGATGTTGGCGCCAAGAAACACGCCGTGCGCCCAGTCGAAGGACTCGATCACCAGCGGCACGGTGCTGGCGCGACGGCCGCCGAACAGGATCGCCGAGATCGGCACGCCCGCGGGATCGTCCCACTCCGGCGCGATGATCGGGCACTGACTGGCCGGGGTGGTGAACCGGGAGTTGGGGTGGGCGGTGAGTTCCGGCGAGCCGGGCGTCCAGTCGCGGCCCTTCCAGTCGGTCAGGTGCGCGGGCGGCTCGCCGGTCAGGCCCTCCCACCACACGTCGCCGTCGTCGGTCAGCGCGACGTTGGTGAAGATGCTGTTGCCCCACAGGGTCGCGATCGCGTTGGCGTTCGTGACTTCACTGGTTCCGGGCGCGACGCCGAAGAAGCCGGCCTCGGGGTTGATCGCGTGCAGTCGGCCGTCCTCGCCGAACCGCATCCAGGCGATGTCGTCGCCGACGGTCTCGACCTTCCAGCCGGGGATGGTCGGCTGCAACATGGCCAGGTTGGTCTTGCCGCACGCGGACGGGAAGGCCGCCGCGATGTACTTCGCCTCGCCATCGGGCGGGGTGAGCTTGAGGATGAGCATGTGCTCGGCCAGCCAGCCCTCATCCCGTGCCATCACCGAGGCGATCCGCAGCGCGTAGCACTTCTTGCCGAGCAACGCGTTCCCGCCGTAGCCGGAACCGTAGGACCAGATCTCCCTGGTCTCGGGGAAGTGGGAGATGTACTTGGTCTGGTTGCACGGCCACGGCACATCCGCCTGGCCCGGCTGCAGCGGGGCACCGACCGAGTGCACGGCGCGGACGAACGAGCCGCGTTCCTCGATAAGCCGCAGCGCGGGCGCCCCCATCCTCGTCATGATCCGCATCGATACCGCCACGTAGGCCGAGTCGGTGATCTCCACGCCGAGCTGGGAGAGGTCGCTGTCCAGCGGCCCCATGCAGAACGGGACCACATACATGGTGCGGCCCCGCATGCAGCCATTGAAAAGATCAGCGAAAGTCTTCCGCATCTCGTCCGGGGCGATCCAGTTGTTCGTAGGCCCGGCGTCCTCTTGCTCTTCCGAGCAGATGAAGGTCCTGTCCTCGACGCGCGCAACGTCGCTCGGATCGGAGGCGCAATGGAAGCTGTTCGGCAGGATCTCCGGGTCGAGCCTGGTGAATGTGCCCTGCTCGACCAGAAGATTGGTCAGGCGCTCCCATTCAGGGTACGAGCCGTCGCACCATTCGATGTGATCAGGCTTGGTCAACTCCGCAATCTCGTCCACCCACCTGGCCAGCTGGATATCACTTGTCGGGGCCCGGTCAGCCACGAGAATCGGCCTAGTCATGGTATGCCTCCTTGTGCTCGATGGAATTATCACGAAGATCAACAATCGTGCATTTAAAACCAAGAACGCATGTCGTCGAAACTCCCGCCAGATCTACGGCCGGTGCAGGGCCAAAGGTCCCGTGAGTGCGGGCTATGAGTCATACGCATCTGCTCTTATAGAAATCCCTTGTCAATCACGCCCGGATCCGAAATATGCTTGCAACATATCTGTAATGTCATTCGGTGAATTGCAGGTCACGTCCCGGACGGGTGGTCTATGAGATAGCCACCTCGTGATCAATTTCTGTTCAGTGCCAATAGCCTCAATTGTCATACCGCTCCCGTTAGTTTCAAGGCCGGCGGCTGCCGCCGCTGGGGACGACGCAACCGTGACGCGTGCACGCGGCACAATGAGCCAGGCCACGCCGGGCGCTGGAGCAGCGGCCGGCGAGCCGCCCGCTCCGCCCCCGGCGACCAACCGCCGGTACCCGGTTGCGCCATACTCGCGATAGCCGCCGTACAAGGGGTCCAGATACCCGGCGACCCGATACCCGGGGCCTCGACGCCCGAGGCCTCCCCTGCTGCGGCATCGCCGCAGGCGACCGGAGTGATCAACGGGCCGCTAGCTAGACGTCTCCGTCATCTTCAGTCCGTCCGGAAACGCAGCCGTCATCCGCCAGCTCCCCGTGAGCGTCGGGGTTATCAGTGTGACCGGGAACCTGCTGAGGCCCCCCGTGACATCCGGCGGCGGCGGCGGCCTGGCGTTGCCATCGGCCTGCTTGCTGCTGGCCCTCGCCTATCTGGTCACCCGTATGGTGACCGTCCCGCGGACGGCCCTGGCTCCGCCCGGACCCGGCGGGTTCATCCCGCCCGATGACCATTCACCGGTCAGCCCGTCCCCAGAGTGCCTCATCTTCCTCCGCGGAAGCCGATCGCATTCCCCGCCAACGCGAAGAACCTACCCCCGACGATCCGCGCCGCCTGCCAGAGGTTGTCGTCGACCAGGTGACCGTATAGGTCCATCGTCATCAAGAGCGGCACCGCTGCGCGGCAAGAGCGGCACCGCTGCGCGGCGTCAGCGCCGGGCTCTGCCGTTGAGCGGCCCGCCCGGCGCACGCCGGGCCGCAGCCTCCGAGACTGCCACCAGATCAGCGCGGCTCACACGCCACACAGCAGGTGCGCAGTTCTGACTGCTGACCGCCGCCGACATCGCGCAGTAGCCTGTAGCGGCTCTGCTGCCGCAGCCAGTTCCCGGATTCGCCTGGCGGGTGGCCTGGCGACAGCGCTGCTGTCATCAGCATCGATCAGAGCGGGCCACGGTGGCTGAACCCGCTTAATCCCGTCGGGCCGCTCGGCCCCGGCGGCCCGCTCGAGCTGCTCCGCTTGCTGATCGCTGAGGCGATCTGGTTGGTGGTCTTCCGCCGGTCCTACATCGTTCACGTTCGCACGAATGACCATCCCCCGATCAAGATCCACGTCCGGCTGCCCAGCGAGATAGCCGCCTGCCACGCCGCCGCCCAGCTGGTCAGCCGCTTCCAGGACGACGGACCCGCCCGCGCTGCAAAGCTGGCGGGCCGAAACTACCGCCAGCACCCATACCGCCTCTAGATTGCCTCCGCCGGGTTCTTGATTGCCTCCGGCGGGGCCTCAGGCTCAAGGATGGACCGGAAAGTGCAAGAGCAGCCACTGTCAGTGTCTGGCTGAAGTGGGGATTCACCCTCTCGCCGTCGGCCAGGACAGGCCTAGCGGATTTGGCGCACCTTCGGCGCGCCGGGCCGACCGGCCCTGGCCGATCTCGCGGAGGATGCGCAGGACACGCACGGAGAGCGTCGAACGAGCGGGGCAGTGCCGCGCCGTTGCGGTCGGGATGATAGGAACTCTCGCCGCTGGTGGCGGGGCAGCCTGGCCCGCTGCCTCCAGCGCGACAGCGCACCGGCGCGGGCCGCTGCCCACCACGCCGATCACCCTTGAAAGAGCGCCGGACCGCCTGCGAGGTAACGAACGCAGATCGAGCTCCGGGTGCCGGTCCTGCGATCCCCGACCCGGAAGTGACCTTCCCGAACGCGGGCGCGGTCCAGCACGTGAAGCGGGCCGGGTCTCAGTCCGGTATGTCGTCGGGTTTGCTCACGACAACACCGAAGAGATCGCCGATCGCGGCGAGGCTGGCCGCCTGCAGCGCGGCCGCGGGCACCGGAGTACCGTCAGGTCCGGGCAGGTCTCTGGTGGCCGTGGCGCTGGCGACCACCGTCGGATGGTAGCCAAGGTTGAAGGCGCCGCGCGCGGTGGAGTTGACGCACATGTGCGTCATGAACCCGGCCAGGATCAGCTCGCGGCCGGGTGCTTCGCGGAGCCGGGTGTCAAGGTCTGTCCCGACGAACGAGTTGGGGAAGTTCTTGACGATGACGGGCTCACCCGGAAGAGGAGCCACCTCATCGCTGATCTGCCCGATCTCGGCATGCACGTCGTAGGGGGAACCCTCCCCGGCGTCGTGCATGATATGGACGATCGGGATACCGGCCGCCCGCGCGCGGGTGAGCAGGCGCGCCGCCTCCGCCAGCGCGGCTTCGGCGCCTTCCAGCTGCATGATGCCCTGACGGTAGGTGTTCTGGCAGTCGATCATGATCAGCGTCGTCTCCCGGAGCGCCGCCGGCTGATCGCTCAGTCCCATCAAATCCCGCAGGGTGGTCCGTGCCATGCCGATCGCCTTCTTCGGTGGGTGCCTGGAATCGACGCTAGCGGCGCGGCGCTGTCCCCGCCAGGCCGCAGGACCCCTTCCCGGGATTTTCCGCCCCGGTCGCAGCACTGCCTGGTTTTCAGAACCGCGTCTGGGGCTGGTCAGGTGAAGTAGTGGCCCTGTTCGATGTCCTCGATGAGGCCGGGGTGGGTGGGCTGCCAGCCCAGGAGCTCCTGCGTGATGGTGCTAGAAGCGGGCATGTCCCTGCTGAGCAGGGGCACGAGCATGCCGCCGAATTCTTCGGCGGGCAGGGACCGGGCGGGCAGGTTCAGGTGCCGGCCGATGGCCTCGGCGATCTCGCGGACGGGCACGCCTTCGTCACCGACGGCGTTGAGCACTGCGCCGGCGGGAGCCTGCTCGATGGCTAGCCGGTACAGGCTCGCGGCGTCCTTCACATGGACGGCGGGCCAGCGGCTGGTCCCATCGCCGATGTAGCCGGAGACGCCTTTGGCCCGGGCCGCGGCGATGAGCTGGGGGATGAAGCCGTGGCGTTCTCCCTGGCCGTGCACCGAGCGGGGCAGCATGACCAGGCAGGAGCGGACGCCCCTGTCTGCGGCAGCGAGCGCGGCCCGCATGGTGGTGATGCGGGCCGCGATGGGCCCGGCGGCGATGAGTTCGTCGCGTTCGGTCGCGGATCGGCCGGGTGTGACGAGCGTTGCGCCGGAGATAACCAGGGGCTTGCCGGAGCCCGCGAGGCTGGTGCCAAACGTCTCGATGGCCTTGGCATCGGTCCGCGTCGCAGCCTCGCTCACGCTGGGCACGACGAAGGCGAGGTGGATGACGCCGTCGCTGTCGAGAGTGCCGGCGCGCAGCACGTCGGTGTCGTTCAGGTCGCCGCGTAGCACCTCGGCGCCCATGTCGGCGACTGCTTTGGCGGAGGCGTCCGAGCGGGCTAGCCCGAGGACCTGGTGGCCGGCACTGATGAGTTCGGGGCCGACGGCCGAGCCGATCCAGCCGGAAGCGCCGGTGACAAAGATACGCATGGAAGGTCTCCTTGGTTGTGCTGCCGGTGAAGGAGTATGTGCGGCGCAGGCGCCCGACCGGAACGATGCGATCCAGTCGCATTGACTCTACCATGCCGATGCGACTGCGTCGCATGGCCTTTTCTCAAGTGATGCGATCCGATCGCGTCGATTAGGATGTGACAGTGAGCAGATGGGCACCGAATGCGCGTGAGCGCCTGGAAAACGCCGCACTGGACCTGTTCGTGGAGAACGGCTACGAGGAGACGACCGTCGCGCAGATCGCATACCGCGCGGGAATGAACCGCGCTACGTTCTTCCGGCACTTCGCGGATAAGCGCGAGGTCCTCTTCGGCGGGGAAGACGTGCTGGCCGGGCTGTTCGCCGACGCCATCCGGGCCGCGCCCCCGGGGGCGACGCTCACCGAATGCCTGCAGGCGGCGCTCGCGGCGGCCGGGGTCGCGATGACCCCGCAGCTGCGGCCCGCAGCCGCCCGGCGCAGACTGGTGGTCGCGGCGAACAGCGAGCTGCAGGAGCGGGGACTACTCAAGCACGCCCGGATCACCAAGTCGATCACCGCTGCCCTGCGCGAGCGAGGCACAGACGAACTTACCGCGCGACTGGGGGCGGAGACGGGCATGCTCGCTTTCAGCGTCGCGTTCGAGCGCTGGATGAAGGCGAACGATGACGAACCGTTCCCGCCCTTCGCCGATGCGGCCTTGAGTGACCTGCAGGCGCGTGCCGCCGAGCTCGTCCTCCCGTCCCGCCTGTCAGCTTGACGTGGACTCCGAGGAGTAGGGAAGCCCAGCTCAGGGTCGTATCGGTTAACGAATCTGTCCACGAGACGCGGCGGGACAAGCTGAGACTGGTCAGATTCCAAGGACACCTATCGGTACGTGCCACGCGAACGCCGTGAGTCAGCCGCAGCGCGGGAGACTGTGGGAGGATCACGATCAGCCGGTTGCGCCGCAAGCTCGGCGACCCGCCCGTCATCGAGACCATCGCCCAGGCCTGCTGCTGGATGCTACGGGTCCCCCCGTTCGTCTCGTCGGCCGTTACGCAGTGGCGGCCGGTCGATCACCTCGACATACATGATTCACCCGTTGACGACGTCGAGGTTGAGCATTGCCCTTCGCAGGAAGAAGAGGGACGCGCCGGTGGCCGGGGCCGTAAGGACCCTGGGGGCGGGCTTCGGTATAGAAGCTCTGGCAGAAGTCGTCACCGCAACCGCAGTCGGCGACAAGGCGAAGGTCGCGCATATGGCAAGCTCCCGCTCTGCATTCTCCTCCAGCAAGGCCTACAGTTCGGCGGCTAGCTCCGGAACACCTCGCGCACAAGAGGATGCTCGGCTTCCACGTGAAGACCATAGCCGAGCTGCGAGAGCACGCGCCCGCGCAGATCAAGCGCCCGGGTCTTCAGCCTTCGGCAAGACCCGGGAACCGCCATCTTCAGCCGGGGGCACATAACATCCTCGTTCTGCGCGGGCCGCAGGCATCTTCGGCATCCACGGAAACTCGCGCGTAACGGCGTCTATTCTCTCGGCTACCGGATCTGGCTGTGGCAGGCGATCCCTTGTCTGTCTTGCCGTCCTGGCGAGGCCGGGGCGGGTTGTCCATGTCGAGGCGGAACCGGCCGTCAAGTCTCGCGGAGTATCCTCAGCGGTTTCCCGGCGGCGCTGAGCAGGCCCTGCCGTGGCTGATATCCGGCAGCGGCCATGCGGGGCCGAGGCCGGCCCTGGCGGCCGGCCGGAGGCTCAGCCGGATGTGCCGGCGGTGGGGCCGGTGGCGCCGAACGCGTCCCCCAGGCCGGTGAGGTCAACGGAGCGCCGTGCCTGCCCGGGCACCTGGTCCAGGAACGGGCGCATCGCTTCGAGGGCGGCCAGGATCTCGCGGCCG
>Ga0302220_10002111_pt1 | contig 14818 bp, 20 predicted proteins | sample II_Palsa_E1_3_FD_194572 | JGI IMG/M metagenome (GOLD analysis project Ga0302220, IMG submission 194572) | Peat permafrost microbial communities from Stordalen Mire near Abisko, Sweden - II_Palsa_E1_3 | ecosystem: Environmental > Terrestrial > Soil > Palsa > Peat permafrost | place: Sweden...
AAATAGCGTTGCGGAAATCGGCGGCGATCTGGCCGCGCTCGGGATTCAATTCGATGAAATCGATCTCAACCATCTGGACGAAAAACTCGGCGCGCCTTGCTGGCTGAGCGACAAAGAGAACACTCTGGTTTTATGGGAAGGCGCAAGCTATTACGTTGAACCCAGCGCCATTCAATCCCTGCTGATGTATATAGGCAGTTCGGCCAAATCCATAAAATTGTGCTTCGACTGTTTGAGCGCAGACGGTTATTTGGTCGATGGCAAACCCATCAATGAAGGCGTGGCCCGTAATCTTTCTTTTATAGAAAAAATGGGTGAACCCTGGCTTGGTTTTGTTTCTCCCGCACAACTAAGCCGTTGGGCGGAAGAAGCCGGCTTTGCTTCTATTACCATATCCGACCGGGCATGGATTGAAGCCGAACTGACTGGAGTCGCCAAATTGGCGAAGGGCCAAATGATGTTTGTCTGCCTGGAGAAATAATAGATGGACGATTCTAAATTTGTCGAGCAACTGATGCAGGAAGTCTATTCCGAGCAAACCGATAAAAACGAAAAACTCAGCTATATTTCCGCGCAAAGCGGCGGCTTGTTGCCGGAACCTGTCGTCAAACACTGGCTCAATTTCGCTGTTTATTATGAACGTAGCGCTGTGTCGTTCATCGGCGGATGGTTGAAAGACACCCACGAAACCACCGCCTTGTCGAATTTCGCCAATCAAATTCGAGATGAAGCGAAACACTATCGCTGGCTGGCTAAATTCATGCCAGATTACGGCATGATGCCTGAAGCTTTTACCCCTCCCGATGCATGGAAATTTCTGATGGAAGAATACTATCCATCACTGGAAACAAGCATCGAAAGGCTGGCGGCACATAATATTGCTGCCGAATGTGGTGCACTGGGGTTCATGGAGTTCCATTTAGATCGCTTTCCGCCGAAGTTGCGCGATTATGTCAATCGCATCATCCGTGACGAACACTATCACGTTACCTTCGGGAAAAACCTGCTCGCCAAATACTGCAAAACTGACGGGGAGCAGGAATTGGCGCGTCGCGCCATTCGCGAATCGATGCAGCACATGCGTAACGCCCGCGAATCTTTCGTCTCCGCCCCTTCCATGCTTACCACTGAAGGAGTGAATTAATGCGTCGCGTCGTCATTACCGGGATCGGCGTCATCGCGCCCACTGGAATTGGCGCGAACGCTTTTTGGGAAAGCACATGCGCGGGCAAATCGTTCATACGGGCCGATGAGGAAATGCTGGCGATGAATATCCGCAGCAAAGCCAATGCCCGCTTGCATGATTTCTCATTGTCGAAATTCGCACCGAGCGTTCCCTTCGCCTTCCTGTCGGCTTATCCTGAATTGCCGAAGCAAGACCGCTACGTTCAGTTCGGGGTAGCGGCCAGCGAACTTGCTCTTGCTAATGCCGACTTGCAACCGACCGACGATTTGCTTCAGGCCGGATTTGTATTTTCCTCCGCGATCGGCGGTACGCCGACCATCCAGAAAATCTATGAACGATGCGCAGAAGGAGGGGCGGGCGAACCTTGCCATCTGCCGGTGGGCGATAGTTTTTATAATTCCGGTATGTATAACTATGTACCGGCGCAAATCGCGCAACGCTACGGCATGGGCGGAGAAGTGATTTCCCTGTCGACTGGCTGCACTGCCGGCCTTGATGCGATGGGCTTGGCTGCTGCCATGATTGCGTGTGGCGAGGCGGACTTGATGCTTGCCGGCGCGTCGGAAGCGCCGCTCGTCTCGCTGACCTACGCCACGCTTGATGTCATCAATTCACTGTCGACAGCGAGCGGACCCGCCGAAACCCATTCGCGGCCGTTTGACGCAACCCGCGCGGGTTTCGTTATCGGCGAAGGCGCGGTCACGCTGGTTTTGGAAGAATACGAGGCCGCAATACGCCGCGGGGCAAAGATCATCGCCGAAGTCAGCGGTTTTTCCAGCATGAACAACGGTATGCACATGACCAATTTATCAGAGGACGGTTTGCCGATGCTGCGCGTGCTGGAGCGATTGTTTGAACAGAGCGGAATCGATCGCAAAGGTGTGGATTACATCAATGCCCATGGCAGCTCAACCGGCCAGAACGATGTATTTGAAACCAATGCCTACAAGGCTTTTTTCGGTGAACAAGCGTATAGGATTCCCATCAGTTCGACCAAGTCGATGATAGGCCATTCCCTATCTTCCGCCAGCTTGCTGGGAGTGGCGGCGGCGGTGGGGGCAATCCTGCACGGTCGCATTCATCCTACCGCTAACCTTGCACAGCCCGATCCGCGTTGTGATCTCGACTATGTACCGCACACTATGCGCACGCTTCCTGTAAAAACAGCACTGGTTACTGCCAGTGGATTCGGCGGAATTCATTCTGCGGCGGTGTTAAGCCAAGTGCGGAGCTAGCCAATGCGTATCTCCATTACGGGCTGCGGCATCGTCAATGCCTGCGGGAACGACTATCAGGCGGTAGCTCAATCATTGCTGAGTGGTCATTCCGGCATCTCTGCCATTCGGGGCTTCCCGACCGAAACGCATCCGGTCAAAGTCGCCGGCATCGCCACGCGATTTTCGGCGCACGATGCGGTTCATCCACGCTTCGTCGCTAAAACGGATCGCTTTACACATTTTGCGCTTGCCGCCAGCGAAGCCGCGATGATGGGCGCCGGAATCGAAATGAAATTGCTCGACCGCAGCCGCGCCGGCATCTGGTTCGGCAACAATTCCGGTGGTTGGGACATTTGTGAGCGTGGCTTCAAGGAGTTCTACCGGCAGGGGGTGGAAATGATCAATCCCTGGCAAGCCACCGCGTGGTTCCCGGCGGCGCCGCAAGGCTTCGTCAGCATTCGGTACGAATTGACCGGCTGCTCTAAAAGCTTTGTTGCCGATCGCGCCACGGGCTTGGTTGCCGTGATCCACGGTGCACGCAGTCTGATGCGGGGAGAAAACGATCTGGTATTAGCGGGCGGCACTGAAGCGCCGGTGACCTCCTTTGGGGCGACCTGTTACTACGAAACGGGTGAAGTCGCGGATGTGGATCCAGCGCGTCCTGTGTATCGAACGCTAGGCAACGACGTCGGCGGTCTAGTGCTGGGTGAAGGTGCTGCGGTATTGACATTGGAAACGACACAAGCACTGCTGCGCCGGCAAGGGAGCAGTCTGGCCGATATTGTCGGCGTGGCCATCACCACGGATCCGGGTGCCGTCGGCTATGTCCGACTAGCTTACGCAATCAGGCAGGCATTGGCTCAAGCGCAACTGACACCGGAAGCGATCGACATTGTATTCGGTGAAGGCAATGGCATCGTCTCGTGCAATGCGGCAGAGGAAGCTGCGCTCTGGGAAGTCTTTTCCGCAACGAAAAACCCTCCTCTCTACACCTCCATCAAGGGGTATACCGGTCATATGTACGGCGGATCAGGTGCCACCGAGATGATCGCCGCGCTTATCGCGGCCCAATACGGCAAGGTACCCGCGACCCTGCACGCGGAGAAAGCTCAGCCGTTCTGGCGGCTGCCAATTGCGACCGAGGTGACCACGCTCAAGCCACGCCATGCGCTGATCATCGCCCGTGCGCGCGAGGGAGTAAATGCGGCATTGATTCTGCAGTTTTCTCACTGAAAGGAATAAAAATGTCTGATGTGATGAGTGTCATTCGACAAAGTCTGATCGACCTGGGCATTCCAGCCCACGAAATTACCTCGCAAGCGCGCGTACAAGGTGACTTGCGGCTCGACTCTACCGAAGCCGTGCAAGTATCGCTGGACCTGAAAAAAGCTTTCGATTTGTCGATTAAGATCGATTTTTCCACCGACCCGATGCTGACCGATTTGGTTAGGCTGGTCGAATTGCAACTGGTCGTCAAGACAGCTTGATGCCATTCACACCCTTAATGTATCAGGAGACAATGTAATGCAGGCACAAACAGCAGCGCGTCCAAACGTCGGCGAATACTACCGCAAGATATACGCCGCGCGTGAACCGGTGCAGCATGAATGGGTGGCCGGCTCGGCCAGTCCAGAACTCATCCAACTTGTATGGCAACAAAAAATTCAGCCGGGTGCGCGAGTGCTGGAGGTCGGCTGCGGAATAGGTACGGAATCGGTGTTTCTGGCCGTGCGTGGCATGCAGGTGTCCGGCCTTGATATTTCGGAAGCCGCGATCGTACGTGCCCGGCAGTTGGCCGAATTGTACGGCGTGGAAGCGGATTTCCAGGTCGGCGATGTACGTGCGCTGCCTTTCGCCGCAGAAGAGTTCGATGTGGTGTGCGATCAGGGCGTGTTCCACCATCTGTACGATGACGAACGGGCCGAGTATACCAAGCAAATATTGAAGGTGCTCAGGCCTGGCGGCATGTTTCTGTTGCGCAGTTACTCCGACGCCATTCCGGGCGACGAGCCACAACCGCGTCGCATCAGGAGCCGCGAATTGATGGACACGTTCAGTCCGTATTTCGAACTAGAACATCTGGAACGAGTGCTGTCGTTCTCAACCCCGGCCCGTTCGCGTCCACTAGGCTGGCACTCGATCTGGCTAAAGTCGGCTCACTAGGTCGTGCCGGGAACTGGCTTTGATATCGTCGACATCCGCAGAATTACCGGATGGGCAGCTCGCTATGACATGCCGGTTCTGGCAACCGTGTTTACGCCGCGTGAACTGGCGCTACAAACGACGTCGCTCTGGCCGGTCGCGCTTGCGATTTGTTTCTGCGCCAAGGAAGCTTTGATCAAGGCGCTAGGAATGAATATCGGCCTGGCGCAACTGGACTTGATCGAAGTCGGCATTGCCGGTCAGGTATTGCGAGTGTGCCTGCGCGAAAATGAAAAACTCACTGTGGCGCACGGATGCTGGCGGCTATTGCCGGATGAGCGTCTGGCAACAGCCTTAATCCTGGATGAGTGGGTGCGCTGTGAGCAGCTATTTTCCGAAGATACAAACAACAGATGAAATTAAATTCCTTAGCCGGAAACGGTGCGTTGGATCAAATCTGCGATGCCGCTCGAACAAATCTAGCCGTCGGGCTGTTTGCTCGCGCAATGAAGGAGGGTTGGCGCGAACGACCGCTATTTTTGGATGAGGAGCGCGCGCTCGACTACGGTAGCGCGGACTTGTTGTCTTCCAAGCTGGCGGCGGTTTTGATGCAATTACCCGGCTACCGTAATGGCGCTGTGCTTGCCGTACATCTTCCCGATAGCGTCAACTATGCGTTGTTGATTCTTGCCGGCCTCAAAGCCGGGCTTGCGCTGGTACCGCTGAGCATGAGCCTTTCGCCAGCTACTCTCGATTTCATTGTGCAGGATTGCGAAGCGCTATGGCTGGTGAGCGATGCGACCATGCCGACGAAGCGGCGCTGTCTGACGCTAAATTTAACCGAATTGATTGCCACCGATGCTGCGCCGACAGCAGCAATGGAAACTCCGTCCGATCAGGTCGCCTTTATTTTGTATACCTCCGGTTCCACAGGCACACCCAAAGGCGCCATTCACGAGCACAAGGATGCCTGGTTGCCCGCAGATGCCTACGCACGGCAAACCCTCGGCTTGATGCCGCAAGACCGTCTGTTTTCCTGTGCCAAACTAAGTTTCGCCTATGGTCTTGGCGCATCACTGTATATGCCGATGTTTTGCGGCAGTTCGGTTTACCTAAGCGGTGCGACCAATGCAATCTCCTTTGCCGAATCGATCGAACGTCGGGGGATCACGGTTTTCTTCGGCATCCCCTCGGTCTACGGCGATTTGTGCAATGTTGCGGAAAGTTTTGATTGGCGCTTCGCTGGCGTGAGGCTGTATGTCAGCGCGGCGGAAAAATTGCCGGTAGCCCTGGCCCGACGCTGGCAGCAACGCTTCGAGCGCCCGATCTGCGAAGGGGTGGGTACGACCGAGCTATTCCACGTTTTTCTCAGCAACCATCCGAACGCCGACACTGCGGGCAGTTGCGGCAGGCCGGTACCAGGATATCAAGTCGACGTGGTCGACGACCAGGGCGTGCCGTTGTCCAGTGGACAAGGTGCGTTGCGCGTTGCCGGTGCCAGCCTGATGCGAGGCTACCTGAACCTTCCGGAACTGACGCGTAAGGTCATCTGTCCCGACGAGAGCATGTTCACGGGTGATATTTTTCACAAGGATGAGAAAGGCTTTTTTCGCTATATGGGCCGGAAAGACGACCTGTTCAAGATTAAGGGGCAATGGGTGGTGCCGGCCAATCTGGAAGAAAAACTGGTGAATTTGCCGGGAGTCAGAGAGGTCGCCGTGATACGCCTCGACGCATCCCGCGCCGACTCGTTCACCATGCAACGTTGCGTCGTTTGTGCAATAGCGGATGCAACGGTCGAAGCCGTTGCGCTAAAGCAGACCATCCTTGCCAGATTGCGCGACGGTAATCACCAGTTCCCCACGATCCGCGACGTTTTTTTATACGGAAATTTTCCGCGCAATGCACACGGCAAGGTCGATCGCCTGCAATTGGCCGCGCTTTGCCTGGAACGGACGTCTACCCCGCCTGCCTTTCACCATTTGGAGCAATATGAACAATCCTCCGCCACGTAAATGTTCTTCCTCCACACCCATGACCGACAAGGGTGGGAGCATGGAAATCCTGATTTCGCCCAAAACTGTGGGCGCGCGCCATTTCATCATGGGCCGCGCCACAATCGAGGAAGGCGAACATATTTCGCCCCATATCCATGATTACGGCGACGAGGCGCTTTACATTGTCTCCGGCCAGGGAGTAATCAACATCGAAGGTGAAGCGAGCTTGTCGATTCAAGCGGGAGATGCGGTATTGATCCCGCAAGGTCACATGCACAGCCTGAGCAATACCGGTAACGAACGCATGTTTGTCGTGTTCGCATCCGGCCCGCTGGCCTCGCGTCCCGAAGTGGGCCATCGCAATCTTCCGCCAGCGTAGACAACATCCGCAATATTCGACTAAAAAAACTGGAAAACACCATGCAAAACCTTATCGAGCATGCCCCTGCGGTCGCACAAGCTTTTTTCGCGCTCACCAAGTCGTGCCGAGATCAATCGCCGCTGGATCACCACATCAATGAATTGATCTTGATCGGCATTTTCACCGCGCAAGGCTCGCCGCGGGGGCTTAAAACGCACATTGCGCGGGCGCTGGAAAACGGCGCAAGCCAGGCTGACATTATTGCCGCGATCACCCTGGCCTTGCCTGTGGTCGGCGTGACACAGGTTAACCAGGCGATGGATACATTGATGGCATGTTTGAACACACCTGACCAAGGCCAGGGGTAAGCCGATATGGCCCGCAGATTGGTAGATTTGAGCGTGTTGGTAGAAAACACGGCCGGCGAACCGATGCGCATCAATGTCAAGCGCCTCGATCATCGGCGCGGTGCGCGGCGCTTTGCCCGCCGCGCATTGTGGCCGCCGGGCGGCAGCGTGTGGCGTAAGGTCAAATCGCTGGCTCGTCTTGCCTTGGGCAAAGGCTATCGCCTGCGCGCGTCGGATTTTCCCGATGCTCAGTTCCTGACGCTCGATACCGTAACCATGCCGACACACATGGGGACCCATATCGATGCACCGATCCATTATGGCGAATTGTCGGAAGGGAAGCCATCGCGCTCGGTTGAACAATTGCCTCTGGAATGGTTTCTGGCGCCTGCGCTTCGTCTGGACCTGCGTCATAAAATTCCAGGCTCATCGATCAGCATTGCCGACCTGGAGCAAGCCGAGCAGGCAACGGGCGTACAGATTGCCGCGGGCGTTATCGTGCTGATCTGGACCGGCGCGGACAAGTTGTGGGGCTCGCCACGGTACTTCAGCGACGCCCCCGGCATGAGCCGTGAGGCCACGCAATGGTTGGTGGAGCGCGGTGTCAAAGTCATCGGCACCGATACTTACGGTTTCGACCGGCCGTTTCCAGTGATGCTGCGCGATTTTTTCGCCACAGGCGATCGCAGCCATTTATGGCCGTCGCACTTTTACGGCCGCGAAAAAGAGTACATCCAAATCGAACGGCTCTGCAATTTGGAGTCGATCCCCGCTTCCGGTTTCGAGCTGGCATGCTTCCCCCTGCGCATCAAAGGCCTCGATGCCAGCTGGGTAAGAGCGGTAGCCATCCTGGATGAATAGCGCAACTGAAGCAGAGCTCAAATGCAGAGGATAAAGTTGCCCTCTGGACGCGGCAAAGTCTTGAGGGCTCAAGCGGTGGGGTGGGTGACCCGAAGATATTAAACGGTTCCCTGCGCTGGTGGGAAGCGCAACAATTTTTAAGCGAGACATGACGATGGATTTTCGTACCATGCCGGGCAATACCCTGAACAAAACCGTGATTCTCAAACCGTTTGATTTCGTATTCGAAAAAACGAATGACCTGACGCTATGGACAAGGCTGTTCACCGAATATGAAACCGTGGAAATTCTCGCCGACGGTGTCGACGGCGTGACCTTTCGCCTGAAAACGTTCGCCGAAGGCCCGAGACCTTCGCGTACCTGGATATCTACACGCAAAGTCGAGCGTGAAACACGATCCGTACATGGCTGGCGGCATCTACCCTCCTTCCCGTTTTCTAGCATGGACATTTATTGGCAGTACGAGGCCTTGCCAAATAATGCAGGAGTCGTCCTGACGTGGCACCAGGTATTCGACGTTATGCCGGACAGTCCCCTGTCGAAATTCGAGATGGAAGCTTTTCTTAACCGTTCTTCCATCAAACAGCTGGCGCACATCAAACAGTTCTTAGAGACGTGGAATGTGCATGCCCAGAAACCGGTGACTCAGTAAGAACAGTTCAAGTTCCTGAATACGCACATCCAGTCAAAAGGTAGATCATGTCGCATCCACTAGATTCAGGTGCCGTCGCCCCCGTCGACAGCGCGCTCTTCAAATGCCTGTCCAGGCGTATCGTCGATGTTGCCTACCGCCATGCAGCCGGCGAACCGTTCTTTGCCTATTTCGATCACAACAGCCTGCGCATAGGCATCGGCAAGCGCGAACAATTCGAATATTTGCCGGGCTCGAAAGACCAGGTCGATCCTTTCGCCGCAGCCTCACGCTGGTGCCAGACGCAATTGATGGCAAAGGACATCTCAGTTTATGGCTTCGTCTCGTTCGACGTAGCTGGCTATCATCATAGCTATATAGGCGACGGGAAATTGCCGTTGATACGCTTGATCAAGCCGCGCCTGGAGCTGGAAGTTACGCCCGGCCAGCTCAGTTTTCGGGGAGAAACGCCGGAGCGACAATTGGCCTTGGATGTACTGGCATGCATGCACCAGGATAAAGGCGAAGCCCCCATTTCTCAGCTGATTCGGCAGGCTGCATTATTGGACGACCCTGAAAACTACCGCGACCGCGTCGCCGAACTGGTGCATGAGTTGCGCCATGGCCGGCTCGATAAAGCGATTCTTTCGCGTCGGGTGAACACTCCTGCTGCGGTCGATTGGCTGGGCACCTTCGATCGAGGCATGTTGCACAGCCAGTTTTGCCGCAGCTATCTGTTCGATCATGGCGCGATCAAGGCCGTCGGCTTCACTCCAGAAACCTTACTCGTTAGCCACGGCAACACCATTGCCACCAATCCGTTGGCCGGCACACGCCGCCGTGGACGCGATGCCATCGACGAAGCCCGCATGATTCGCGAACTGCGGCGCGACCCGAAGGAAATCAAGGAGCATGCGATATCGGTGCTGCTGGCCCAAGAGGAGTTGTTGCGGGTGTGCGAACCGGACAGCGTTGCCGTGCGCGAGTTCATGGCGCTGAAGCAATACCGCACAGTGCAACATCTGTCTTCACGAGTTGGCGGGGTGCTGCGCCCCGCCGCTAATTGGTGGGATGCGATGCGCGAACTGTTTCCGGGCGTTACCGTCTCGGGCATCGGAAAATCGGATGCGATTGGCGCTATCGGCCGCTACGAATCTGAATCGCGCGGTCTGTACGCCGGCTGTGTCGGGGTTATCGACGCCGCCGGCGATGCCGACTTTGCCCTTTCGATCCGTTCCCTGTTCGAGGTCGATGGGCGTTCTTTCTGGCAAGCCGGCGCCGGCATCATTCCCGAATCTGATCCCAATCTGGAATTCAAGGAAACCTGTCACAAGCTGGCGACAATGTTGGAAATCACCTCATTTACCTGAGAGTCCCGCGATGCAATCTTTGATCGAAACACGAGCCGGCGTGCGCTGCTTAGTGATCGGCAGTGGCTCGCTGCCGGTGGTGTATATGCATGGTTTCGGGGGCGACCTGATGCATTGGCACCGATCCGCCCGTCTGATTGCCAGACGGGCTCCTTGGTGTCGCCAGCTATTGCTGGAATTGCCGGGACATGGCGCAAGCGACAGCGTGCTGCCATCGACGGTCGCGACAGTTGCCGGTTGTCTGTTGGCGACGCTACTGGAACTGACGGGTGGGGCCCCTCCATATCTGATTGGGCACTCGCTCGGCGGCCTAGTGGCCTTGCAACTGGCTGGCATGCTGGCCGTGCCGCCGCTCGGTCTGGCGCTGTTTAACAGCGGCATGTCGCTTCGCATCCATCCAGATATCGTGTCGCAGGCCGAAAGGGGGAGTTGGAACGAGCAATTTCTTCGTGACGGCTTCGGTGCCGATACGGAGTTAGCGGTGATTGACCAGGTGGTCGCGGGATTTTTCGCTGTACGTCTGGAACACCAGCCTCTGGCCACTCTATGGAAAGCAGACGACGATGTCGTTGAACGCCTGAACCGGGCTGGCGTGCCAATATTGATCGGAGCTGATCAGAATGATCGCATCGTCTCGAGCCGCAAGTCGGAAGAGTTGGCGCGTACCTTCCCGCAGGCAATCACAGCGAGTTTCCCCAACTCTTGCCACTATCCGCATCTGACCCGGACCACAGACGTAGCTGCAGCAATTTACCGCCATCTATTGACAGGTCACGGCAACGGGGTAGAACTCGGGTCGCCCGGAATCGCCTAAACCCATCATCGCATATCGCTATCGCTCGGAGAGAAAATTGGCCTCGATCTACCTCTACAACGAAGAAAAATCCATCCACGATCTCACCTTGATCACATCCTTTTTGGCAAAGGAAAATATCGCCTTCGGCACTTTCCCGCTCAGTGGAATTGCCGTCGATGCGAGGAAAAAAGAAGAACTGACCGACACCGAACGCCAACAGGTGCTCGACTCTCACGCTCAAGATAGCGCGGCATTCCAGAGCCTGTCTGGATTCCGTCAGGACGTGGTATGTTTTTGGCCGTCTTTCAGTCATCTCGATTACGTGCTGTCGCGCTTTGCGCCGATCCATTTTCATTATGAAAACGAATACTGGTATTGCTTCGACGGTGCGGCCTGTTTTACTTTTCTGGGCAACCGCGGCGAAAAATACCGCGTGACGCTGGAGCCAGGCGAATACCTTCGCGTACCGGAAGGCCGCTGGCAATGGTTCGAACTGACTGAATCGAAATATTTCAAATCAATGCGGTTTTTTTACACCAGTCACAGCGTGCCGACCTACGAAACACCGGCGGAATTTCTTGCCGAAATAGTGCCATGATTCGGACGAACCCGCCTTTTGAACACACCACGTTCGGCATAGCCTTCATCGGGATAGTATGCGAATGCTTGGCCGATGCGCCTGGCTGCGATCTGGTGAGTCTTTTGCATCCGAGCGAATTTGCCGACTGTGCGTCACGTGCACATCCCTGCCACAGTGCGGCCGCACGTATCGCTGCGCGGCAAGCGCTGACCCGGGCACTCATTTTCGATAGCCAGGAGATTGCGCCTGTCACTGCCGACCTAGCATGGATTTGCAGCGATGTCCTGCGTCGCCCCTATTTTCAATTTGCACCCGATTTTGCCGAAACGCATTTGCTGAATCAGGCTGACGTATCTCTATCCCATGTGATCGGTTTATCCGGCGCATTCGTGACACTTCAGCACGCATGGATTAATCGCGTATGAAACTGACGATTTATTACGATGGCCAATTCTGGGTAGGCCTACTCTTGAGGCAGACCGATGAGGGACTCTACGCCAGCCGGCACGTCTTTGGTCCGGAGCCGAACGACGGCGACATTTTCAACTTCGTTCACAACGATCTACAACGATTGCTGGAAACGCAAACCGTTGCTGTCGCCACTGACCAAGCTTTCCTCCAGGACAGACGCATCAATCCGAAGCGATTGCTGCGCCTTGTCAACAAGGAAAAAAAGGAACAAGGCCCATCGAATGCAGCGCAAAACGCACTACGCGTGCAACTCGAGGTCAATAAGAAAGAAGGCAATATTCGATCCAAACAACAACGCCTGGAGGACGAAGAGCGCAAATGGCAAATGGCGCGCGAAAAAGCCAAGCAAAAGCACCGTGGCAAATGACGAAGTACCGAGTTCCGCCCTCTCGAATGGCATGAAGAATCGACAAGTGATACCACGTTGCTCGCCATCCTAAACGCCGTCGGCCCTGTTCTCCCAATTTTTCATTCACCAGTATCCGCTTATGACTACTCCACACAACGTCGATCAGGCAGCCAGAGGTTCAATTTGGTTTGTTTTGGTCGTGGTAATGCTCGATGTACTCGGGATCGGCTTGATTATTCCCGTTCTGCCCAGTCTGGTGCGTCAATTCACCGAAGATCCACAAGCGCAAAGCCTGTGGTACGGCTTGCTAGCAACGGCCTATAGCACCATGCAATTTCTTGCCGCTCCGGCATTAGGCGCATTGAGTGACCGATACGGGCGGCGGCCGGTTCTATTGGTTTGCGTATTCGGCCTTGGCATTGATTTTCTGCTGCTGGCGTTGGCTCCCGATCTAAAAACGCTGTTGTTGGCGCGCTGCATTGGCGGCGTCACTGGCGCCAGTTTCGCGGTCTGCAGCGCTTATCTCTCGGATGTCAGCAGCGGGGAAGAGCGGCTGAAAGCGTTCGGCTTCATGGGTGCCGTGTTTGGCGTGGGCTTTGTCGTCGGCCCAGCATTGGGCGGCTTCCTCGGTGCAATCCACCTGCGCTTGCCGTTTTATCTCGCCTCTGGATTGGCGTTGCTAAATGGGCTGTACGGCTACTTTGTCCTGCCCGAACCACCACGCGCTGCTCCCCGGCCGCAGATCAACTGGCGAGCGATGAATCCGTTTGCGACCTTGATCGACCTATTCAAGATAAAAAATGTCGCCCCCTTGGTCTGGGTGTTTGTCCTGACGACACTGGGGCAATTCACGCTGCAAAGCACCTTGTTGCTGTATAACCAGATTCGCTTTGACTGGGGGCCGCTGCCTAACGGCATTGCTATGGTGATCGTAGGCTTGTGCGCCATTATCATGCAAGGATTCTTACTGGCCAAACTCGCCCATCTCTGGGGAGAGACCAGAACAATTGTCGTCGGCTTATGTTCAGCCATCGTTACATTTCTGGCCTATGGAATAGTAAGTTCGATGTGGGCGCTGTATTTCGTCATTTTCGCCAACCTGCTGTATTTCGGCGTATCGCCCACGCTGCAGGCAATTATTTCAACATGGTTCGGCAAAGAAAAACAAGGGGCCGCGCTTGGTACGTTGCAGGCGATCTCCAGCCTGATGGGTGTGCTTGGCCCGTTATTAGGCACGCAATTGCTGGCTCAAGCCAGCCGCATGGGAGCACACGACTGGCAATTGGGCCTACCATTCTATGCCGCAGGCGCATTGCAGATTGCGGCACTCGTCATAATGGTCCGATTTCAGGAAAAATTCCGGGCCACCATGGCACCCGTAATGGGTGGGCGTTGTTGAAGCGCGCGGTGAAACCGGTCTTCGTCTGACGAGGTTCAAAGCTGCGTTACACATACGAGGGGAAAAGCATGCTGTGGGATAATGCAGCCCCATTTTTAACCCGGCGTCTCCATGAATCAATCCGTTTGCGCCGTCCCCACAAAACAGGGTTGTGCCGCGATAAGGAAGGAATGGCGAAGCAAGGAAATTTTGTTAGGATGACTTACATAATCAAGGAGTAAAACTGCTCTGCGCTAGACACCGCTTCCCTTCGTCACTTTCAACTGCCCTTTCCTAATCATATGCATCACTTCGATGCCGGACAGGATGATGCGCGCGCACCGAAAATCCTTGAAACCCATCATGGGTTTGACGATACGTTTGATGGCACGATGGTCCTGCTCGACAATGTTGTTCAGATACTTGTTTTGCCTGATTTTGATGGGCGTTTCACGTTCAGCATTAATCGTATTCAGGGCGGCCAGATTGGCACCGCTTTTGTCAACGGTAACCGTCTCTGGGGCGCTGTTCTGGTCGATGGCTTTCTCGAAGTAGCGACGTGCCGCAGCCCCATCGCGATGCGCCCGCAGCAGAAAATCGACGGTCTTCCCATCCTTGTCTACAGCGCGATAGAGGTACTTCCACTCGCCTTTGACCTCGATATAACTTTCATCCATTCGCCAGCTTGCCCACCGAACGTTTGTGCTTGCGAAAGGCTTTCTCGAACAACGGTACCAATTTAATGACCCAGCGATGCACGCTTGAGTGGTCAACCTTAACGCCGCGTTCAGCCATCATCTCTTCGAGATTGCGAAGGCTTAGCGAGTAGGCCACATACCATCGCACGCACAGCAGGATCACATCCAGCGGATAGTGCAATCGCTTTAGTACTTTCGCGACCGCTAGCGGCAATGTCTTGCCCGTCATGGCCATCGTGCTCGCATCCATTTCAATTCCCGGATTTTACCTCATCGCCTTAACGCGACAAAACCTTATAAGGGAATACCCCCATATTTCTATCAATAAAATCTTAACGCGCGTGCAAAGCAATACTTGCTGGCACCCTATTTTTGTCTAACTTATTCTCGTTTGGCCAAATCATCATTGCAATTTAATCAGGAAAACTTGGTGA
>Ga0302220_10002115_pt1 | contig 14803 bp, 11 predicted proteins | sample II_Palsa_E1_3_FD_194572 | JGI IMG/M metagenome (GOLD analysis project Ga0302220, IMG submission 194572) | Peat permafrost microbial communities from Stordalen Mire near Abisko, Sweden - II_Palsa_E1_3 | ecosystem: Environmental > Terrestrial > Soil > Palsa > Peat permafrost | place: Sweden...
ACTCATCCGGCATCAACCGACATCTACATTCAAGAGAGATGAAGGTTGATATCCGCATGAAAAGTCTTTTCGCGCAACGTCTCCGATTCTGGTCAAGCATCACCATGCTGATCTGCGCCTGGCAGGCGAGCGCCCAAACGAATCCGATACCTGTCCGCCATACGCAAGGGACCCTTCACGGCTTTCTCGAACTGCGTTCGGAAGACGGCCTCGTCGTCGCTTCCGGAGACATCACTCAGGTCGTCCATGGCGACCGGGTCACGTCTAAAACGCTCTTCCGGTTCAAAGATGGTTCCGTCGACGACGAAACCACAGTCTTTTCGCAACATCGCACCTTCCAACTGATCACCGATCGCCATATCCAGAAGGGGCCTTCCTTTCCTCATCCGATGGATGTGTTAATCGATGCCCGTAGTGGCCAGGTCACGGTCCGTTCAACGGGAAAAGATGGCAAGGAGGAGGTCAAGACCGACCATCTTGACCTGCCGCCGGACCTCGCGAACGGTTTGGTTCCCCTCGTAATTGAAAACATTCGGTCCGATGCACCAGAGACGACAGTTTCAATGATTGTGGCCACACCCAAGCCGCGGCTGGTCAAACTTGCCATCTCTTCCGTTGGCGAAGACACCTGTTCGATAGTCGGTGTTCCTCGAAAAGCGATCCATTACGAGATCAAGATTCAAATCGGTGGAGTTGCCGGCGTGGTGGCGCCCATCACCGGTAAAGCGCCTCCAAACATTCAGATCTGGGCCATCGGCGGGGACGCTCCAACCTTCATGAGAGAGCAAGGTCCACTCTATTCAGAGGGCCCTATGATGACGATCCAACTGGCCAGCCCCGTTTGGTCGGACTCGCCAAAATCCGACCACTGAGCAGCCCTGTCCACTGCGCATCAAGGCTTACTACACGTTTCTCCCTGCGAGAGTGCGCCCTCAGCAGCCTCACTCTGAATCAGCATCACTCCCGCACCTTCCACAACACCTGCCGCAAAATCCCCATCCAAACCGGCGCATCCCCCGCTGAAACACCCATCCGCAAAACCAACCGCCGAATCTGAGCCTCATCACAGTTCGCAGGATGACGCTTCGTATATCCAGTAATCTCCAGCACCTCGGTCAACAGCACCATCAGCCGCTCGACCTCTCCAGCATTAGCTGCCTCACTCGCAGCACCAGCAGCAATCGAACCCTTACCCCGCACCAGCTCATACAAACAAACCGCCACCGCCTGCCCAAGATTCATCGAAGGATGCCGAATCTCCTCATGCTCCTCCATCGGAATCGTCAGCAACCAATGACAGTGGCTCAACTCATCATTGCTAAGCCCTGTCTTCTCTGACCCAAACAACAACGCGACCCGCCCCTCACCAGCCAGCTCTGTACCAATCTTCCCCGCAGCATCCGGCAGCACATGCAGCGGATGCTGCAAATCCCTCTCACCCACCGCAGTAGTCCCCACCACCAGCGTGCAATCCGCAACCGCCTCAGCAACACTCGCGCACACCATCGCCCCAGCCAGCACATCCGAAGCATCCACCGCCGACCGCGCCGTCTCAAACGGCACCCCATACTCATTCACAATCCGCAGATGGCGAAACCCAAAGTCATGCATCGCCCGCGCCACCGCTCCAATATTGTTCGGGTTGCGCGCCCGCACCAGCACCACAACCACCCGTTCCTGCACTTCATCTCCCATTCCCACTCCCATCCCTAAAGATTCTAGGTTGCATCCACGCATAGAGGAGTCGTAGGTCATCACAACATTTACCTTATCTTTTCTTGTTGCCATCCCCGAAGAGGATCTGCGTTTGTCATTGCAGTTGCTTCTTCTCTTTCACCCCACAAGGTGTCATCCCGAGCGTAAACAAAAAAAGCGGCCGACGAAATCTCCGCCAGCCGCCCGTCTTTCCTTACTACCGCTTACTTCTTTTCGTGAGCTTCAGCATGCGGATGCTCCTGCGTATTCGCATTGTGCTTGTCGTTATAGATCGACTTGCTCACGTTGTTCTGCCGCTGGTTGATCTGCTGATGCTCCTGCCCGGTCAGGTGTCCACCATTTGCCGCGCGATCAGTAGCAGCCTGGTGATTGATGCTGGCCTCACGGTTCTCCACATTAGCCGTCTCATGCGCAGTCATCTGGCCCGACTGCACTCCCTGTCCAATGCGCTGCTGCTGATTCGCTGCACGCACGCCGGGACGAGAGAACGCCGCATTCTGCGGATGACCACCGTTGACCGATGCGAAGTTGCTGCGGTCAGCGCTCGCCATCTGTACATGACTCTGTTGTTCAGAAGTCGGCGCTATGTGATTCTCCCGCGCAAACGAAGCCTCCTGAGCCGACGGACGAGCCTGAATGCCGCCTGTACCACCGTTGAAGCTCGTACGGTTGTACGTCGTGTGGTTGATCACCGTATTGTCGATGTACGTGTTGTGAATCACAGTCCGATTCACATTCACAACCGCGGTGTTGTAAGCGAAGCTGCCGCCAACCCAGCGTCCGCCGCCGAAACCGGTGCCGCCGTAACCAAACCCGTAGTTAACTCCGCCATAGAAGCCAACGTGTGGCCCCCAATATCCAGCGTGGAAGAGATAAGCGCCACCACCCCATCCCCAGTAGCCAGGTGTCCAAAGCACTCCGACTTGCGGCGGACGAACCCATACACCAGGAACCCAGTAGTAGCCCGCATCGCCATACGCCCAGTAGCCAGGATTCCACAGGTATCCATCACCCGGGCAGATCGGCTGTGTATAAACCGGCAACACCGGCGGAGCAAATCCCACCGAAATAAACACTCCGGCAAAAGAGGCTGCCGGCAAAAGCGCAAGCGCCGCGCCTACTACAAACTTGCGGACTAAATGAGTCAATTTCATACATCCATCCTTTGGTTGGCCTCACGGCCTCTTGGCCGCGGCACTCAAGTTGTTGAATAGCCTAAGATCTCTGCGGCCACTCGTCTTTACCTCCCGTACAAACACGCGACCTCGTCGGAAGTTCCGCACGAATGTAACCGTAGGCTTCTAAGAATTAGGGACGATATACCCCGATCGTTGTACTCAAACGAAAACGGTCCGACCTCTTCAGAACTCCTGTCCCCGCAAGACTCGATTCCGCAACCGAGTCTCCCTCACAGGGTCCATCAGCCCGTATCCATCGCTCTCATCATAAAAGAGCGCAGAACATCTCAACACCTAACCACCTTGACCACGCTGGTTCCACTTACGCACAGCCTGTGAAAAAACTAAAAAAATAAAGTTCAAACTCGTGGCGTATTTTTCAGACGCGAAAAAGATGGTGTTTGTTCACCACGTTTACCACGCAAATCACCACGTTCTCACCATCAAAACACCACGCTCAGAAACACACATTTTGCAAAACCCCCCTCAAAAAACCCAATAAAAACCACGCAAACGCAAACCTCACCACGGCCAAAAAAAATCTCCGTCTAAACTCATAACAGACACACAAAAAAGAACTCCCGCCAACTCACGCAACACCCATGTCCGACAACTTCGCCCAAACCGTCAAGCAGCAGGCCGATATCGTCCGCATCATCGGCGACTACATCAAGCTGCGCAAATCCGGCGCGCAGAACTACACCGGCCTCTGCCCGTTTCACAAAGAAAAAACCGGCTCCTTCTCCGTCAACGCCACCCACAACTACTTCTACTGCTTCGGCTGCCACGAAAAAGGCGACGTCTTCACCTTCGTCATGAAGCTTGAAAACATCAGCTTCCCCGAAGCCATTCGCGTCGTTGCCACCAAGTGCGGAATCCCGCTCCCAAAGCGCGAGTTCAGCTCTCCCGAAGAAGCCCGCGAAGCCGGCATCCGCCGCCAGCTCATCGACATTCACGAAGCCGCCACGCAGTACTTCGAAGCCGCACTCAAAGCCCCCGAAGCAGCCCGTGCCCGCGAATACCTCACCGGCCGCGGCGTCAACGCCGACACCATCGCAAAGTTCCGCATCGGCTACGCCCCCGACGACTTCAACCACATGCGCGAACAACTGGCCAAACACTTCCCAGAGGAAGTCCTCCGCACCAGCGGCCTCTTCAGCGCAAAGGAGCAAAGCGACGGTGGCCAGGGCCAGCTTTACGCACGCTTTCGCAAACGCATCACCTTCCCCATCGCCAACGAGCAAGGCAAAACCATCGCCTTCACCGCACGTGCGCTCGACGCCGAAGACGAAAAAGGCCGTCCCATCGCGAAGTATCTCAACTCCCCCGAGACCGCGCTCTACAGCAAAGGCCACGTCCTCTTCAATCTCGACAAAGCCAAAGCAGACATCCGCACCCTGGGCTTTGCACTTCTCGTTGAAGGTCAGATGGACTGCATCTCCGTCTACATGGCAGGAATCAAAGGTGTCCTTGCTACGTCCGGCACTGCCTTCACCGAGATGCAGATTCGCCTTCTCAGCCGCTTCACCAAACGCGTCATCGTCAACTTCGATCCCGACACCGCAGGCACCACAGCCACAGAAAAATCCATCGCTCTCCTCACCGAAGAGGACTTCGAGGTAAAGATCGTCACGCTCGAAGGCGGCCTCGACCCAGACCGCTTCATCCGCGAACACGGCGTCCAACAGTACATGGCAGCTCTCCGCAATGCGAAGCGCCACTCCGACTACCTCATCGACCGCGCCCGCGAACAGTTCCCCGGACGCACCTCCGACGCGAAGGTCAAAGCCCTCAACTTCCTTCTCCCCCACATCCGTCGCATGCCCAACCGCATTCAACGTGATGAATTCGCTGCCGACGCCGCACAAAAACTCACCATCGACTCCTCGATCCTTCGACAGGAGCTCAAACAAGCAGCCGCCCAGCGCGTTGAAAGCGTCCGTTCCCACGCCCACGATCCCGCCAGCGAGACTGAGCGCGTTCTTCTCCGTGCCCTCGTCTTACCGGAGACCGATCCCGCTCGCATCCTTGCAGCCGAACAACTCATCCAGCACCCAGAGTGGTACGACACCCTTCCCGCCGCCGCAGTACTCGAGTCGCTTGCCAACGCTCCAGCGCCACCTAATCCCCTCGACGCTGCGCCAGACGAGCCCAGCCGAATTCTTTTGGCCCGCACCCTTCAAGACTCAGAAGATCCCGAAACAACTTCCAACGCCCAATCCATGACCGAGCGTGTAGAAAATGCGCTTGAAACTCTCAAATATCGTCAGCTCGAACGCCGTCAACGCGAGCTTCGCACCCTCATCGCCGAAGCCGACCGCAGAGGCGATCATGAGATGCTGACTAAGCTCACCTCAGAGAAACTCCAGATCGATCGAAAATTACGCGAACTCTGATCATCTTCGATCTGCCAGGAACTTCCTTCAAACCAGCGGGTTATAGGAAAGCAGACTTGCCCTGCATTTAAGAAACAAAACTCACTCATGACTATGGACGTCTCCACAAAGCGAAGGCTGACGCTCGGCTTCTTGATCAACTGGATGGGGAAGCTCTCCTCCACCATTATTCAGTTCATCCAGATCCCCGTCTTCCTCCACTTCTGGAGCGTTCCTCTCTACGGCGAATGGATGATTGTCAGCTCCATTCCCGCCTATCTCAGCTTCAGCAACATAGGCTTCGGCTCAGTCGCAGGCAATGAGATGACAATGCTGATGGCCCGCGATGACCGCACAGCCGCACTACGCGTCTTTCAAAGTTGCTGGTGGCTCATCGCCATCATCTGCACCGCAACCATCATTCTGCTCTCGGGAATGCTCTACTACCTTCCCGCCTCCCGCCTTCTCAGGCTCACCACCCTGGGCGAATCCGACACCAAGTGGATCATCTTCTACCTTGGCGTCTCCGTTTTGCTAGGCCAACTCGAGCAGCTCCTGCAGGCTTCTTACCGCGCCATCGGTCGCTATCCCTACGGCACTTTTCTCAAAAACACGTTCTCTCTGTTCGCCTCCGGGTGCATGATCGCAGCCGTCGCTCTTGGCGCCGGGGCACGCACAACGGCATTGGTCTTTGCCTCGGTTAACGTCGCCATCACCCTCTTTTTCTGCATTCTCGTCCGCCGTGATATCGACTGGATCGAATACGGATGGCAACACGCCAGCATGGACGAGATTCGGAAGCTCGCCCGTCCCGCATTCGCATTCATGGGATTTCCCCTTGGCAACGCCCTCAGCCTACAAGGCAGCCTGCTCGCCGTCGGATATGCCCTTGGCCCCGCTGAAGTAGTCATCTTCAGTACCGCCCGCACCGTCTCCCGCGTCGCTCTCCAAATGGTCCAGATGGTCAACAACACCTTCGAACCCGAGATGTCGATCGCCTTCGGAGCAGGGAACTACGACCTGATCCGCACTCTGCTCCGCCGCGCCTGCCAGTTGGCTCTTCTCGTCGCACTCGTGCTGGTAATCATCATGTTGAGCTTCGGCCCATGGTTCCTCACTCACTGGACCGGCGGTCACGTCCCTCCAAGCCGTCCCCTCCTGAGCATTCTTCTGGTTGTCGTCGTCTTTTACGCCTTGTGGTCCACCAGCGGCATCCTCATGACCTCCACCAACCAGCACCAGCGCCTGGCCACCTATTACATTCTCGGCACCAGTGTCGCCTGCGCTCTCTGCTATGTCTTCGCGCGAGCCTACGGTCTCTACGGCGCTGCCGCCTCGCTCCTGATCTCAGAAATCGTCATGAACCTCTATGTAGTCCCCGCCTGTCTACGCATCGCTCACGACACGCTCCCAGCCTTCCTTGCCAGTATGTTTCACTACCCTCCCTCGCTCCGCCCAGCGTCGCTCTTGGCCCGAATCCGCCGCTCAAAACCAGGCTTTGAAAGCTAGCCAACTGACGGACGGCCACAAATTCCACCACCCAAACCACAGCTAATCAACCAGTTAGCCTTTTCACTCCCCTTGCAAAAAAATGACTACTTTCCAGACCACAACTCCCGGGTACAAGAACAAACACGGCCAGATCGTCATCTCCCGCACTGGATTCCCTTCCGAATCCTTTCCAGGCCAAACCATCTATCACCTGCACTGCAGCCACTGCCACCACGACTACGGCTCCGCCGGCAAAGACATCCATTTACGGCGCTGTCCCCGTCATCAGAAAGGCATAAAAGGAGAGCCACTTCGCGCCGCTCCACCGAATCTTTTTTCCGCTGAAAGCGTCTAACCATTTGTGGTATTCTGTGATTCGCTGGGGACGTGTGCCTTCGAATGCCCAGACCCTCTTTAGGGTCACCGGGCTTGCCAACGCGGTCTAAACCGCAATCTGCTCCCTGCTCATTACGTTACAACCAAGGGATCAGTCCGCTTGAATACCACAATCAACACCAGCGGCATCCCAACTAACAGAATCTCTCGCAGGAGTGCGCACAGCCGTGGCTGAAGAAATTGATAAGTACGAAGACGATATAGACAAGCTCATCGACACAGGAAAAGAGAAGGGATATCTCACCTATGGCGAGGTCAACGACCTCCTGCCCGGTGATATCACCACCCCTGACGATCTCGATGACCTCCTCACCACCATCAACACCCAGGGCATCGATGTCCTGTCCGGCGAAGAGCGCGCCAGTGGCCGCGATAAATACGAGCCCGAAGCCGGAGAAGAATCTGACGACGTAGAGCTCGACCTCTCGCCCGGCACTCTCGAGAAGACCAACGACCCCGTCCGCATGTATCTCCGCGAGATGGGCACTGTTCCCCTGCTCACCCGCGAAGGTGAAGTCGAAATCGCCAAGCGCATCGAGCGCGGCCAGCTTCGTGTCATGAAGGCCATCTCCCGCTCGCCTATCGTCATTCGCGAGATCGTAGGCCTCGGCGAAGACCTTCGCCGCGGCGTTCGTAACATCAAGGAAGTCGTTACCTTCGACGAAGAAGAGCTCACCGAAGAGATCCTCCAGGCCCGCGTTCGCGCCACTGCAGGCCGCATCGACGTCATCGTCAAGCACCAGAAGAAGCTTCATGCTCTCGATGAGAAGCTCGAAGCTCCCGCAGGCAAAGACGCCAAGGCCAAAGCCAAAGAGACCCGCAAGACCCGTTGGCTCATCGGTCGCGAGCACGTCTACATTAACCGCATCGTTCGCGAGTTGAAGTACACCAACGGCGAAAAGAAGCGCCTGCTCGACAAGGTCAACAAGACCGTAGACGCGATGCGCACCCTCGAGCGCCAGATCAAGACCCTCGAGACCAAACACGAAGCTTCCAAGTCTGAAGAGCTGCGCAAAGAGTATCGCCGCCAGCAGAAGAACTGCCGTACCGATCTTGAGCGCGTCGAAGCTGACGCCGGCATCTCGATCGTCGATCTCAAGCGCACCCAGCGCGAGATGATCCAGGGCGACATGGACGCCGAGCGCGCCAAGCGCGAACTCATCGAGGCCAACCTTCGCCTCGTCGTCTCCATCGCGAAGAAGTACACCAACCGTGGCCTCCAGTTCCTCGACCTCATTCAAGAGGGCAACATCGGCCTCATGAAGGCCGTCGACAAGTTCGAGTACCGTCGCGGTTACAAATTCTCAACCTACGCCACCTGGTGGATCCGTCAGGCCATCACCCGCGCCATCGCGGACCAGGCCCGCACCATCCGTATCCCGGTGCACATGATCGAAACCATCAACAAGCTCATCCGCACCAGCCGTCAGCTCGTGCAGGAGCTTGGCCGCGAAGCCTCCTCGGAAGAGATAGCCCGCCGCATGGACATCCCCGTCGCGAAGGTCCGCAAGGTCCTCAAGATCGCGCAGGAGCCCATCTCCCTCGAGACCCCCATCGGAGAAGAGGAAGACTCGCACCTTGGAGACTTCATCGAAGACCGCATGGCCGTCTCCCCGGCTGATGCCGTCATCAGCGTCAACCTCAAGGAGTACACCTCGCAGGTCCTCCGCACCCTGACCCCCCGCGAAGAGCGTGTGATCAAGATGCGCTTCGGCCTCGAAGACGGCTCCGAGCACACCCTCGAAGAGGTTGGCCAGTCCTTCCAGGTCACTCGCGAACGCATCCGTCAGATAGAGGCCAAAGCACTCCGCAAGCTCCGCCACCCAAGCCGCAGCCGCAAGCTCAAGGCCTTCGTCGACGGCGTGAAAGACATGTAACTCCTCCCCAAACGAGGAAGAACAACGGGCGACAGCGAAAGCTGCCGCCCGTTTCAGATTTACATACATTCCATCATTGGATGCTCTGTGCTGCTGCAAGAGCAATTGCGATGTCTTGTTCTCCCGAACCGCCAGATACGCCTACTGCACCCAAAACCTCTCCTTCGATCTGAATGGGAACTCCGCCCTGAAAGGCACAGACATCAGGCAGTGAGAGAGCGTGTTGGGCCAACGGGGCCGGAATGTTCTTAAGATATTCTGCCGTCAGATGTGTTGCGGCACGGTAACGGGAGGCGCCTTTTGCTTTCATAATTGAAGCCTCTGGTGCTCCGGGAGGAGCATCATCGGCGGTCTCCATTAACAAAAGGATCCCAGTCCGATCCACAACCACAACAGACACGGATATCCCCAACTCAGATGCATGGCGCAAAGCGTGATCGCGCACACGTTTTGCGCCATACAGCGTAATGTTGTGCCAAATCTTCCGAACTTCGCTCATCGTGTGATGGTCTCCGATCTCGGACACTACCATAAATGAGACCTCAACTCTTCTCTTCTGCGATGATAAATAGACAAGTACAAGCAAAACGGAGGAAGCCGCCCCGCATGACACTCCCCTTGCCGGAGCCTAATCGTCTCCCCTACTGGCTGTGTCGTCTCTGGCCCATCTACTGCTTCCTTGCCGCCTTGGTCACCTTCGGCTACGCGCTCTACGACCCCTACCAGATCGACGGCGACGCGGTCTCCTACATGGACATCGCAGACCTCATCCGCGCTCACAACTGGCATGGCGTCATCAACGGCTACTGGAACCCGCTCTACCCCGCTGCCCTTGCCTTCGGCCACACCCTCTTCCACTCCACCCGCTACAATGAGCTCCACGCGTACTACATGGTTAACTTCGGCATCTTTCTTCTGGAGATGCTGGCAATCATCGCCTTCACCGACTCACTCACACAGTTACGCGAGCTCCGCGAAGCAGCCACATCAGTTGCGACCTCTTTCCTTCTCGATCGCTACACCCTTCGCTACCTTGGAGTCGCGCTGCTCGTTATCTCCACCCAACGCGAACTCAGTATGGGCAAGGTCCGTCCCGACGCGCTCCTTCAAGCTTTCCTTCTCCTGGCCCTCGCAGCGCTTCTAAAACATCTCACCACCAGCCATCTGCGATACTCCGCACTCATGGGAGCGTCCCTCGGTCTCGCCTACCTCACCAAATCCTTCGCCTTCCTCTTCACCTTCCTCTGCATCCTCGCGCTCGTTCTATTCCGTGCTTTCTGGCAGCGCCATTCAGCCGTCCGTATCGCAACCGCAGCCGCTCTCGCCTTGGTCTGCTTCTCATTCGTCGCCGGCCCGTTCCTCGCCGCGCTCTCCAAGCAGAAAGGCCGCTTCGACTTCGGCGACTCGGGCAGCCTTAACTACGCCTGGTTTATCAGCGGCACCGAGAAGATGCACCTGCAGCCTAATCAGACCTCTCTCTTCGGCGCTTCAGAAGTTCATCTCAAACATCCAGAGAAACAACTCCTCGATTCACCTAGCATCTTCAGCTATCGCCAGCTTCCCTACGGCACCTATCCCGACTGGTTCGACAACTCCTTCTGGAACGATCAGGTCAAAGCTCACATGAACCCGCGCCGCGAGATAGCCATCATCGGCCAATGCATCGTACGCATCATTCGATATGTCGCTAATCATCCCGAAGCGTGGCTTCTCCTCCTCGTACTCCTTCTCATGGGTGGCCGTCCCCACCTGGACTGGCGCACCTCCGCCAACGCCTTCTGGCTCGTTCCCTTTCTGCTAGGCGTCAGCGTTCTTGGTATCTACGGCATCGTAACCATCGAAGATCGGTACATCACCGTAGGTATCCTAGCCATCTTGCTGCCACTCTTCGCCTCTATGCAATTATCCTCAAAGGTCCAGGTGGAACCAACGCGTACTGCAGCCTCCGCAGTTGTCGTTCTCCTCGCACTCCTAACCATCGGCGAGTCCGCCCGCACCGTCGGCGAACTCCGCCGCCAGCTTCCCTTCGCCGGGCTGCCAACCGGTTGGTACAGCCGAGACATCTTCGGCGCTGCTCACGCCCTCAATGACCTCGGAGTAGGCCCAGGAGACACTGTCGCCTGCATCGGAACCATGGCCTGCCTCCACGATCCATACTGGGCCCGCCTGGCAGGTGTGCGTGTTCTCACAGAGATCTACGAGCCCAAGGTCCCCCTCTACCCTTCCTTCGCTGCCATGCCCAATCGCGCCGAGGCCATCGATATCGTCCGCCGGCAAGGCGACAAAGTTCTCGTCGCTTACTTCCCCCCCGGTCTCATGACTGGCACAGATCCCGTCTCCTTAGGCTGGCACGAGCTCGCAAGCTCCCCCTTCTACGCCCTTCCCCTCAACATGCCGGCGCCCGTTTCGCAGGAAAACGCCCGCCCCTGAATCCGCAAGTCACACCGCATCACTTTGGTAGCATGCAAACAATGAGCGATCTGACTGTAACCATTCTCATGCCATGCCTTAACGAAGCAGAGACTCTCGCCTTCTGCGTTCGTCAGGCGGTCGCTGCTTTATGCGACAACAACGTTGCCGGCGAAGTTGTTGTCGCCGACAACGGCAGCACCGACGGCTCACAAAAGATCGCAACAGACGAGGGCGCTCGCGTCGTCAACGTACCCACTCGCGGATATGGTGCCGCTCTCATCGCCGGGATCGAAGCCGCACGCGGCAAATACATCCTCATGGCCGACGCCGACGCCAGCTACCACTTCGAACACCTGCCCCGCTTCCTGCCAAAGCTCGAAGAAGGCTACGACCTCGTCATGGGAAATCGTTTCTCCGGCTCCATCGAACCCGGAGCCATGCCGCCCCTCCACCGCTATCTCGGCAACCCCGTCCTCTCATCCATAGGCCGCATCTTCTTCCGCATCCCCGTACGCGACTTCCACTGCGGACTCCGCGCCTTCCGTCGCGATCCCATCCTCGCACTCAATCTCCGCACCACCGGCATGGAGTTCGCCTCCGAGATGGTCGTCAAATCCTCCCTAGCCGGCCTCCGCATAACGGAGGTCCCCACAACTCTCTCGCCAGACGGCCGCAGCCGCGCACCTCATCTGCGATCATGGCGCGACGGCTGGCGTCATCTACGCTTCCTTCTTCTCTTCAGCCCACGCTGGCTCTTCTTGATCCCCGGAGTTGTCACCTTCTTCATCGGTGTTCTTTTGTCACTCTGGCTCATCCCCGGCCCGCAGACCGTCGGCCGTTGGACCTTCGACGTCGACACACTCACCTACGCACTCGGCCTCGTTCTCATCGGAGCTCACATCTCCGTATTCGCCGTCAGCGCGCGCGTCTTCGGCACTCAGGAGGGATTCCTACCACCCAATCCGAAGTTCGAACGCATCTTCAACTACATCAATCTCGAGGTCGGTTTGATCTTCGGAGGAGCACTTCTCTTGGTCGGTCTTGTCATCCTGGGCTACGCCATACACATCTGGCACGGCGCCGGATTTGGCGACCTCTCACCTCAGCGCATGCTTCGCCTCACCCTGCCTTCAGCCACATGTTTCATGCTCGGCGTAGAGGCTATCTTCGGAAGCTTCTTCCTTAGTCTGCTGGGAATGAACCGGCGCTAAGAAATCGCCAGAAATCAAAGACAGCCACACGCAAAACGACGCGATCGAGTTCGCCCAACTCAACCACGTCGCGTTGATTAGTTTAAATTTTTAGGCCTGTGCCGCCGCTACGAATCCATCACATCCGCTGATGGGAGAAACCTTCAGGTGCAGCGCCGCATGCTTCGGATGACCGCACTCGTCCAGCACTGCCGCATCAGCCTTCTTGCTCGTCAGAATCGTGACCAACACCGAACTCTTCGCATGATGCTCGCCAAAGTGGTTACAAAGTCCGCACTGTCCGCTATGAACTGCCTGCATAACAACCTCCTGCTTTCTCTTAATCTGACTCACGATCACGCCGCGCCGTTGCATCGCACATCATGATTTGTCGAAACTCTACGCTCCTCAAAAATGCCTGTAAATTACGACCAATCAAGTCGCAATCAAACATCGAACCCCTCCTGACGTCACACCAAAGTGGAACCATCGCGCCCTACGCAGCGTATCTCCCTCGCAGTCACAAGAGGTACAAAATCATGCAGATCATCGACCCGCTCTACACCGCCGGCATGACCGATCAGCAGCGCGGCTGGTTCTACGCAGAGTACGAACGCGCCCACAAAGATGAGGTCATCGGATTTCTTCTCGCCCTCATCCTGGGAGACTTCGGCGCTCATCACTTTTACCTGCGCAGAGACACCGCCGGCGTCCTGTATCTCATCTTCTTCTGGACTGGCATCCCCGCCATCCTCGGCTTCATTGAGTGTTTCTTCATGCCGGGCCGCGTCCGCCAGTACAACGCCGCACAGGCCGCATATATCTCCCACGAGATCCTCGCCCACTCGATTCCCTACACCGAACCAGCCCCTGCTGTCTCGCTCTGCCCCTCGTGCCACAGCTCTATTGAGCCCTCCGCATCGTTCTGCACCCACTGCGGAGCCGCAATCACTCACACCCAACTCAGCACTCAGTCCGCAATCTAAGCAGTCGGCTCACCCGGAAACACAAAGAAAGAGGGCTCCCTCAGGAGCCCTCTTTCTTTCTCGACGTTCAATCTTCATTAGAGCGTCGTGGCATCTATATGCCGGAGTTGTGCTTCACTGCGGCTTCATATCCAGCGGTAAAGTTCGAACGGTACTCATCGCGAGCCGCTCCCTTGACCGGTGGGTGAACATACAGGTGAGACGACTTAGCATCGATCTTCCGCTTCGCCGTCATATCCAGCTGTGCGGCTTCAACTCCATCACGGTAGGCCGACTGCGCCTGTTCCGTACCCGCAGGAGGTGTGTTCCAGCTATGGGTCTCTGTCGTTGGTGCCTGGTTTGCCTGGGCGAGTGCAAAAAATGGTGCACCGCTCATAAGTGCCACTGCAATCAGTGGTGTTGCCATTCGAATTAGCTTCATGGTGTTTCCTCTTTTACCTACAGACCAGTAGATGCTCCTGAAGGCCAAAGGGAACTTATCATAACCCAACAATTACTGGCAAATTCAAGCTGAAGTGCTTCCTAACCCCTGCAAACACTACATATTTGTATGGCCGCCGCGCATCTCCTCATTGAACGTAGGCTTGATGAACGCCAACGCATGCGCCAGTTCAGCCGAATACTGTGCGCGATGCCCCATCAGGGCCTCTGTCGGCGTAGCGTATTCGGTATCCGCGGCCAGGTGAACGAGTCCCTCGCCTGCCAGCGCGGCCGCTGTCTTTTTGAGTTCATCCACGGTCGAGTTCAGATACTGCGCATCCCGCGGATCCAGCAGCCACACCGGCTGCCCTCCGCCAAGCACACCCGACAACCAGAACACCTTCGCCGCCAGATACTCCTGCCGTTGCCCCTCAGTAGTGTCATTAAAGTTGAACCGCTTCTTCCACGGGCTATAAAAGCGCGTCGTCACGGGAACCGGCTGACGATTGCCGCTCTTCACCAGCTCCAGCTGCCCCTGGTCCATCGTCTTGCGTACCGCGTTGTAGATAAATCCTTCTGCAAACGGCTGCTCTGGAGCCTTCACAATCTCCGCAAACGTCACCGTCATCGACGCCGCTACCTTAGCGTGCAGCGGACTCTCTTCGCCGTCCTGCAACCGAACTTCGCCATGCACCAGAAACGTATCCGCGCCCGAGGTCGACTCATGGAACGGCCACGTGAACTTCTCGAAGCTCAATGGCA
>Ga0302220_10002118_pt1 | contig 14795 bp, 8 predicted proteins | sample II_Palsa_E1_3_FD_194572 | JGI IMG/M metagenome (GOLD analysis project Ga0302220, IMG submission 194572) | Peat permafrost microbial communities from Stordalen Mire near Abisko, Sweden - II_Palsa_E1_3 | ecosystem: Environmental > Terrestrial > Soil > Palsa > Peat permafrost | place: Sweden...
AGAAAGCCTTGCTGGCGAAGAGGATCACGTACTCACGCAGCGGATGGTGGGCGCGCTTGATGTAATCGTGCTTAGGGAAGAAGAAGGCCTCGAAGTCGCGAACAAAGACGTAGTCCAGCGAGAACATCGCGTAGAAGAGCAGGCCGTAGATGTGCTGGAAACGATGCCACGCGGCGCGGGGCTCGTGGGGGGTGAAGCGAAAGATGCCGCGGCCGGTGAGGGCGTCGTCTTCTCCGTGGAGGTTGATGCAGGAGTGGTGACCGCGGTGGTGAAGAATGCGCCACATGTAGGAGTTGATGCCGCAGAGGTCGAAGGCGTAGTTGAGGGCCTTGTTGACCAGCGGGGTCGAGGAGATGGCGTTGTGGTTGCTGTCGTGTGCGATATTCAACAGCAAAAATGTCTGGGCGAGGCCTCCGAGGAGATACAGGGCGATGAACGCCCAGGACCCGGGGTGCAGGGCATAGATGGCGATCCAACTGCCGAAGAGGACGGCGGCGCCGGTGGCGATCTTCGTCCACATCATGGGATTGGCTTTGGGAGAGACCTTGTTCTCGGCGAAGAACCGATCGAGGCGGCGGCGCAGGACTTTGGGGAAAGAGGCTGCGGCGACAGGCTCGCTGTGGGACTGCTGCAGAGCGGCCTCGGAGGGCACAAGGTCTTCAATATCCGGCGCTTGGGTATCTCTGGAAAGAGTCAGCACCGCTTCGGTAGTTGGCGTCAACGGCTTCTCCGCAAAGGTGTCATGTCGATCCTGTCATGTTGGCCCATAGGGGCGGGAAGCAGCGAATGGGTGACAGGCATGGGCCTGCGCTGCGGCTGCCAGCGGTAGACTTGATGGTAGCCCGTGGAAGGACACTGAATCAAGGGAATTCGGACTAGATATCAACGGCAGGGCGCATCGTTTGGGCGACTCACGGCTGATTCGGGCGCATTGACGAGCTTCTGCTCTGCTACCATAACTTTAAGGATCAGAACCAGCGAAACGCTCTGTCAGTGGCTATAGGCAGCCTCGACCGGGACCTCGTACGATCTGACCATCCCGCGCATTCGATTGTTCGGGGGAAACTGTAACCTGCTGGATGTTCGAACGTATAGTTAGAGAGCGCCTCCGCCAAGGTTCTGCAATCGGGCCTACACTATGATTCCCACCTCCGGCACACCAAGACAAAACGCGCAAGCAGCACACGAGGTGCGATAAGGCGTGTAGTGTTTCTTGCGAACCGGATTTTCCGTATTCCAACTCGAGGGCATTGCTGATCAATTATGGTATCGATTTTGGACCAACTCGATAAGCTGGGGAATGAGCATCCGCACAAACTCCTGTATTCCTACCTTGACCTGAACGGCAATCAACTCGAGGGCTATACCTACTCCGAGTTTCTCGAACGGACAAAGGCAATCGCTTCGCACCTGCTTCGCGATGGGAAGTTTGTTGCGGAGGATCGCCTGCTGCTTGCGTATCCTCCAGGCCTGGAGATGATTTGCGCCTTCTTTGGGTGCGTACGCGCCGGATTGATTCCTGTACCCGTGTATCCTCCCGGGTCTCGCGGCTTCCAGAGCGCGCTGTACAAGATGGTCCACATCGCCAAGGATTGCCAGGCGGCGGGAATTTTGACCAGCAAGGACTACCACAGTTCGCTGAAGACGAACCTGGCACGGAGCGGGGTTTCCACGTCGGGTGTCGACGTCGATTACATCTCCAGCCTGCCCTGGCTCGTTACCGAAGACTTTCACCATAATGTTGCGAAGGAGCCGTTTCCCGCGCCCTCGAAAGTTCTGTTTCTGCAGTACACGTCTGGATCGACGATGGAGCCCAAGGGCGTCATCGTCAGTCATGAAAACATTTTGGAGACGTACCCACTGGTCATTGACCATATATCGCCGATCGTCGTTTCGTGGCTTCCGCAATATCACGACATGGGATTGATTGGCTGCTATCTCTATCCCGCGCTGCGGGGCGGCACGACGTACGGTTTCGCGTCCATGGATTTCATTCAGCGGCCGGCGCTCTGGTTCGAAGCGATCCACACCTATCGCGCGACGTGCACGGCGGCTCCCAACTTCGCGTATGACTATTGCCTGCGCGCGGGACGGCTTTCCAAGGAGACGATGGAGGGCTTCGACCTGAGTTCTCTGCGCGTGCTGATGTGCGCCGCGGAGCCGGTAAAGCCGGATACGTTTACGCGGTTCCTTGAGACGTTCCAGCCGTACGGCCTGAAGAAGGAAAGCTTCTATGCTGCCTATGGGCTGGCTGAGAATACGCTTGCTGTGTCGCTGGGCGGGCGCTCGATCATCACCGTCAACAAGCATGCGCTGGCGCTGGGCAAGGCTCATACGATTTCAGAAGTGTCGGAGATTGGCGCGTCCACCCAGGTGGTGAGTTGCGGAACGCCGCTGCCGGGTCTGGATGTGAGGATTGTGGATCCAGACCAGCACAACGTGCTGAAGGACGGATTGGTCGGCGAAATATGGCTGGCAGGCAGCGGGAAGTGCCAGGGATATTGGAATAATCCAGAGCTGACGCTGAAGCAGTTTCGCGCGCGGCTAGTGGATGATACGCCGTACCTTGATGGCTTCCTTCGCACCGGCGACATGGGATTCTTCCACGACGGCGAACTGTTTGTTTGCGGCCGGCTGAAGGACATGATCATTCTGCGCGGGCAGAACTACTATCCGCAGGACATTGAGAACGTGGTGGAAAAGGCTTCGGGCTTGATCCGCCATAACTGCGTGGCTGCCTTCCAGATCAACGAAGACACTGAGCCCGCGCTGGCGATTGTGGCCGAGGTAAAGAATCCGAAGGCGCTGCCGGAGGCGCGGAAGATTGCGGCGGCGGTGCGCAGCTTCCTGAACGTCGAGACTGCGCTGATTTCGTTCATCGCGCCGCGTGCGATTCCGCGGACAAGCTCGGGCAAGATCATGCGCCACAAGGCCAAGATGATGTGGCTGGACGGGCAGTTCAACGTGCTCGAAGAGTTCTCGCGCGAGAAGGACGCTGGTGCCTGCGCGCCGGATTCAGAGGTCCAGTCTTCGTTCGACGTGTTGAAGTCGCGCTACAACCTTACGGGCATGGAGTCTTACAACCTTGTCGAAGCAGGGTTGGATTCGCTCGATCTCGTTGTGTTCATGCATGAACTGAAGGAGCTCTTGAAGGACAAGGGCGCTGAGTTGCTCGCGCGGCAGGTGGATATCGGTGTCATTCAGCGGGTGAGTGTTGCCGAGTTGTTCCAGTTGGCCGAGCAGTTGGAGCGTGCTCCCGAAGAAGCGATCGATCTGCTGCGGCATTCGCTCGCGGCGTTCCGTGATGAGCAGCATGCAGCCGAGAAGGAGATGATGAGCAACGACAAGAAGCTCATCTTCACACCGGAAAAGCCTGGGCCGATGCCGGAGCATCCGGTATTCAATCAGGTGCTGCTTACCGGGGGTACGGGGTTCATTGGGCCATTCCTGATCAAGAGCCTCCTGGAGCAGACGCAGGCGAAGATCCATGTGCTGGTACGTTCGTCGGATGAAGCGCAGGGCAGCCAGCGGCTCAAGGCAGCGATGGAGTCGATGGGGCCGTGTCCGGCTGGGCTGATGGAGATGTTCGACGCGCGGGTGGTGCCAGTTTGCGGCGATCTTGGCCAACCGAAGCTCGGCTTGAGCCAGGAGACGTGGGATTTTCTCGCTGCGGAGATGGATTCGATTTACCACAACGGCGCGACAGTCAATTACCTGTTCAACTACGATCGCATGCGCGATGCGAACGTGCTAGGAACCAACGAGATTCTGAAGCTCGCATTCGAAGGAAAGACCAAGAGTCTGAACTATGTGTCGACCACCTTCATCTATGGCTGGGCGGTGAAGAGCGTTCTGTACGAGACCGATTGCAACAAGGATATGGAGTTGCTCGATTTCGGATACAGCCAGTCGAAATGGGTTGCGGAGCGGGTGGTCGAGGATGCTCGCAACAAGGGATTGTGCGTGCGTATCTTCCGTCCCGCGCTGGTAAGCCCGTCGGTTACCGGTGGCGGCAATAACTTCGATATCGCGGTGCGCCTGGTGGCCTTCATGGTGAACCACGGGATCGGCGTCGATGCCCTGAACCAGGTGAGTTTCGTTCCCGCCGACGTGGTCGCGAATAATATCGTGGCAATTTCAACGACGCCGGGCACGGACGGCAAGACCTACAACGTGGTGCGCGACGATTACGCCAACATGGTGGACATCACGAACCTGATCACCAAGTTGACGGGGCGGCAGTTCGAGATTTTCAGCATCACCGACTTCGTTCCAGAGTTGATTCGTCGCTGCCGCAAGGAAGATCTGCTGTTCCCGCTGCTGGACTTCCTGGTCGGCTCGGTGGACAACATCTCGTCGATGGAGTTCAAGCGCTACGACAGTACCGAGTACCAGAAGGCACGCGATGCAGCCACGTGGGGAGTGCCGGAGCCGACGCTCGAAGAGACCGTCAGCGGCATCCTGAAGTTCATGAACCGCAAGGGAATCATTTCGGTTGCGGCGCGTGAAGTGGACACGGCCGTCCCGGCGACCAATGGGGCTGTCACCGCGACGGATGCGCCCGTTCCGGCGACCTCCGCAACGCAGGTTACTGCTTCTTAAAGGTCAGCGTTTCTGTGATGTGCTGACCGGTTTCGAGCACGCCGGTAGTCGTGACGGTGAGTTGTTGCCCATCCGGGGAGACGACCCATTTGTCTTTCTGCGTGACCTGGTCGTCGCGGAGATAAACTGCGGCGACGGTGTGCGGATCGACAAGCTGGAGCTTCACGGTATCGTTGCGGGAGTTCTTGAGGTCGTAGGGCTTTCCGTCAAAGCGGGCATCGTAACTGTAGTCGGCTAAAAAGCGGACGCCGCCACCCCCATCCGGGGTGATCTTCAACGTCAGGCCCTGGTGCAGGCGCGATTTGCTCAGGTCTTCGGCCCATTCGCCAGCAAGCGGATCGTGGGCGACCTTGGCGCCACCGGTACGAACCCAAACAGTGATTTGATCGGGTTGGCCTGCGATGGTCCTGGTGCTGGTAAGTTCCTTGCCGTCGGCGGAGGGCTTCACGAGAACGGTTGCGACCAGCGCGCCGTCTTTCATCTCTTTCACTTCGGACTGACGCTTATCGATCCGGTGGAGCTCAATCTGGTTGAAGCCGAGGTTGCCCGGCGCTGGCGATGAGTGGTTGTTTGCCTTCGCGATGAAATCGAAATGCCGGTCGCCCGACATGACGACGTGGAGTTGATCCCCTACAGGCGTGACGGATAGCTTATTGGGAGGATCGAGCGAAGCCTGCGCAGTGGCCAGCGACCAGGAGCCGATGCGGGGATCCTGCTGGGCGAGAACCGGAACGGCGGCAGCGAGGCTGACGAAGATCAGTGCACGAATTGGGACCATGAGATTGATGGGATCAATGTAGCAGATTCAAAATGGCTCGAAAGCTACTAAGTGTGCCGTGCCGGGAACACTCGCGACGAGAATCTGCATTCCTTTCACTGTTTTTGGCGACGATTTTGTATCATCCATTGTGTGATGCTTCTGCGTCGTTTCTGGGTGGCCGGACTGGTTTTACTTGCGGTCATTGTGCTGCTTCCGTTCTCCTTTCACGCCGAACGTCATTTGGAGACGGCAACCCGCGTCGACGGCAGCCAGGCCGAAGTGGTCCGTCAGGAACTGTCTACACGCTTTCATTCGCCCTTTGTTGACCGAGTTGTTTTGGTGGCTAACGGGCTTCCGGCAGCGAACTCACCGGAAGGCGAGCAGGCGTTGACGACGATTGTGGAGCAGTTGCGAAAGCAGCCCGGAGTGTCCGGGGTGGTCTCATACCTCGAGCTGCGCGATTCAATCTTCCTGGGTAGAGGTGGCGGGACCTTTGTGTTGGTGGGGCTTCAGTCTACGGACGCGCCGGTGGAGTCGCTGGTTCCCATGATGCATCAGCAGGCGTATATGCTGGAAGACCAGCTGCGGGGGCAGTATCCGGGAGTGAAGCTGCAACTCACGGGCGAGCTTCCGCTGAACTTCGACATCCGCAAGGCGAGCGCGGATGATGTGCGGCGCGGCGAGACGTTGGTGATTCCCGCGACCTTGATTCTTTTGCTGATCGCATTTGGGAGCGTCGTCGCGGCGATCATTCCGCTGGCGGTGGGCGAAATTGCCATTGCGACCACCCTGGCGATTACGGGCTTGCTGGGGGAGCGGCTGCACCTGTCGATTCTGGTGCAGAACCTGGCGACGATGCTTGGATTGGGACTGGGAATCGATTACGCGCTGCTGATGGTGAGCCGGTTTCGCGAGGCGCTGTGTGCAGGGAACGACGGGTACGCGGCTTCGGTGATCGCGGCGCGGCAGGCGGGTCGCACGCTGTTGATCTCAGCTTCGACTGTGGCGATTGGATTCGTCGCGCTACTGACTGTTCCCATCAGTGAAATTCGTTCGATTGGGTTGGCCGGCATTCTGGTCGCGGGAATGAGTGTGTTGCTGACCAATACGCTGGTGCCAGCGGTGCTCGGCCTGCTGGGACGGCGCATTGATGCGGGGCACCTCCCATTCACTCCAAAACTGGATGTTGATCGTGCCGCGGCCACGGGCAATCGCTGGAGACGGTGGGGACGGACGATTGTTGCGCATCCCTGGCTTGCGCTGCTGATTGCGGGGACACCCTTGGTGCTGCTGGCGTTGCAGGCCAAACATCTGGACACCAGCATTCCTTCGGGAGACTGGCTGCCTAAGTCGGCGGAGTCAGTACAGGCACTGCACTCGCTGGTGCAGATGGACCGGACGGGCATCGTCTACTCCATGCGCGTGGTGATCGAACTGCCAAATGAATCCGTCACGCAAACCGATGCGGGGTGGGACGCGCTGAATAGCGTGGCGAAGCAGATTGAAAGCGACCCGCGTTGCGATCGCGTGATTTCCATTGCCACGATTGCGGGCGGGACGCAGGCAAATCTGACCGACCTATCGCGTGAGACGAGGCGAACGTTTCTGAGCAGCGATGGGAAGGCTGCGCTGGTGGAGATCCTGCCGAAGAGTTCCCTGACATTGCGGCAACAGGTGGACTGGGTGCGCGAGATACGCAACAAGGGTGCGCCCGCGCTCACCGGTGTCCCTGACGCCACGATGCTGGTGGGTGGCATCCCGGCACTCAACGCGGATTACGAAACCATCATCGACAGTCACGTGATGCCGGTGATGGCGCTGGTGATCGGCGGAACGCTGCTGGCTCTGCTGTGCGGCTTCCGATCGCTGTTCGCTGCGGTGAAAGCGATCATCTTAAACCTAATTTCGGTGGCGGCTTCGTTCGGCGCGCTGGTGTTGGTCTTTCAGGATGGACATGGCAGCGGCCTGCTGGGCGTTCCCGGCGGTACGGGAAGCATCTTTCCGCTGGTGCCGATTGTGGCGTTCGCCATCGTCTTCGGATTGAGCATGGACTACGAAGTGTTTCTGGTGGCACGCGTACTCGAAGCGCGAAGGGCCGGCCTAGGCGAACTGGACGCGATTCCTGAGGGCATGGCCAGAACCGCGGGCCTGATTACGAGCGCGGCCGCGATCATGATCGTGGTCTTCGCGGCCTTCACGTTCGGGAATTTCCTGGTGGTAAAGATGATTGGCTTCACGCTCGCGATCGCCGTGCTGATTGACGCTACGCTGGTGCGCATTGTGATCGGCCCAGCACTGCTGAGGATTGCCGGCGACTGGAATTGGTGGCCGGGCGGCCTCGCGATGAAAGGGAAACCAGATCCCGGGGATAGCTGCGACTCGCTGCCGGCGGAGCAATGATTCGTTCCGTGGCGCAGACGCGGCCGACCGAAGATTAGCTGTGCGGCGGGAGCGAATTATTTTGGCTGAAGGATTGACGAGCCTCCAGCGGAAGGAGCAGAATCTTTTCGCTTCCTCAGTCCGGGCAAGTACGCCGCCCAAAAGGTGAAACCTCCCATGAAATCCAGGCCCATTCGCACCCTCTCAGATACGTTTCGGCGTTCCAAGACAAACGTTTGTCTTATACCGTCCATCCTGCTGGCCTTTGTTTTTTGTGCTGAAGGCGGCTCCGCACAGACGGTTGGGGTCGTCCAGACGAACGCCGATCAATCCGCGCTGCTAACCCCGCAGACGCCCCTCATCTTTACCGATGGCACAGCCAGTGGCACCGCGATCAACATTGACGACACCATCCACTATCAACAGCTTGAGGGTGTCGGTGCGAGCTTCAATGATTCGGACGCTTATCTTGTCTGGAACAAGCTCACGCCGGCGCAGCGGACGCAGTTGATGAGCGATCTGTTCAGCCCAAGTGGCATTCATCTCAGCTATCTGCGCCAGTCGATGGGGGCGAACGATCTCTCGCTGAGCAGCTATACCTATGACGATGTGGCGCCGGGCGAGACGGATCCAGAGATGAAGCAGTTCTCGATTGCGCACGATGAGGCGTACATCATTCCAACGATCAAGGCTGCCTTCGCGGCGAATCCCGCGATCAAGGTCCAGGCGCTGCCTTGGTCGCCTCCCGCGTGGATGAAGACGACCGGCACGCTCGACGGTGGAAGCTTCAATACGGAATACTTTCCAGCGCTCGCACTGTATTTCGCAAAGTTTGTCCAGGCGTACGAGGCGCAAGGGATTCCAATCAATTATGTCTCGGTGCAGAACGAGCCGCTGAACGAGACCGGCGGCTATCCTTCGATGTTCATGAACGTGCACGATGAGGGGCAGTTCATCGCGCAGTATCTCGGGCCGCAACTACGCAACCTGCACCTGCAGAACCGCGGCTGGAACTTTGCGCGGCAGTCGCACGATCCCATGGACGCCACGCCGGGCATCTTTGGTTATGAGCACAACTGGGACGACCCCAAGTATCCGGAGATCCTCGCGGAAGATCCCGCGGTTCAGCAGTATCTTGCGGGCGTTTCGTTCCATTGCTACGCGGGAAATGTAGCGGATGCGCAGAATGCAGTGCACGATCTTGCCTGGGATGTGCCCGTGTATTTCACGGAATGCACGGGAGGAACGTACGCTCCGTACTTCGGGCAGAACCTAGTGAATGATGCAGAAGGCCAGGTGATCAACGTGCTGCGCAACTGGGGCAAGTCGGTGGTGTTCTGGAACCTTGCGCTGGATCAGAACAACGGCCCGACGGTGCAGAACGGATGCACAGACTGCCGCGGCGTGGTGACGATTGACGACTCGACTACCCCCTCCACTGTATCGAAGAACGTGGAGTATTACGTGCTCGGCCACCTGGCGAAGTACGTGCAGGCGGGTGCATACCGGATTGACTCGAACACATTTGGCAGCGGCAATGTGGAGGATGTTGCGTTCAAGAATCCTGACGGGTCGATCGCCGTGCTGGTGTTGAATGACGCGCAGACGCCGAGTCAGTTCTCGCTGAACTGGAAAGGCAAGATGGTGAGTTACTCGATGCCCGCGCAGTCGGTTGCGACGTTCTACTGGCAGGGTTACAGCGGCAACACGTTCGACGTGACGGCCGGACCTGGGTCGCAGACGGTTGCACCCGGAGGCCGCACGTTCTACAACATCGACGTGAACGAGTACGGCAACGATCATGCGCACACTCAGTTGCAAGTGCAGGGGCTGCCCGGCGGAGCATTCGGCGAGCCAGTGCCGATTCCCTTCACCAATCAGTACGTGCTTCCCGTGGTGACGGAAACGAGTGCGACGAGCGGCTCTTATCCTGTGACCATTCTCGGCCGGCAGGGCAATGCCACGGCATCGTCGACAGTGAACTTCACGATTGGCGGGCAGGAGACTCCGTTCCCGGCGGGTCCTGTTGCGATTCCGGGAGTGATCCAGGCGGAGAACTTCGACAACGGCGGGAACTATGTTGGCTACTTTAATCTCGACGCGAGTGACCAGGGTAGCGCTCCGAGTTATCGGCCGGGAACTACCGTTGGCGTGGAAGGCACGGGCGACGTTGGCGGCGGCTACGACGTTGGCTATACCAAGGAAGGCGAATACCTGCGCTACACGGTGAACGTCAGCTCGCCGGGAATTTACAACCTGCAGGCACGCGTTGCCTCACTTGGGCAAGGCGGGTACTACCATGTGTCGTTCGACGGAGAGAACAAGACTGGCACGCTGTTTGTGCCGGTGACGAATGGGTTCCAGACGTACACCAACCAAGTCTCGCCGGCGTTCCAATTGAGCGCGGGACGTCACGTGATGCAGGTGACGCTCGACGGTAACGGGCCGACGGGCGGCATGGGCAACTTCAACTGGTTTGGTGTGCAGACGCCGACACCGAGCAGTTCGTTCACCGGAAGTCCGCAGTCGATTCCCGGCCAGATCCAAGTGGAGAACTACGATACCGGCGGCAAGGGTGTCGCGTACTGGAATGGAGCGACGGCGAATGGCGGCGGAGCGAACTATCGTCCGGGCGATACGGTCTACATTGAGAACTCTTCAGATACAGGCGGGGGATACGATGTGGGAAACCCACAACCGGGCGACTGGCTCAACTACACCGTGAACATCGCTACGGCGCGCAACTACACGCTGCAGGTGCGCGTGGCGATCGATGTTGGCGGGGGCGTCTTCCACCTCAACGTGGATGGCCAGCGAGTGACACCCTATATCTCGGTGCCCGACACCAACGGATGGCAGACATGGCAGACGCTTGAGATTCCGGACGTACCTTTGCCGGAAGGCGTTCACACGCTGCAACTCGTGATGGACAGCGGCGGGTACTACAATGCTGTCGCAAACTTCAACTGGTTCAGCCTGAACTAAAACTGGACATGCAAAATGGGGCACGGCGGTCGCCGTGCCCCTTCTCTCGTGCGCTGAGTTAGACAGCTATTGACCCGCGGAACGCTTATTGAAATCGGGAAGTGCCGGCGAGCACGAGGCTTCGAGCCACCGACTCACGTAGACACCGGCATGGGCTTCGCCGCAGTAGTGACGAGCGCCTTTGGCTGTCGCCGCTTCGGCATTCCATTTGAGGATTTTCAACTCCTCTTCATTGCACTGGATCAGGAACCAGTGGATCGGGTTCAAGCTCTCAATGCCACAAATTTCACACCGATATTGAGTGACGGCCGCCATGTAGATTCTCCTTGTGATAGTCGGGTGTAGGGTGGCGGAAAACTGTCCAGATTTGCGCAAAATTGTCCGCGGTCCAACTCAATCTAAAGGACTTAAATCGAAGTCTTTATTATTATTGTTTCGCATGATTTGCGCAAAAATGACGCCTAATCCTACCGATTTACCGAAAAGCTATTATCCCTCGTATATGAAGCAAATGCTGGGTTTACATTACACCGAATCGCCCACCATTTGCACCACAATTTACAACCTGCCGCACAAGTGACACTTGATGATTGCTGGCTGCTGTTATGCCGCCACCTGCTGCAACGTTATGCCGCCGCCGGCGTTCAGGCGGTGCAAAGTAATCCCGCCACCCGTTTCGCCCAAATCCCGCCAGCCAGCGACTAGCGGACTTTGAAGTTGCTCAAAACGCGACTTTAAGGAAACTTCGATCCCGCAGCTATTCTCCCGGATTAGGCGGGAGGCGTTTCTCGCGCGAAAGCCTCTCGAGTTCGGCTCCGGCAAGTAAGAATCCACCCACACCATAGACATAGCTCGCAGATGGCTTAAAGGTTCCCGGTTGACCCGATGGGCTGGATCGAACCTAGCCGTCCGTCCGCATAGATGTGGCTCAGTATGCCAGCCCACGAGCGCTGAATCACCGGGAGATATTCATTTCGATCGAGGATGTGCTCGTTCATTCCGTAGGCGATGGCGTAGGTGAAGAAAGCCGATCCGGAGATCTCGGGAAGAGGGTAGGAATCGGGGTCTAGCAGGCCCGAACGCCACAAGCCATCCTGTCCTTGAATGGAAGCCACTTCCGCAGCCATATCGCGAAACTGTTGGACGAACTCTGGCCGTCGGGGATCTGTCGCTGGCATGGTTTGCAGCACCTTAGCGAGCGCGCCCATGACCCATCCGTTGCCGCGAGACCAGAAGATCGGCTGCCCGTTTCGCTCCTTCCTGGTCAGGTAATGAGCATCACGGATGTAAAGATGATGACTTGGGTCGTAGAGGCTCTTGGTCGTGATCGCCCATTCGCGCTCCGTGAACAGCAGGTACCTCGGATCGTTCGTCGCGACGCTCATGCGGGTAAGGGCCGGCGGTGCCATGAAGAGCGCATCGCACCACCACCAGAGGTCTTTCGCAGGATCATCCGGACGCTCTACCAATCTATCGAGAATCGCTTTGGTGTCGGCGATGCGCTGGGGATCCCGATGCGCAGCAGGATCGGCGAGATAAATGTCGAGGTATGCCTGGCCGAGTGCCATGTCGTCTGCATGAGGGAAACGGTCGTCAAGAAGCTTCCATTGCTGACGGGTTGCGTAATCGATCACGGCTTGCCGGTAGCGCGGATCGCCTGTGGTAACCGAAGCCGCGATCAAGCCTTCGTAGAGCGCAGCGAAGGTCCATTGCGAATTGAAGTTGGGCTCCGCGACGCGCAGCTGCCAGTCGGCTACCTTCTTGATCGCGGCGCGGATGGCTGCAGGCTTCAGTGCGGGTGATAGATCAGTTGCGAGCGGCCGCGGGTCATCCGGTGCATTCGCCGACGTGGTCCCGCTCCACGGTTGGAGATGAGGCCGCAGGCTGTTGGACTGTCTGCGGATGGGCTGAGTGCGCGGTGATCAGGAAGGCGCCTAGGACTAGGTGTGCGGCGGCGATGCGTGAGCGCTTCATAGTTTTTTTTGCTTTGAGCTCGACGGCGGGTTTACCCAAAGCAACGGTTGCCGAATGGGGAAGTTGCGAATAATCTCGGGGTCGGTCGGATCGGGATTGAGTTTGGTCCACAACTGCAAATATTCCTGTTGGTGGCAAGCCAGACCGCTGAAAAGTAAGCCGGGCGAACGGACCGGCAACGAAGCGAAGTGCTCGATGTCTTGTTTGTACGGCCACGTGTTCTTGTCCTGAAGATAGGGGTAAAGAAATGCGGCTGCTTTGCAGATCCCGCGACCATCGGGCAAGACAAAAGAATACAGACTTGGCCCATCGCCTTGCAGCGATTGGCAAAGGGTCGCCATGGTATCGAAGTTGAAGATGGAATAGCTATAGGGCTTGGTGCGGGCAAGCTCTAGAGGGAAGCTTCCGTCGAGAGCCATCTGGCCGGGAACGAAGAGCGTCTTGTATTGTGTGCGCACCTCTTCCCTCGCCTTTTGGTCGTCGATAAGCCGAGCGAACTCCGCGGCCTGCAGTGCCCAGCAAACGGCATGATTATTAACGGTGTCCCTTTCAGCAATACCTTTCTCGCTGGTTTTCATCCAGTGCAGATATGCGCGGAACCAGTCTTGCAGCGCTTGCTGCTCGATGCGTGTGAGGACGGCGGGTGAGATGATGGACGCGGCGCGGGCGACTTCCACGAGATGCAGCGTGTCGATAATCCCATACGAGCGCCCTGTAGAAACGCCATGAACCCCCTGAGAGTATTCAAGGTTTGGATTCATCCGGGTATCGGGACTAACGAACCACGCGCGGAGATGGTCGCCAGCCAGTTGGCCGTAGCGGCGATCTCCTGTGAGCACCCATGCCGCTGTCAGTGCTGGCATCTGAATGGATAGGGCGATCATTGCTTTGCGATGATCGTTGAAGTTGTCAGGATTGCTCTGACCGTCGCGATTGATGTATTTGCCGCCTGGGTCCTGCGGGTTGGGCCAAAAATAGTCCGCCTGGGAGAAGTAGTCATGTACGCCTCCGGGACTGCGTGTAGTCGGATAGCTCGTGATGGTGCGCGGGCGCAGACCTAGGTAGCGTGAAGCGGCTTCAATGATCCGCGTTCGGTCCGTACGGGCGACAAGAGCGTAGCCGTCAGTAGCCCTCGGTACATCCGCGAATGCCAGATGGGTAAGGCATGCGGCGGTTTGATAGCAAAAACTGCGGCGAGTGAATCGAATCATTTCAAACTTCCATTTGTAGCGGTTGCCTCTGACAAGGTGATGAAGGCCGGAGGAAGATTCTGAGCCGTAACGCCGACCACGCAGCTTGCGTACTTCCCCGTCGCGCTGTCTGAACCCGTGTCAACTGAGATAGATGCTGTCCCATTGGTTAGTTGCAGCACCCTGGAAGCGTGGGTCGTTCCCATGTTGTCGATAAGCTTTCCTGAACCGGCAAGGGTGAAGCGCACCTGGTTGCGCGCATCCAGGCAAAGAACGTTCGCTGAATCATAGAGACTTGCGGTGACGCTGACACGACCATCCGTGCCAGGTATCTGGACCAATCGCAGTTCGGCAGGCGCTCCCCAGGCGTCGGTTTGGTACGTCAGATCAAGTTCGTCCTGCAAGGTCACATCCCCTATTTGTGCGACCACCCGGAGATGATTCTTCCCGCTCCGAAAGATCACGTCCCAGCGCAGCCCGGCGGCCGGAAAGTCCTGGCTATCACGCTGCCTGGTTCCTTGCGACGCTCCATTCAAGAAGAGTTCAGCGCGCCCGCCGTTCGAATACACCTTTACGATGCGTGGTTCATCCGGCTTGCCCCATCGAACAGGCCAACTATGTCCATACAGGTGAACCATCGGTTTCTTTGACCAGTACGATTGGAAGACGAAGTAAGACTCCTTCAAACTAAGATCGCGCTGTACGACTCCTTTTTGATTTACGTTCGGGATCCCGTCGTCGGCGCGAAGCGGAGATGCGAAGTCTTTGAATATCCATTGAGCTGAGCCCGTTAGCCAGTCTAACTTCTCCTGCGTCTTCAGGTGCCAGTCGAAGAGATTGCAAGCGTAGGTTTCTGACCAGTCGCCATCTTTGGAGACACGAACGTTGCCATCCTTGTTGAGATA
>Ga0302220_10002119_pt1 | contig 14795 bp, 12 predicted proteins | sample II_Palsa_E1_3_FD_194572 | JGI IMG/M metagenome (GOLD analysis project Ga0302220, IMG submission 194572) | Peat permafrost microbial communities from Stordalen Mire near Abisko, Sweden - II_Palsa_E1_3 | ecosystem: Environmental > Terrestrial > Soil > Palsa > Peat permafrost | place: Sweden...
GGAAGCCTATATCGTTGCCGCGAGCCGCACCCCGATCGGTCGGTCGGGCCGCGGCGTGTTTCGCAATACCCGTCCCGACGAGTTGCTGGTCGCCGCCCTGCGCGCGGCGGTGGCCCAGGTGCCTGGGTTGGACACCGCGCTGATTCAAGACGCAATCATAGGTTGCGCGATTCCCGAGGCCGAGCAAGGCCTGAACGTCGCGCGCATGAGCGCGTTGCTGGCCGGCTTGCCGCAATCGGTCGGCGGCGTGACGGTCAACCGCTTCTGTGCGTCTGGCCTGACCGCGCTGGCGATGGCGGCCGACCGGATCCGCGTCGGCGAAGCCGAGGTGATGATCGCCGGCGGTTGCGAGTCCATGAGCATGGTGCCGATGATGGGCAACAAGCCGTCGATTTCACCGCATGTGTTCGACCGCAATGAAGATGTGGGGATAGCCTACGGCATGGGCCTGACCGCCGAGCGCGTGGCCGAGCGCTGGAAAATCAGTCGCGATGCGCAGGACGAGTTCGCACTGCAATCGCACCAGAAAGCGATTCGTGCACAGCAGGCCGGCGAATTCGCCGATGAAATCGCGCCGTTCACGGTCATCGAGAAGCGGCCGAACCTGGTCAGCGGCGAGGTGCAGTCGAACAGCCGTGAGATCAGTCTCGACGAAGGTCCGCGCCCCGATACCAGCCTCGAAGGTTTGGGCAAGTTGCGGCCGGTGTTTGCGAACAAGGGCTCGGTCACGGCAGGCAATAGTTCGCAGACTTCCGACGGCGCCGGCGCGCTGATCGTCGTTTCCGAAAAAATCCTGAAGGAATTCAACCTGACGCCGCTCGCGCGCTTTGTCAGCTTCTCGGTGCGTGGGGTGCCACCGGAAATCATGGGCATAGGGCCCAAGGAAGCGATTCCTGCCGCGCTCAAAACCGCGGGCCTCAAGCAGGACGATCTGGACTGGATTGAGTTGAATGAGGCTTTTGCTGCCCAGTCGCTGGCCGTGATCAATGACCTGGGGCTGGACGCGAGCAAGGTCAATCGCATGGGCGGCGCGATTGCGCTGGGCCATCCGCTTGGCGCGACGGGTGCGATTCGTGCCTCGACCGTGATTCATGCGCTACGCCGTCATCAGATGAAATACGGCATGGTGACGATGTGTGTCGGGACCGGCATGGGCGCGGCAGGCATTTTCGAGCGTATGTAAATGTCCAGCGAGCGCACCATGAATCCTTCGATCGAGCCGGCCCTGTCATCGCCCATCGTGGTCGGTATCGAGGCCGGCCTGCTGACTATCGCGTTTAACCGGCCCGAGAAGAAGAACTCGATCACCTCGGCCATGTATCAAACGATGGTGGACGCGCTCGCCAGCGCGGAGCAGGACCCGGCGGTGCGCGCGGTCCTGTTTCGAGGGAGTCAGGAGATATTCAGCGCCGGCAACGATCTCGAAGATTTTATGAAGCGCCCGCCAGCCGGTTCGGACTCGCCGGTGGTGCAATTCCTCACGTGCATCAGCACCGCTTCCAAGCCTGTGCTGGCGGCCGTCGCGGGTCCGGCGGTGGGAATCGGAACGACGCTGCTGCTGCATTGCGATATGGTGTACGCGGCCGACACGGCGCGTTTTTCGCTACCGTTCGCAGCGCTCGGTTTGTGCCCGGAAGCGGCTTCGAGCTTGTTGCTGCCGCAGATTGCCGGGTATCAGCGCGCGGCCGAAAAGCTGCTGACTGGCGACGCGTTCGACGCTCAGGAGGCGTTCGCGATGGGTTTCGTCAACAAAGTGTTGCCCGCCGGCGAAGTGCTAGCCTATGCCAACGCCCAGGCTCGCAAGCTGGTGGCGCTGCCGCCGGCTTCGTTGCGTGTGACCAAGTCGCTGCTCAAAGGCGGCGCGGGGGGGCAAGCGAAAATCGCCGAGCGTATCGGCGAGGAGTTGACGCATTTCTCGCAGATGTTGCGCGGGCCCGAAGCGCGCGAGGCCATGAGGGCGTTCTTCGAGAAACGCAAGCCGGATTTCTCGCGGTTTAGTTAATCGCGGGGCTGGTTTAGTTAATCGCTGCGCCGGTTTATTTAATCGCTGCGCTGGGCGTGGCCGGCTGCATATTCGACGTAGCCTTGCTCGCGACAAAAGCTGACCAGACGGATCGCGGCTTTCTCCGCGATTCGGATCGCCAGCGAGGATGGCGCGGAAATGGTGGCGAGCATCGCGATATCCATGCGCGCCGCTTTGCGCACCAATTCGTAGCTTGCCCGGCTCGACATGAAAACGAAGCCTTGCGACAGGTCCTCGCGCCTCAGCACCAGATGCCCGATTAGCTTGTCCAGCGCATTGTGGCGACCGACGTCCTCGAACACGAACCGCACGGTGCCCTGTGCATCGCACCAGGCCGCGGCATGGACGCCGCCGGTCGCGCGCATCAGCGTCTGATGCGCAGGTAACTGGTGTGCCGCCTGTTGAACCGCATCGGGCGCGAGGGCGCGCAGCAAGCCGTGGTCGCCCACGACCTCGGGAGCCAGATCGAGCAACTCGATACTTTCGATACCGCACACGCCGCAGCCGGTACGACCGGCCAGCGCGCGGCGCTTGTCTTTCAGGCTGACGAACGCTTGTTGCACGATGGTGAGGTGGACGGCAGCACTGTCGTCGCCGATCTGCACCTCGATGTCCTGGATATCGTGGCCGCGCTCGACGATCCCTTCGGTCAGCGCAAAACCGACCGCAAAGGCTTCCAGATCGCGCGGCGTGGTCATCATCACCGCATGTGAGATACCATTGAACACCAGTGCGACAGGCCACTCTTCGGCGACCCTGTCTGCGGCCGACTCGCTGGCGCCGCCTCGATGGCGGACCACGCTGCGCTCGCACCAGCCGGATTTTTCGGTGTCGGTCTCGTTTAGCATTACAGTTCCGTTGATATGGCGTAGACCGCCTGATGACTGGAAACCACAATCGTATGCCACTTCCCGATCAGCCGCTGTTGTTCGACTTCGAAATCGTTTCTTCGGAAAACCTGACTTATATTCCGATGTGCGTGCGTTTCAACCTCGATCGGTGCGGTTTGCACCTGACGCTGGATCAGTGGCAGGCGTTGCCGCAGGCCGACCGCGTGGCGCTGGTGCAGATGCCGCTGGCGCTCGAGGAGACACATGAGGGCGCGTTTGAAGGGACGCATGAGGGCGCGCGCGAGGGTGCCTCTGAAAGGACGTCTGACGGGAGCGCGCCCGAAGCGGCCGTGCGCGCGCGGGCAGCGCGCTTTGCCGCCTATCTGCGCGAACGGGTAGGCGCGAGCAGCGCGACCCCGCTGAAAGCTCAAACCGAATTGTCCGATTTGTCGCCTTCCTCGCCTTCATCCGGCACGGCGGCATGGGCTCGGTCCGGCGCCGTCCCTTCGGCGGTGCTCAAGCAATGCGAACTGCACGGGACGCCGCCGCTTAGCGACGCCACCTGGAGCAGGATCGACCCGTTTCAGCGCTATGTTTTGGTCAAATTGTCGCGACGCGCCACCCCTAATCACGATTTTCTGCCAGCATTGCGTGAATTTTGCCTGTTATAGTGCCGTTACTCTCAACGAAATAAAACTGTTGCCGTTAACTATTAGATTGATGGGGCAAACCCGACCGCCGACCGGCGGATTGGATGGGTAACCCGGAATACCGCCGCGCTGACAAGCCGGCCGGCTTTAAAGACCAAAACAGGGGAATATGACGCTACACAGGCCGAAACAGCGCGTGATCAGATCGGCGATCGTGGCAGCGGTAATTAGCGCGAACGGGCTTTGGGCATGCACCGCCTGGGGAGAAGCCTCGTCTTCCCGGTATGACGCGCCGGCCTCCTCGCCGCGAGCCCTGTCCGACGACGCGTCAGATTTCCGATCGCCCTCGGCGGCGGCCCGGCGCGCTGCGGATTTGATGCGAGCCGACCTCCAGGCGCCACCGGCACGATCCACCGGAGCGGGGACAACCGACGCCGCATCAACCGACGCAGCAGCGACCGACGCAGCAGCGACCGGCACGGCAGCAACGGGCAAGGCAGCAACCGGCACGGCAACAACCAGCATAGAAACAACCGGTGCTGCATCAACCGGCGCGACGCCAACTGGCGCCGCGGCAACCGAAGCGGGCAATACGACCATCCCAGGCGCAGTGGCGCGGCGCATCGACAGCATACTGAACGCGGCCCTGGCCGGGTTCGACGCGATGCTCGGCGCCGACCGTCCCGGTCCCGTGCACCGTCTCGCGCGAGACGGCGTGGCGGCGCTGGTGGGTTTCTTCATCGCCGGCTTCCTGATCTGGCTTTACAGCAGCATGGCCCACGGTGGCGTGCGGCGCCTGCTGCCGAGCGGTTCCCGCTCGCACACCTTGCGCGACCGCGACGCGCGTTTTCGCGATTTGTTCGATGGCCATCCGGTGCCGATGTGGGTGCACGATGCCGAATCGTTGAAATTTCTCGCGGTCAACGACGCGGCGCTTGCTCAATATGGTTTCAGCGAAGCCGAGTTTTATACGATGTCGATCCGCGACATCTATGCGCCTGAAGATGTCGGGCGTCTGGAGTCCTACCTGGCCCGCTTCGAGCGCGCGAGCCACGCCGCCGGCGCGCATGGCGCAGCGGGTGTCTGGAAACATGTGCGCAGCGACGGCACGGCGATCAACGCCGACCTGTCGTATCACATGATCGCGTTTCGCAACCGCAAGGCCTGCTTCGTGCTGGCCAACGACGTCACCGATTACATGAAGGTCGAGGCCGAAGTCCATCGCTCGAACCAGATGCTCGAAAGCATTATCGACAACATCCCGCAGCGGATTTTTTGGAAGGACCAAGAATCGCGTTTCCTCGGTTGCAACATCGCCTTTGCGCGCGACGCCGGCCTGGCCTACACCGAGCAGGTGATCGGCAAGCTCGATGATGATTTGCCATGGGGCAGCTACGCGCAAGCGATGCGCGAGCAAGATCAGGAGGTGATGGCGACCGGCATTCCGAAGATGCAGATCGAGGAGGTGCTCATCGACCACCAGGGCGCGGAGCACAACGTGCTAAGCAGCAAGCTGCCGCTCATGAGCGGTGAAGGGCGCATCATCGGCTTGCTCGGCACGTTCACCGATATCACCGAACAAAAGCGCTCGGAACTGGCATTGCGCCTGCAAAGCCGCGCGCTCGAAGCCAGCGTGAACGCCATCATGATTACTGCCCCGACCAGCGAGGGCAACGTCATCGAGTACGTGAACCCCGCTTTCAAGCGCATTACCGGTTACGAGGCAAGCGAGGCGCTGGGGTACGACTGCCGATTCCTGCAGCGTGACGACCGCGATCAGGAAGGGTTGGAACTGATACGCGAGGCGCTGAAGGCCGATCGCGAAGTCAGCGCGGTGCTGCGCAATTACCGCAAGGACGGCGCGCTGTTCTGGAACCAGTTGTACATTGCGCCGGTTCCCGATGCCGACGGCCGCACCACGCATCACATCAGCGTTATCAACGACGTGACCGAGTTGATCCAATATCAGGAACAGCTCGAATATCAGGCTAATTACGATGCGCTGACGCGCATGCCCAACCGCAATTTACTGCGCGACCGGCTCGAACAGGCATTGGCGCGCGCCACGCGCAGTGCCGGCTATCTGGCGGTGATATTTATCGACCTTGACGGCTTCAAGAACGTGAATGACGGGCTCGGGCACAGCGTCGGCGACAAGCTGCTGACGGTGATTGCCGAGCGGCTTACGCAATGTGCGCGCTCCAGCGATACCGTGGCGCGCCACGGCGGCGACGAGTTTGTCGTGGTGCTGGACGACCCCTCCGACGAAAACGCCGTGATGACCTGGATGGAGCGCGCTCGCGCCGCAATCGCCGAGCCGATGTGGATCGACGAAACCGAGCTGTATGTGGGCTGCAGCATGGGCGCGAGCCTGTTTCCGCAGGACGGCACCGATGGCGAGACCTTGCTGAAGAAGGCCGATCAGGCGATGTATCGCGCCAAGGATCTCGGGCGCAATACCTACCAGTTCTATCAGCCCGAGATGAACGCCACAGTGGGCACGCGGCTGGATCTCGAGCGGCGGCTACGCCGCGCGCTGCGCGACCAGGAGTTCCTGCTGCATTACCAGCCGCAGGTGGATCTGCTGACTGGCCGAGTGGTTGGCCTCGAAGCGCTGGTGCGATGGCAGGACCCTGAATTCGGCCTGATTTCGCCGGGCGCCTTTATTCCGGTCGCCGAGGAGAGCGGGCTGATTGCGCCCTTGGGCGAATGGGTGTTGCGCGAGGCGTGCCGCCAAAACAAGGCGTGGCAGGATGCCGGTTTGCCGCCGGCGCGCGTGTCGGTCAATTTGTCGGCGCGTCAGTTCCACCGCAAGAACATCGCGACGCTGGTCAAGGCGGTGCTGGAAGAGACCGGACTGGAGCCGAAATATCTGGAGCTCGAACTGACCGAAAGCGCGATCATGCGCAACGGCGAAGAAGCCGCCACGATGCTCGGTGAGTTGCGCGCGATCGGCATCGGCCTGGCCATCGACGATTTCGGCACGGGCTATTCGAGCCTGGGCTATCTCAAGCGCTTCCCGGTCGACCGTCTAAAGATCGACCGCTCGTTCGTCAACGACATCGGCCGCAGCGACGAGGACGAAACCATCACCTCAGCCATCATTACCTTGGCTCACTCGCTGCAATTGCAGGTGATTGCAGAGGGCGTGGAAACCTTGGCGCAACTCGATTTCCTCAAAGATCGCCTATGCGACGAAATGCAGGGCTACTATTTTTCCAAGCCGATTTCGCATGAAGGGATCCCGAAGCTGTTGGCCGCGTCCCGAGGTCCGGACCCCTTGTCGGCGGCCGCCTGAGCGCTATTGCAGTTGTGGCAACGCGCGTGGCCGCCGATCGCTATCCGTGGCGACGTACGTCAACGTGGCTTCGGTCACCTTGACGCACTCGGCGACTCGCATCCGCTGCGCATAGACTTCCACCGATACGGTCACTGAAGTGTTGCCGGTCTTGACGACGTCGGCATAGAAACTGAGCAGGTCGCCAACGAATACCGGTTGCTTGAAAATAAACGAATTCACCGCGATGGTGGCCACGCGGCCACCGGCGCGCTGCACGGCGGGAATCGAGCCGGCGATATCGACCTGCGCCATGATCCAGCCGCCAAACACGTCCCCGTGCACATTGGCGTCCGAGGGCTGTGCCATCACCCTTAATGCCGGCGATTTACTTTCAGGCAGTTGCACGTTTGTTTCGGTCATGGTTTGGATCCCTTATTGGTGTGGTTGGGCGCGTTGCTCGCATCGCCCACTTCGCTTACATTGCCCACGTCGCTCGTATCGTCCCGGCTCATCGGCGCTCATATAGCCCATACAACTCAACTGCCCGAGTCGACTCGCAATCGGGCAAATGACCTGCTCATTGGCGTCCTCATTGGCGTCTTCTAACAGGCAAATGCGTTGCGCCGTGCGAACGCCCGTCTTCTGCGACAATATGAGAATGTAATTGTACGGGAAAACCCCTGCGAGTCGGTTCGCGGCGGACACTGAGCCATCAGTGCCCAGCTCCAGCCGCACCGTCTCAAGGGGACACCGAGCAAACCCCGTGCACCCAGGCGCGCCCCGCCGCGCGCCGTTCAAGAAACGACTATGCGCCGATACGCAGCAACCGAACCGCCCCTGCCAGCCAGCGCCGGCCATCGTAACGACTGGCAGACGATCCGCTCGCTCTTGCCTTACCTGATGGCATACAAGGCGCGTGTGGGTTTGGCGCTGGGCTGCCTGCTGGCCGCCAAGGTCGCCAACCTCGGCGTGCCTGTCGTCATGAAAGGGATCGTCGACCGGCTCACGCCCGTCGCTCACCTGACGTCGCTCGGCACGCAGCCGCCCGCGCTGCTGGTGATCAGCGGCGTGGGGCTGCTGGTCGTGGCCTACGCGATGGTCCGTTTGTCGACGGCGATTTTCACGGAACTACGCGAAATCCTGTTCATCAAGGTGACCGAGAGCGCTGTCAGGCAACTGGCGCTACAGGTTTTTCGGCATTTGCATTCGCTCTCGCTGCGCTTTCACCTGGATCGCCAGACCGGTGGCATGACGCGCGACATCGAGCGCGGCACGCGCGGGATCCAGACAGTCATTTCCTATTCGCTCTACAGCATTCTGCCTACGCTGGTGGAAGTGGGGCTGGTGCTGGGGTTTTTCGTCGTCAAATACGAGGCGTACTACGCCATCGTAACCTTCCTCGCGCTGGTGACGTACATTGCTTTTACCGTCAAGGTCACCGAGTGGCGCACCCATTTCCGGCGCACCATGAACGATCTGGATTCGCGGGCCAACAGCCGCGCGATCGACTCGCTGCTGAATTACGAAACAGTCAAATACTTCGGTAACGAGGAATACGAGGCGCAGCGCTACGACGAGAATCTCCGGCGCTATCGCCGCGCCGCGATCCAATCGCAGAACTCCTTGTCGCTGCTCAACGGCGGCCAGCAGGCCATCATCGCCACCGGACTGGTGTTCATCCTGTGGCGCGCCGTGCACGGCGTCATGGCCGGCAAGCTCACGCTGGGCGATCTGGTGTTGGTGAATACCTTCATGCTGCAGCTCTACATCCCGCTGAACTTCCTTGGCGTGGTGTATCGCGAGCTCAAACAGAGTCTGACCGATATGGACCGCATGTTCACGCTGATGAGCGTGGGGCGTGAAGTGGCCGACCGGGCCGACGCGCCTGCGCTCAGCGTGAACGGGGCGCAGGTCAGCTTCGATCAAGTCGATTTTTCCTACGAACCGGCTCGGCAGATTTTATTCGGCGTGAGTTTTACGATAGCCGCGGGCACCACCACGGCCGTGGTCGGACATAGCGGTTCGGGCAAATCGACGTTGGCGCGCCTGCTGTTCCGTTTTTACGACCTGCCGCGCGATGGGGCGGGGCGCATCACGGTCGACGGCCAGGACATTCGCGACGTGACGCAGCATTCGCTGCGCGCGGCGATCGGCATCGTGCCGCAGGATACGGTGCTGTTCAACGATTCGATTTACTACAACATCGCCTACGGCAATCCGCTCGCGTCGCGCGAACAGGTGATCGTGGCGGCGCGGGCCGCGCACATCCACGATTTCATCGAGAGCTTGCCGCAGGGTTATGAAACGCCTGTGGGCGAGCGCGGCCTGAAGCTCTCCGGCGGCGAGAAGCAGCGCGTGGCGATTGCCCGCACGTTGCTGAAGAACCCCGAGATCCTGATTTTCGACGAGGCTACGTCGGCGCTGGATTCGCGCTCCGAGCGGGCGATCCAGAACGAGCTGGATCAGATCGCGCGCGACCGGACCACCTTGATCATTGCGCATCGATTGTCGACCGTGATCCACGCCCAGCAAATTCTGGTGATGGACGCGGGACACATCGTCGAGCGGGGAACCCACATCGAATTGCTCGCGCGCGGCGCGTTGTACGCTCAGATGTGGGCTTTGCAGCAACAGCGGGCTGCCGTGGTCGAGGCGGTCGACGACGACGGCGTCGGTGGCGACGAGGCTGCGGCGATCGCGCTCGCGGTGTCGGTTCCCGCGGTGCCGGCGTCGATCACGCCGGCATCCATCACTTAGGCGCCAAGTTGCCGGCGAGTGCCGTGGCAGCAAACTGATCTGGGGGCGCAATGGATTTGAAATGGCTGGAAGATTTTGTATCGCTTGCCGAGACGCGTAGTTTCAGCCGTTCGGCGGAATTGCGGCATGTCACGCAGCCGGCGTTCTCAAGGCGCATCCAGGCGCTCGAAGCGTGGCTCGGTACCGAACTGATCGATCGATCGGTTTATCCGACCCGCCTGACCCATGCCGGCCAGGTGTTTTACGAGCAAGCGCTGACCTTGCTGTCGCAGATGCGCGAAACCCGGACCCTGCTGCGCGGCCAAGGCGGTGCGCCAACGACCACGATCGAATTCGCGGTCCCTCATACGCTCTCGCTGACCTTCTTTCCGCGCTGGCTACAGCACGTCGAAACATTGCTCGCCAACGGGCAGGGCCACGAGCGCGATCCCAGGCCGCTGGTGCGCACCCGCCTGCGTGCCTTGAATGTGCACGATGCGCTGCTGTCGCTGGTGGAGGGCGGTTGCGACCTGGTCATGGGATATCACCACCCCAGCCATCCGGTGACGCTCGACCCGGCGCGTTACGACATGCTGATACTCGGACACGAAGCGATCAGTCCGTTTTCCGCGCCGCACCCCGATAACCCGAATCTGCCGCGCCATCCGCTGCCGGTCGGCGGCAGCGCCGTCGCACCGTTCCTCGCCTATACCCCTAACGCTTACCTGGGTCGGATGACCGCGGTCATCATCGCCAACTCGCGTTCGCAACTGGGTTTCGACAAAGTCTACGAAACCGATATGGCCGAAGGGCTCAAAGCGATGGCGACGGCCGGGCACGGCATCGCGTTCTTGCCGCACAGTGCGGTCGAGGACGAAATCGCCAGCGGCCGGCTGTTGCCGCTTGACTCGCCGATCGCGGCGGATGCCGAAATGGCGCTGGCGAGCGGCCATCGTGGCGCGGATCAGCCGGGGTCGCTGACGATCTTGTTGGAAATTCGTCTGTACCGTGACCGGCTCGCGGCCCAAGGCGGAAGCGCCAACCAGGCCTTGGTTGCGCGGCTATGGGATGCGGTCGCTGCCGATTACGCGGGTCGCGTAAGCCCGATGGTCGCGTAGCGGGAGAAAATTATTATCATAAGCGTGCTGAAACGAGTATGTTAGCCGCTGAAGGCGCTTAAAGAGTCCCATGAGTGATCAATGGTGATCCGATAAGTTGTCCAATAAGTTACCCAATCTACCCAATAAGTTCGCCAGCAAATCCGACGACCGTTTTGAGCGTAAATCAGGTGGAAAGGACGTTATGCATGCAATGCATAATGGGATGAACAAACGGCATTGGATTTAAGGGCACGGATTTTTAACAATGGCGCCACTCGAATCGAGTTCCCGTTCCGTTGGAGAAAAGGTTCATGCCGCAAACTCACGCTATTCCGTCCTATCTCGACCCCGACCATCTCGGTCCCTGGGGCACTTACCTTCAACAGATCGATCGCGTCGCACCTTACCTCGGCTCGCTGTCGCGCTGGGTCGAAACCTTGAAGCGTCCCAAGCGCGCGCTGATCGTCGATGTGCCGATCCATCTCGACAACGGCACGATTGCCCATTTCGAAGGCTATCGTGTCCAGCACAACACCTCGCGCGGGCCCGGCAAGGGCGGCGTACGTTATCACCAGGACGTGACGCTTTCCGAAGTGATGGCTTTGTCTGCCTGGATGTCGATCAAGAACGCGGCCGTCAATGTCCCCTACGGCGGCGCCAAGGGCGGTATCCGCGTCGACCCGCGCAACCTGTCGCGCGGGGAACTCGAGCGCATGACGCGCCGCTATACCAGCGAGATCGGCATCATCATCGGGCCGAACACCGACATTCCGGCTCCCGATGTCAACACCAACGAGCAGGTGATGGCGTGGATGATGGACACCTACTCGATGAACCAGGGGCAAACGGCGACCGGCGTAGTAACCGGCAAGCCGATCGCGCTGGGCGGCTCGCTGGGGCGCCGTGAGGCCACCGGGCGTGGCGTGTTCGTGGTGGGCTGCGAAACCGCGCGTCACCTTGGGCTGGACATATCGAGTGCACGTGTTGCCGTGCAGGGCTTCGGCAATGTGGGCGGCATCGCCGCGCGCTTGTTCGCCGACGCCGGCGCGAAGATCGTCGCCGTGCAGGATCACACTGGCACCATCAGCAAGCCGTCGGGCCTCAATGTCCCGGCTTTGCTGGCGCACGTCGCCCAGCATGGCGGGGTCGGTGGTTTCGCCGGCGCCGAGGCGATCGCGGCCGACGATTTTTGGGGTATTGAAACCGAAATCCTGATTCCCGCCGCGCTTGAAGGCCAGATCACCGTCCATAACGCTGGCCGTATTCGCACCAAGATCGTGGTGGAGGGCGCCAATGGCCCGACCACGCCGGACGCCGACGACATACTGAACGATAACGGCATCATGGTGATTCCCGACGTGATCGCCAATGCCGGTGGCGTGACGGTGTCGTACTTCGAATGGGTGCAGGATTTCTCGAGCTTCTTCTGGTCGGAAGAGGAAATCAATCAGCGGCTCGAGCGCGTGATGCGAGAGGCGTTCACCGCGGTCTGGCAGGTTGCCAGCGAACATAAGGTGTCGATTCGGACCGCGGCCTATATCGTCGCGTGTACCCGAATTCTTACAGCGCGCGATCTGCGTGGCCTGTATCCGTAATCTAAATGTAATTTAGTTTCGATTGGTGTAAAGTCGCCGCTCACGGTCTGCCCCGGGGCGAGCGACAAGTCGACCCTCGTCGACCCTCGAAATAAGCCGGAACGCATCGTTTATTTACAATCGTTTCGATAAAGCGGCAGCGTTTATTTTTGAACACGGAGACACACAGCATGATTTTGAATAAACTCGCGGTGAGCTTGATCGCGCTCGGTCTGATGGCGGGAACGGCATCCGCTCAGAGTTCCGATACCTTGAAGAAAATCAAGGAAACCGGCGTGATTTCTCTGGGTCACCGGGAGTCGTCGATTCCCTTTTCGTATTACGACGACAAGCAGAACGTCGTCGGTTATTCGCAAGACATGGCGATGAAAATCGTCGAGGCGGTCAAGGTTAAATTGGCGATGCCGGACTTGAAGGTCAAGCTCACGCCGATTACTTCGCAAAACCGGATTCCGCTGGTGCAGAACGGCACCATCGATCTGGAATGCGGATCGACCACACATGACGCGGAACGGGCCAAGCAAGTCGGTTTCACGGATACGATCTTCGTGATCGGCACGCGCTTGATGACAAAGAAAGAGTCGGGCATCAAGGATTTTGCCGACCTGAAGGGCAAGACGGTGGTGACCACCGCCGGTACCACGTCCGAGCGGATCCTGCGCAAGCTGAATCAGGATCAGAACATGGGCATGAGCATCATCAGCGCGAAAGACCACGGCGAGTCGTTCCTGACATTGTCGACCGGTCGCGCGGTGGCGTTTATGATGGATGACGCCTTGCTGGCCGGCGAGCGCGCCAAGTCGAACGATCCGGCCGATTTCGTGATCGTCGGTACGCCGCAATCGAAAGAATCGTATGGTTGCATGATGCGCAAGGACGATGCCGAATTCAAGAAGGTGGCGGACGATGCGATCGCCAAGGTGCAGACTTCGGGCGAAGCGGACGCGATCTACAAGAAGTGGTTCATGACGCCGATTCCGCCGAAAGGATTGAATCTGAATTTTCCGGAAAGCGACGACATGAAGGCGCTGTTCAAGGCGCCCAATGACAAGCCGCTGAGCTGAAGTTCTTTTTGAACCGACAGTGAAACGGAAGGGCGCGTAGTCCTTCCGTTTCTTTTTGGAGTGTATGCATGGCTTATCACTGGAATTGGGGCGTTTTCCTCAACCCCGTATCCACCGGCGAGCCGACCAATTACCTGGGCTGGATTATTTCCGGCTTCGAGGTGACGATCGCGCTGTCGATGTGTGCCGCGGTTATCGCACTGGTAGTCGGGACGCTGATGGGAGTATTGCGCACTGTCCCGAACAAGTTCTTGTCCGGGTTCGCTACAGCCTATGTCGCGCTGTTTCGAAACATTCCACTGATAGTCCAATTTTTCATCTGGGTTTGGGTCGTCCCCGAGCTCCTGCCGCCAGGGATCGGCATGGCGGTCAAGCACATGCCGCCGGTGCTGTTTGCATTCATCGCGTCGGTTGTATGCCTGGGGCTTTTTACCGCGGCGCGGGTTTGCGAGCAGGTACGCTCGGGTTTGCAAGCGCTGCCGCGTGGGCAACGCGCCGCTTCGCTGGCGCTCGGTTTGACGCTGCCGCAGGCGTATCGTCACGTGCTGCTGCCCACCGCGATGCGCATCATCGTGCCGCCGCTCACATCGGAATTCCTCAATATCTTCAAGAATTCGGCCGTGGCCTCGACCATCGGCTTGTTCGAGCTGTCGGCCCAGGCGCGGCAACTGGTGGATTACACCGCACAAGCGTACGAGTCGTTCATCGCAGTGACGGCGGCGTACTTCCTGATCAATATCGTGATCATGTTTTTCATGCGCTGGGTTGAGCACAAAGCCCGGCTGCCCGGCTATATCGGAGGTAAATGATGCATCACTTCGACTGGTCGGGCATACCCGCGGCCGTGCCCACGCTGCTCGGCGGCCTGCGCATTACGATAGAAATCACGGTGCTGGCGGTGATCGTCGGCATCATGTGGGGTACCGTCCTCGCGCTGTTCCGGTTGTCGAACTTCAAGCCTTTATCGATGTTTGCCAACCTGTACGTCACGATCTTCCGTTCGATTCCGCTCGTGATGGTGTTGCTGTGGTTTTTCCTGATCGTGCCGCAGTTCCTGCAATCGGTATTGGGTCTGTCGCCTGACATCGATATCCGGCTCGCCTCCGCCCTGGTGGCGTTCTCGCTATTCGAGGCGGCCTACTACTCGGAAATCATCCGGGCGGGGATTCAGAGCGTGTCGCGCGGCCAGGTCAGTGCGGCGCTGGCGCTCGGCATGAGCTACGGACAAAGCATGTGGTTGGTGATCCTGCCGCAGGCGTTTCGCGCGATGGTGCCGCTGCTGCTTACGCAAGGTATCGTCTTGTTTCAGGATACCTCGCTCGTCTATGTGATCGGCCTGGCCGATTTCTTCAGTACGTCGGCCAATATTGGCGACCGTGACGGCACGACGGTGGAAATGATACTGTTTGCCGGAGCTTGTTATTTTGTCGTTTGCACACTGGCTTCGGTGTTGGTCAAACGCCTTCAACAAAGGTATGCACGATGATTTCTCTGAAAAACGTTTCCAAATGGTATGG
>Ga0302220_10002120_pt1 | contig 14791 bp, 8 predicted proteins | sample II_Palsa_E1_3_FD_194572 | JGI IMG/M metagenome (GOLD analysis project Ga0302220, IMG submission 194572) | Peat permafrost microbial communities from Stordalen Mire near Abisko, Sweden - II_Palsa_E1_3 | ecosystem: Environmental > Terrestrial > Soil > Palsa > Peat permafrost | place: Sweden...
GTGCTGTTGCCGAGATGGTGGAAGACACCGACGATCTCGTGCATGGTCTTGAGGAGCGGGTGGGGGATGCCGGGGGCGCGGAGGATGCCGGGGAGCGTGATGTCGATTCCCTGCACTGTTGATTTTTCAGAGGTGGATGCCGGGGCTTCGAGCGCGGCTTCGATCTGCTGCTTGAGCTGATTGAAGCGGATGCCGAGGGCTTTTTTGGCTTCGGGCGGGGCGGATTTGAGCCAGGCTTCGCTGATGAGCTTGAGGCGGCCCTGTTTGCGGCCGAGCCAGTGGAGTCGGAAGTTCTCCTGGGCTTCGGAGGTGGTGAGGGCGGGGGTTTCGCCGCGGACCTCTTCGGCGAGAGTGGCGAAGGCGGCGTCGAGGGAGGGTTCGTCGTGGGAGAGAAGTTGGGGGATCGCTTCGTTCATGGCGGCAGTGTTTAGAGTAAACGACTGCGCGGGGGTTGTGCCTGAAGCGTCTTCAGATTGGACGGCCCTGAGTGCGACACGCCGTGGTTGCGGGGCTCAGGGCCGGGTACGAGTCTCTTTTCAGAGACCGGGTTGACTGGCTGCGTTTGGCCTGGGAACGAGCCGTAGACCGGACTCGACCGAAAGCGATCCGGTCTGCTTCCGCCACGTCCGAATCATCTCAAGCGTCTCCGCCTGGGTGATCTTGGCGACTTTGGTGTATTTTTCACCGGCTTTCGCATTCATCGGACGCACAACGATTGCTTCCTTCACACCGGGACGAATCCTGGCGAAGACTCCACCGGCTTTTCTCGGGGTCTGGCCCGGCAGGGTGGTCGCCATGCGAAGTTCGCCGTCCGGCTTCATGTTGTGCAGCGCGTAGACCGCGCAGTCGCCATCTTTCAGGAGTTCACGAATCAGGTCTTTTACGAGTTCGGACTGATTTGCATTGAACTCGATACCATGTACATTGGGCATTTTGAAATGCCTCCCTTCTTACCGCTGACTGATGCTATAGCGCGGGGCGTAAACAACTCATAAAGGTAGACTTGGGCCGATATACCGGTGACGGACGGGGTGGTCGTTCGGGGGACGACGGACGCGCTCTGGCCACTCGCCAGACTGGGGCTTTACCAGACTGGGAGCGGCGAGCGTGTCCGCTCTGCCGTGCGGCTATGTGTTTCGATCTAAAGCGCGGAGAGGACGACGGCCAGGACCATGGCGCCGAGGAGGAGGCTGCGGCGGTCGGTGATGGCGTAGACGACGGGGTCTTCGTCGAGCTCGCCGCGGGAGGCCAGAAGCCAGAGACGGCTGAGCCAGAGCAGCATGACAGGGACCAGAAGCCAGAGGCGGTTGATGTGTTTGTAGAGCTGGAGGGTGTCGCTGTTGAGGTTGGAGATGTAGAGCGTGAGGACGACGACCGAGGCGTAGGCGCTGGATGAGCCGAAGCTGCGGAGCTGCTCGATGTCGGCGACGTGGTAGCCACGGCCACTGGCGGTTGCGCCGCCACGCTCGCGGAGGTTTTCGAGCTCGGCAAAGCGTTTGACGAAGGCCAGAGAGAGGAAGAAGAAGATGCTGAAGCTGGCCAGCCAGGTTGAGACCGCAACGCCTGTCGCCGCAGAGCCCGCGAGGATACGGATGGTGTACAGGCCGGAGAGGACGATGACATCCACGAGGACGGCGCGCTTGAGACGGAGCGAGTAGGCCAGCGTGGTGACCGCGTAGATGATGAGCCACTCAAGGAACTTCCACGGCTGGATGAGCGCGATTGAGGGCGAGACCGCCGCGACGACGCGTGGAACCAGAATGGCCAGGACGAACGAGGTTGCCAGGAAGAGCAGGATGACGAAGACGCCGGTGAGGGCGGAGAGATCGCCCGAGGCGAAGGGGCGACGGCGCTTGCGCGGGTGCTGGCGGTCGGCTTCGAGATCGAGCAGGTCGTTGACGATATAGGTCGCCGAGGCGCAGAGCCCGAAGCTGAGGAAGGCGAGCAGAGCGCCGGCGAGCAGGCCGGGAGTCCACGCATGGGCGAGCAGGAGGGGCAGGAAGATGAGGACGTTCTTGGCCCATTGATGGAGGCGGATGGCTTTGGGCCAGGCCTTGAGCGGGGAGACTCGTTCTGTAAATGTGCGGACGGGCGTGACGCCGGCGCTGCGGAGGGCGCTGCGGAGACCGGCGGTGGGGTTGGCGACCATGGGCTGGCGGCAGTTCTGCAGGAGCGGGAGGTCGGGGAGGGCGTTGCCGATGTAGGAGAAGTCGTCGCCGAAGTGGGTGCGGAAGGCCTGGAGCTTGTTGTTGCCGGCGAGATTGACGCTGGCGTCGGAGGCGAGGACGCCGGTGAAGAGGCCGAGGTGGTCGGCGACGCGCTGGGCCAGGGCGGCGTTGGCTGCGGTGGCGAGATAGACAGGGCGGCCGGCGGCGTGCTGCTGCTCAAGATACTGGAGGAGTTCGCGGTTATAGGGCAGGTGAGGGACGTCGAGCTGGACGGCGTCGGTGATGTGTTTTTTGAGGGCGGCCTTGCCCTGCATGAGCCAGCCGGGGAGCTTGAGGAGCAGGGCGGGATGATGGCGGGCGAGCGCGAGCGTGGAGTCGATGAGGGTGTCGGACTTGACGAGCGTACCATCGAGATCGACGCAGAGAACGGCGAGCGAGGCGGCGGTATCGGGCGCGGTGACCGTGGTGGGCAAACGTGTCCTTCCTTCGGGTGCTGAAAGCTGTTCTCAAACGTCAATACCCAGCAGAAGGCTTTCTGCGGGCTGGTCAAAAGCTCTGCGGAACAATCAACGCCATTATCACGTATTCTGAGGTATCTGAGGTAACAATCAGAGAATGCATCAATTGAATCCCTCCGAGAGACGGTGATCCTGCCATGTCGCCTTTACAGATGAGTGAACCACAATCCCCCGCAGCACAACCAGCGACAGAGCTGCCTCGGGCGACGTCTGCCCCGGAAGAACCGACGGGGTCGGGCTGGCGGAAGTGGATTGTGGTGCTGGCGATCGTGCTTGTGGTCGGCGCGGCGATCTGGAAGATTCGTCGCAATCAGCAGGAGCAGCAGTTGACCGCGGCGCAGATGGAGGCCGCTGGCGATGTTCCTACGCCGGTGCAGGTGTCCGGGGTGCAGCAGAAGACGATGCCGATCTACCTGACGGAGCTGGGTACGGTGACGGCGTACAACACGGTGACGATCAAGAGCCGCGTCGATGGGCAGCTGATGCGCGTGAACGTGCGCGAGGGCCAGGCGGTGAAGCAGGGAGAGATGCTGGTCGAGATCGACCCGAAGCCCTACGAAGCGGCGCTGGAGCAGGCACAGGGACAGTTGGTGAAGGACCAGGCGAACGCGGAGAATGCGAAGGCCGAAGCGGCACGATATACGGCGCTGTTGCAGGCTGGCGTGGTTTCGAAGGAGAGCCAGCAGGCGCAGATTTCAACCGCAGGCCAGGCGGAGGGCTCGCTGGCCGCTGACCGCGCGGCGATCGAGGCGGCGAAGGTGAACCTGGGGTATACGAAGATCGTTTCGCCGATCAATGGCGTGGTTGGGCTGCGGCAGGTGGATGCGGGCAACATCGTTCATGCCGCCGATACGACGGGGCTGATCGTCGTGACGCAGCTGCAGCCAATCTCAGTGATCTTTACGCTGCCTGAGGATCAGTTGCCCCAGGTGCTGAGGCTGAGCCGGGGCGGAAACAGGCTGGCGGTCGAGGCGTATGACCGGTCCGACGATACGCACCTGGCCAGCGGAAGTCTGTTGACGGTTGATAACCAGATCGATACGACGACCGGCATGGTGAAGGTGAAGGCGATCTTCGACAATAAGGACAATTCACTTTTTCCCAATCAGTTTGTGAATGTGCGTTTGATCCTGCAGGAGAAACGGAACGCGATGGTGATTGCGGCATCGGCACTGCAGACGGGATCGCAGGGAAACTTTGTTTATCTGCTGAAGGAAGGACAGCCGCCGGTTGATCCGATCCAGGCAAAGATCGACGCAAAAAATGCAGAGGGTTCGGATTCGAGCATCGCGGTGGAGCGGCCGAAGTCGAACTACTATGTCGAAGCGCAGCCGGTGAAGGTCGAGCTGACCGAGGGGACGCAGGTGATTCTGAGCAGCGGCTTAAAGCCTGGAGACCAGGTGGTTGTGGATGGTCAGGAGAAGCTGAAGAACGGCAGCAAAGTGGTTCCGCGACAGGCTGCGGCGACCGGTGCGGCAGAGCTGGATGCAGCGGATGAAGCTGCGGGACGGCGCTCTTGAGTACGGCTGAAGCAGGCGCGCGCGGAGCCCGGCGATGAGTCCCTCGAAGCCATTTATTCTTCGTCCGGTGGCCACCTCGCTTCTTATGGTGGCCATTTTGCTTGCGGGGTTTGTCGCGTATGAGCAGCTGCCGGTGTCGGCGCTGCCGCAGGTCGATTATCCGACGATCCAGGTGCAGACGTTTTATCCAGGCGCGAGTCCGGAGGTGATGGTCTCGTCTGTGACGGCTCCGCTGGAGCGGCAGTTTGGAGAGATACCGGGGCTGACGCAGATGACGTCGACGAGCTCCGGTGGCGGCAGTGTCATTACGCTGCAGTTCTCGCTGTCGGAGTCGATCGACGTTGCACAGCAGGATGTGCAGGCGGCGATTAACGCGGCGTTCAGCTATCTGCCGAAGGACCTGCCGAATCCTCCGGTGTACAGCAAGGTGAATCCGGCGGATGCTCCGATCATGACGCTGGCGCTGACGAGCGATTCGCTGCCGCTGTCGCAGGTGGAAGACCTCGCGGATACGGTGATGGCGCAGAAGATCTCGCAGCTCTCCGGCGTGGGTCTGGTGTCGATCAACGGCGGACAGAAGCCTGCGGTGCGGATACAGGCGAATCCGACGGCGCTGGCGAACTATGGGCTGAGCCTCGAGGATGTGCGCGGGGCGCTGGGCACGGCGAACGTCGACCAGGCGAAGGGCAATCTGAATGGAGCGCACCAGGCGTATACCATCGGCGCGAACGATCAACTGCTGACGAGCGTGGACTACGGCAAGGTGATTATTGCTTACCGGAACGGCTCGCCGGTGCGGCTGTCGGATGTGGCGGATTCGGTGGACAGCGCGGAGAATCTTTTTCAGGCGGCGTGGACGGGGACCTCGGCGCGGCCTGCGGAGAACGGGCGGCCACTGCGGCCTGCTGTGCTGACGCCGGCGGTGATTCTGAACATTCAGCGGCAGCCTGGCGCGAACATCATCGGCGTGGTGGATGAGGTGCAAAAGCTGCTGCCGCAGCTGCGGGCTACGCTGCCGGCGACGGTGAAGGTGGAGGTGCTGACCGATCGCACCAACACCATTCGGGCTTCGGTGAAGGATGTGCAGTTCTCGCTGATCCTGACTATCGGGCTGGTCGTGATGGTGATCTTCCTGTTTCTGCGTTCGATTGCGGCGACGATTATTCCTTCGGTCGCGGTGCCGCTGTCGATTGTGGGAACGTTTGGCGTGATGTACCTGCTGGGGTACAGCCTGAACAATCTGTCGCTGATGGCGCTGACGATCTCGACGGGTTTCGTGGTGGATGACGCGATTGTGATGATCGAGAATATCTCGCGTTATCTCGAACAGGGCGACTCGCCGATGGAAGCGGCGCTGAAGGGCTCGGAGCAGATTGGATTTACGATTGTCTCGCTGACGGTCAGCCTGATCGCGGTGCTGATTCCGCTGCTGTTTATGGGCGATATCGTCGGGCGGCTGTTCCGCGAGTTTGCTGTAACCCTGGCGGTTACAATTCTGGTCTCGGCGTTTGTTTCGCTGACGCTGACGCCGATGATGTCGGCGAAGCTGTTGCGGCATACGCCGGAGAACGAGCAGAATGCGTTCTATCGCAAGAGCGAAGAGTTCTTCGAGTATGTGATTGCGAAGTATGCAGTGGGCGTGCGGTTTGTGCTGCGGCATCAGACGATGACGCTGATTGTGACGCTGGCTACGTTTGCGCTGACGGTCTATCTGTTTCTGATTGTGCCGAAGGGATTTTTTCCGGTGCAGGATACGGGTGTGCTGCTCGGCATCACGGAGGCTCCGCAGACGATCAGCTTTGCGGAGATGGCGCAGCGGCAACAGGCGCTGGCGAGGGTCGTGCTGAACGATCCCGATGTGGAGAGCGTGTCGTCGTTTATCGGGATCGATGGGACGAACGCAACGCTGAACAGCGGACGGATTCAGATCAACCTGAAGGACCGCGAGCTGCGCACTGCGTCGGCGCTGGAGGTGATTCAGCGGCTGGATCAGAAGGTCGCAAAGGTGGATGGGATTCAGTGCTTTCTGCAGCCGCTGCAGGACCTGACGGTGGAAGACCGCGTGAGCCGGACGCAGTATCAGTATTCGCTGGAGGATGCGAACGCGGAGGAGCTAGCGGTGTGGACCGACCGGATGGTCGAGAAGTTAAGGCAGATTCCGATTCTGAGCGATGTGGCCAGCGATCAGCAGCTGAGCGGTCTGCAGGCCAGTCTGGTGATCGACCGGGATACGGCTTCGCGGCTGGGGATCACGCCGCAGAACATCGACGACACGCTGGACGATGCGTTTGCACAGCGGCAGGTTTCGACGATCTTTACGCAGCAGAACCAGTACCACGTGGTGCTGGAGGTGGCTCCGAAGTTTCAGAAGAATCCCGAGTCGCTGGATAACATTTATGTGAAGAGCTCGAACGGGACGCAGGTGCCGCTGTCTGCGTTCACTCACTTTGAGGAGAAGCAGACCTCGCTTGCGATCAACCATCAGGGTCAGTTCCCTGCTGTGACGATCTCGTTTAATCTTGCGCCGGGCAAGTCAATCGGCGATGCCGTGACTGCGGTGAACAAGGCGAAGGCAGAGCTGAATATGCCGCCAAGTGTAAACGCTGAGTTCCAGGGGTCCGCGCGCGCGTTCGAGGCTTCGCTGGCGAATGAGCCGCTACTGATTCTGGCGGCGCTGATCGTCGTCTACATTGTGCTGGGCGTGCTGTACGAGAGCTACATCCATCCGATTACGATTCTGTCGACGCTGCCGTCGGCGGGCGTGGGCGCGATTCTGGCGCTGCTCATCTTCCATGTCGACCTGAGCGTGATTGCGCTGATCGGTATTATTTTGCTGATCGGCATCGTGAAGAAGAACGCGATCATGATGATCGACTTCGCGCTGGAGGCGGAGCGCGAGCATGGGATGACGCCGATGGAGGCGATTTATCAGGCGTGTCTGCTGCGCTTCCGTCCCATCATGATGACGACGATGGCTGCGCTGCTGGGCGGTCTGCCGCTGGCGCTGGGAACAGGTACGGGGAGCGAGCTGCGGCGGCCGCTGGGTATCACGATCGTCGGCGGGCTGATTGTCTCGCAGGTGCTGACACTGTTTACGACGCCGGTGGTTTACCTCTTCTTCGATCGGCTTGGGCGACGGTCCGGGCGCTCGAAGGATGTGGATGCGAAGTGGAAGGCTCATGCGATCTCGGCGGACTGATTCGTAAACGAAGGTTCAGGGATTAGGGGTTTATGCATTTTTCAGCACCATTTATTCGGCGGCCGGTAGCGACATTTCTGATGTCGGCTGCGGTGATTCTGGCGGGAGCAGTGGCGTATAAACTGCTGCCGGTGGCCAGTCTGCCGCAGGTGGAGTTTCCGGTGATCTCGGTTGGAGCGAGTCTGCCGGGCGCCGATCCGGAGACGATGGCGTCCGCAGTGACGACGCCGCTGGAGCGGCAGTTTGCGAAGATCGCGGGCATCAACGAGATGACGTCATCTTCGTCGACGGGCTCATCTTCGATCACGCTGCAGTTCGACCTGACCCGCGATGTGGACGGCGCGGCGCGCGATGTGCAGGCGGCGATCAACGCGGCACGCAGTCAACTGCCGTCGAATCTGCCAAGCAATCCGAGCTACTACAAGGTCAATCCCGCGGACTCACCGATTCTGATTCTGGCGCTCACCTCGGACACGATGAATGTTCCGCAGCTCTACGACGCGTGCGACAGCATTCTTGCGCAGAAGATCGCGCAGGTGCAGGGCGTCGGGCAGACCTTCTGCGGCGGAAGCGCGAAGCCTGCGGTACGAATCGAGGCGAATCCGTCGCAGCTGGCGCACTACGGGGTTGGCCTGGAGGCGCTGCGCGCGGCGATCGGCACGGTCAACGTCAATCAGCCGAAGGGGTATCTGCAGGGTGAGGGCAAGCGGTGGAGCATCAGCACGACCGACCAGCTGTTTGGAGCGGCAGCGTATGCTCCGCTGATTATTTCGACCGATCGCGGGCCAGTGAGCTCCGCACCGGCGAGCACGGGGCTGCCTGCGTCGGTCGCCAGTGCGGTGACGAGCACTCCTGCGACGAGTACGAACGGTAGCAGCGGCGCGGGTGGAACATCGTCTGCGTCAGGTACCGGAGGCGCTGCTTCCACCGTCATGCAGACGGGAGTGAATGCAGCGCACGGCGTGGTGCGGATTCGCGATGTGGCGAAGGTTGTCGACAGCGTCGAAGATATTCATACCGCGGGCGCATACAACGGCAGGCCGGCGATCATCGTGCTGATCTTCAAGACCGCGACGGCAAATGTGAATGAGACGGTAGATAACGTCAAGGCAATGCTGCCGATGCTGCAGGCGTCGATACCGCCAGCGATTCAGGTCCATATCGCTCTGGACCGGACGGTGACGATTCGCGCATCGGTGCAGGATGTGACGCGGACGATGGTGATCTCGATCCTGCTGGTGATCCTGGTGGTGTTTCTGTTCCTGCGCGAGGTGCGGTCGACGCTGATCCCCAGTGTGGCCGTGCCGTTGAGCCTGCTCGGCACCTTTGCGGTGATGTATCTGCTGGGGTACACGCTGGACAATCTATCGCTGATGGCGCTGACGATCTCGACCGGCTTCGTGGTGGACGATGCGATTGTGGTGATCGAAAATATCAGCCGCCATCTCGAAGATGGAATGATGCCGTATGAGGCCGCGATGCTGGGGTCGAAGGAGATCGGCTTCACCGTGGTCTCGATGAGTACGTCGCTGATTGCGGTGTTCATTCCGATTCTGCTGATGGGCGGCATCGTGGGCAGGCTGTTTCGCGAGTTCGCGGTGACGCTGTCGGTGGCGATTCTGGTTTCGCTTGTCGTCTCGCTGACGACTACGCCGATGCTGAGCGCGAAGTTTCTGGAGCCGCACAGCTGGCGGAAGCATGGTCGCTTCTATCGCTGGGGCGAGCAGGCGTTGTCGTGGTTGGCGTCGGAGTATGAGCGCGGCCTGCGCTGGGTTCTGCGTCACCAGAAGCTGGTGCTGACGATTACGGTGCTCACCTTCGTGCTGAACGTTTACCTCTACATTCTGGTGCCCAAGGGATTTTTCCCTGAGCAGGATACAGGCCGCATCGGTGGGCAGGTGCAGGGCCAGCAGGATGTCTCGTTTCCCGACCTGAAGCAGAAGGTTCTGGAGCTGGCGGCCATCGTCGGGAAAGACCGGGGGGTTCAGGATGTGACCTCCTTTGCCGGTGGCCGAGGCAATGTGAATTCGGGCTTTATGTTTATGTCGCTGAAGCCGGATGCGGAGCGGCGAAAGAACGGCGATACGGCGGAGGTGATCGTGGACCGGCTGCGCCCGCAGGTAAGCGATATACCTGGAGCGATTCTTTATCTGCAGTCGTTTCAGGACCTGCGGATCGGCGGACGCAACACCGCGACCGAATACCAGTACACGCTGACCTCGGACAGCCTGAAGGACCTGAACGAATGGGGGCCGAAGCTGAAGGACGCGATGGACAGGCTGCCGGAGCTGAAGGATGTCGCGACCGACCAGCAACAGCAGGGGCTGCGCGCGCAGCTGGTGATCGACCGCAGCACGGCGAGCCGGCTGGGAGTGTCTCCGCTGACTATCGACTCGACGCTGGCCGATGCGTTTTCGCAGGAACAGGTTTCGACGACGTATATGCCGCTGAACCAGTACCACGTGGTGATGGAGGTCACGGATCAGTTTCAGAGCGATCCGGATGCGCTGAAAAATATCTATGTAAAGAGTACGACCGGGTCGATGGTTCCGTTGTCGGCGGTGACGCACTTCGAGCCGCAGCGAATTCCACTGGCGGTAAACCATCAGGCGCAGTCTCCTGCGACGACTCTGTCGTTCAACCTAACTCCCGGAGCATCGCTGAGCCAGGCGACGCAGGCGATTCAGCAGGCGCGCGTGGATATCGGGATGCCGTCGACGATTCATGGCGGCTTCGCAGGGTCGGCGCAGGCGTTCAAAGATTCACTTTCGAGCGAGCCGTGGTTGATTCTGCTGGCGCTGATCGCGGTGTATATCGTGCTCGGAATTTTGTATGAGAGCTTTATTCATCCGCTGACGATTCTGTCGACGCTGCCCTCGGCGGGTGTGGGCGCGATTGTGGCGCTGCTGCTGTTCAAGGTCGACCTGAGCGTGATCGCGATGATCGGTATTATTTTGCTGATCGGCATCGTGAAGAAGAACGCGATCATGATGATCGACTTCGCGCTGGTGGCGGAGCGGCAGCATGGGAAGACGCCGGAGGAGGCGATCTATGAGGCGTGTTTGCTGCGGTTCCGGCCCATCATGATGACGACGATGGCGGCGATGCTGGGTGGACTGCCGCTGGCGCTGGGTATGGGCACCGGGAGTGAGATGCGACGTCCGCTGGGGATTACGATTGTCGGTGGATTGATCGTGTCGCAGGCGCTGACGCTATTTACGACGCCGGTGGTTTATCTTTTCTTCGACCGGCTGCGCGGGAGATTTGCTCGGGTGGGTTGGCGGCGGCGCGCGATGCGGAATTTGCCGCAGACGGTGGCCGGGGATTGAAGATGGTCCTGCCGGACGGGCCCACTACGCTTGGCCACCCCGCAAACGAAGACCTGTTTGCGGGGACCCCGGTTCGGGCGGGCGTTCGCACGCCTTTTTAAGTTGTCGAGGTGGAATAGAGAGCATCGGCCCTCCCGTTGGTCGGGATCATGCATTTGCCGACCAGCGGGAGGCCCACAGAAGATCATTCCCTGCGTGACAAGGTATACACACCACGAAGTGGTCGCCCCACGCGGAGTGGGCCCGTCCGGCAGGACAAGGTCGTTGTCTGGAATCAGACCAGAGCCGGCTCGGAGACCGGAGCGTCGGTGGAACGACGGCGCTCAAGGGGATTGGTGTGGGCCTTAACCAGTGTGGCCGGGGGGAAGTAGGCATTTTCGAAGTACTGCGCCAGCATACGGTGGGTGTTGAAGAAGCTGCCGTTGATGGCGATGCAGTGCTGCTGCATCCGCGACCAGGCCTGCGGGTTGGCGAACATGGGGGCGATGGAGTGCTCGAGTTTGTCGTAGAGGCTGGTCGCTTCGGCGGTTTCGTCCTCGCCGTCTTCGATGGCCCAGCCGGTGGTGTTCTCGGCGCAGCCTTCGATCCACCAGCCGTCGAGGATGGAGAGCGAGGGGACGCCGTTGAGCGCGGCCTTCATACCGGAGGTGCCGGAGGCCTCGTAGGGGCGGCGGGGAGTGTTGACCCAGACGTCGACGCCCTGGGTGAGCAGCGCGCCCAGCTCCCAGTCGTAGTTCTCGACGTAGTAGATCTTGAGGGCGGAGGAGTTGAGCTTCGCGGCAGCGGTGTAGACGTCGCGGATGAGGCCCTTGCCGGCGTTGTCGGCGGGATGAGCCTTGCCGGCGTACAGGATCTGAAGGCCGCCGATCTTCTCGGCGATGGCGACGAGGCGGGCGGGGTCGTTCAGGAGCAGGCTGGCGCGCTTGTAGGTAGCAACGCGGCGGGCGAAGCCGAGGGTGAGGACGTTCGGGTTGAAGTGATGGCCGGTGCGCTTCGCGATGGTGGCGAAGAGACGCAGCTTGCCCTTGCTGTGCGCAGCGGCGATGCGGGCGGGGTCGATGCCGTAGACCGAGCGGAAGTACTGGTTGTCGGTGCGCCAGTTGGGAATCTCGGAGTCGAGGAGGTCCTGAAACTGCGATGAGAGCCAGGTACCGGCGTGGACGCCGTTGGTGATGGAATAGACCTTATAGTCGGGGAACATCTTCTGAGAAACCTTGCCGTGCTGCATGGCGACGCCGTTGACGAAGCGCGAGAAACGCAGGGCGATGTAGGTCATGTTCATCAGATTGTTGTGCAGGCAACCGGTGCTTTCGATGGCGGCGGCGCGCTCGTGGCCGAGCACCTGATACATCTGATCGAGGCCAAACTGATCGTGACCGGCGGGAACGGGAGTGTGCGTAGTGAAGACGCACTGGCGGCGGACAGCTTCAATATCGGCTTCGGTGGCGTCTTTGAGTGGGGTGCCGGCGAGCTGGTCTTCAAGGAGCCCCAGCGCGAGCAGGGCCGCGTGGCCCTCGTTCATGTGATACACCTCGGGTTTACAACCCAGGGCGTGGAGAAGAGCGATGCCGCCGAGGCCGAGCACGGTCTCCTGACAGAGCCGGTAGTAGGTGTCGCCGCCGTAGAGGTGGTCGGTCAGGCGGCGGTCCCAGGGGTCGTTGCCTTCGACGTCGGTGTCGAGCAGAAAGACGGGAAGGATGTGGCCGGTGACGCCGATAACGTCGAAGCGCCATGCGCGAACGAGAATCTGGCGGCCCTGCATGGTGAGGGCGATGATCTCGTTTGCGCTGGGCAGGGTGGTCTCAGGAGACCAGGGGACGTCGGTTTCGGTCTGCTGGCCGACGTCGGAGAGCTTCTGACGGAAGTAGCCACAGCGATGAACCAGCGAGATCGCAACCATGGGAGCCGCGGTGTCGGCTGCGGAACGAAGGGTATCGCCCGCCAGCATGCCGAGACCACCGGAGTAGGTGGGCAAAGCCGGAGAGAGGGCGATCTCCATGGAAAAGTAAGCCACGGTCCGGTTGGACAGATTGAGGGTGGCAGAGGTCGAAGAGGAGGTAAAAGCCGAAGGCAGATTCATGCGGTGGTTGATCCTTTTCTCATCCGAACCAGTATCGAGTGACGGCGCCATAGTTCGCGTTCGAGACCTGAACTCTCTATCGGCGGAGTCGACACAATGCACGAGATCCGGATGGAAGAGCAGCCGAAACGTCGAATACGTGTGATTTTAGCAAACCGCCTCTGCATTTCGGAGAGAACGTCGGTGAATCACACTGGTTCTATTGGGGTATTGACGACGCAATACCGGCGGCGACCGCGTCGAGGCGTTCCCATATGTGGTCTAACCAAAGGAGATGCTCCGGTTTCATCAGCACGGAACGGAGGCAGGTGACGGCGGCCTGCGGCTCAGTACGATCTGAATTCGGCCATGCATTTTGTGGGAAAAAACGCACCGGAAGTTTTGCGAGAGCCAGATGGAGGTCGCGTTTGGCGGCTTCGTCGAAGATGCGCTGGGCGAGCGCGGAGGACGCCGCGAGGGCGGACGCGTTGACGGCCCAGAAGACAATGTCGAGCTGCGGGGTGGTTATCGGGGTCAGGAAGTGCGGCGACTCCGCCAGACGGCGATGCAGTTCGAGAGCAGCGGTATGGCCGGATTCGAGACCGTGCGCGAAGTCGCCGCCGGGGGTGTATGGAAGCAGCTTCTGCGTGGCCCAGAGAGCAACGGCAGAGGCACCGGCGCGGGAGCACTCCAGCGAGATCTCACCGAGGTGAAGCTCTTTGGAGGAGAAGTAGGTGTAGGGCGAATCGTGTTTGTAGAGGCGCCCGACGGCGGGGTCGCGGAAGAGGACGCAGCCGCAGCCGTAGGGTTGCAGGCCGTGCTTGTGAGGGTCGATGACGATGGAGTCGGCCTGAGGAATGGCGTCGAAGGCGGCTCTGGTCTCGGTGGAGAGATTCGCGGCGAGCGTGAAGTATCCGCCATAAGCCGCGTCGACGTGGATGCGGAACTTGTGTTTCTTCTGCAGGCTCAGAATCCGGTCGAGAGGATCGACGGAGCCGATGGCGGTTGTACCTAAGGTAACGACGACGGTGCCAATCTCTTCGGTTTCGAGGAGGTGTTCGAGGGCGGTGAGATCCATGCGGCCGTGGCTGTCGGAGGGGATGCTGCGAAAACGCAGGCCGAGCACGCTGGAGATGCGGCTGTGGGTGTAGTGCGCCTGGTCGGAGGCCGCGATGGCCTTGCCTGGAGCGAGCTGGCCGGCGACCCAGAGGGCTTCGAGGTTCGCGAAGGTTCCTCCGCTGCTGAGGTGCCCCAGATGCTGCGGCCAATGAAACATCGCTGCAATGGAGGCTACCGCCTCGACCTCCATTGCCGAGCTGGCGCGTCCGCCGTCGAGCGCGTGGTTGTTGGGGTTGATCGACATGGCCAGCGCGTAGGCGGCGCGGGCGATCGGGTGCGGCGGCTTCAGCATCTGTCCGGCGTAGAGAGGATGCGCGTAGGGGTAGTTGTCGTGGAGCCGGAGCGCAGCCTCCTGCAGGATGGCCGAAGCCGCTTCGCCCAGCGGTGGCGCGGGGTTGGGCGGCAGATGGGCAAAGCCTTCGTCGAGCCGGCGCTGGGCCTGGGTGAGCAGCTGGAGAAAATCGTCGGACATGGATGCCCTAGAACGCCGACCGCGTCAGGAAACCGAACTTCATCATGAATCCCAGTGCGGCAGCGAGAATAAGAGCAAGTGTAGTCCACGGAGCGGCGACCGGCAGCCGCTTCCTGAGTGCCTCCGCGAGAACGATAAGAATATAGAGCGCGAGCATGAGGAGGAGGCCGTCCGCAATAAAGATGCGGGTCGCGGCTGGGGTAACACTCAGAACGTGCTCGATGTGGAATGGCGGAAAAAGGGAGCCAATGGCAAAGACAATAAGGAAGAGGAGGAACTGAAGAAAGGTGAAGGCTGCTTTTTTCATGAATAGGTTCTCGAGATGAGTTTAGCGCGGTGGAAAATTTTGCGGTGAAGTTTCAGCAGAGCGAATTTCGTCGGCCCAGATTCGCTATAAACTCTTTCCG
>Ga0302220_10002121_pt1 | contig 14791 bp, 14 predicted proteins | sample II_Palsa_E1_3_FD_194572 | JGI IMG/M metagenome (GOLD analysis project Ga0302220, IMG submission 194572) | Peat permafrost microbial communities from Stordalen Mire near Abisko, Sweden - II_Palsa_E1_3 | ecosystem: Environmental > Terrestrial > Soil > Palsa > Peat permafrost | place: Sweden...
GCCCGACACCCGGACTATTAAAGTCACAGCCATGATCGGAGGCCAAGGTTGAAAATCCGTAAATTTGTCGCAGGGTCGTCTCGCGAGGCGTTACGCCTGGTGCGTGAAGCGCTGGGCCCGGACGCGGTGGTGCTCAGTAACCGCGCGACCGAAGACGGAGTCGAACTGGTCGCGCTGGCCGAAGATGACCTCGCGTCGCTGGCGCATCCAGGCGAGTCGGCTATGCCCCGGGCGAGTGTGCCGCAGGCCTCGCGCCCCGAGCCATGGACACCCTATGCTACGCCACAGGCTGCACAGGCGGGGTCGAACGCGGATTCAAACTCGGCTTCAAACGCGGCTTCGCATGCAACTTCGCACGCCGCTTCGCATGCCACTTCGCACGCCAGTTCGCACGTCGACCCGACGCGCGGCGGCGCGCACGAGGCGGCGGTGCGCCACGGTACGTTGCCCGATCCGTTTGCGTCGAGGTTCGGCGCGCCCGCTGCGGTGGTCGATCAGGGCATGTATGGCTCGTCGGCCCAGCACAATGGACGCGACGGCGAATCGTCGTCGAGCCAGCGAGTTGGCGCAGGTGACACGGCGCATTCGACGACTCAACGTGCGATGACCGGACATGGCGCTACGGCAGGACACGGCACGACGATGGGACTCGGAGCGTCACAAAATGCGACCCCAAGTGCAAGCCAAAGTGCATCGCAAAATGCAGCACAACGCGGACCATTCACGTCGGCGACGCCCGGCGTGCCGCCCAGCGCAGCGCTTGAGCGTGCGCTGGAACGGCTGCGTCAGCAACCGGCATCGTCCGATACCGCGGGCTTCGCGACCCGGGTTAGCCCGCCGTATCTCGGTGACGCTGCCCATGTCGTGCACGTCGACTCGAAACCCTTGACGCCGGCCGACGCCATGGCGAAACATCTCGGCGGACCTGTCGACCGGCACGCGGCGCGTGCAGCCGACGCCGTCACCGGCCAGGCCTCGCGCTCGGAGGCCGCGAGCCAACCGATCACGCCCTCGGAGAACCACGGGATGCCATTGAGCGCCGCCGCGTTCGCCGTCGCGCCCGTGCGCTTCAGCGTGCCCGAGGTGCAGAGTGCCGCCGAGCCATCGCCGGAGCCGGTGTCCCAGCGCGCGCCGACTCGGCCTACGTTGGCATATTCGGTCCAGACGAATGTCTCCGCTTCGTTCGGCATGCCTTTTAATCTCGGCGCCACGCCCACGGGCGCAGCCGATAGCGAAGCCGCTGCCGCTGCCACCGCCGCCGAAATTTCCGCCGCCGACATTACCGCTACCGCAGCAGCGATCCAGGAAGCCATCGCTGCAGCACCCGTCACCGCAGCGCCGGTCACCGCAGCACCCGTCACGTCCAAGCCCGATCTTGCCGCAGAGATTGCCGCCGTTCCCGTCGACGAAGCGCAGATGCGTGTCGCCGAAATCGTCGCGCAAAGCGTCATCGGCGAAATCCAGTCGATGCGCGGTGTGCTGGAAGAAAAACTTGCCGGCTTGCTCTGGAGCAATCGTCAGCAGCGTGAACCGGTGCGTGGGCAGGCCGCCAAGACCTTGCTGGCTGCGGGCTTCTCCGCGCAACTGGTCAAGCTGATGATAGACCGCATGCCAAGCCAGACCGATCACGCTCAGGCGATGCAATGGCTCAAGGCCACGATCGAGCGCAACCTGCCCGTACTGCAAAGCGAAGACGCCTTGCTCGAGCGCGGCGGCGTGTATGCGCTGATGGGCCCCACCGGCGTGGGCAAGACCACCACCACCGCGAAACTTGCCGCACGTTGTGTGATCCGTTATGGAGCCGACCGCGTCGCGCTTCTGACCACCGACAGTTACCGGATCGGCGCGCGCGAGCAATTGCATATCTACGGGAAGATCCTCGGGGTCAGCGTGCATGCGGTGAAAGACGCCGTCGATCTGCGCCTGGTGCTCTCCGAGCTGCGCAACAAGCACATCGTCCTCATCGACACGATAGGCATGAGCCAGCGCGATCGCGCGGTTTCCGAACAGATCGCCATGCTGTGCGGCACCGGCGTGCCGGTACAACGCTTGTTGCTGCTCAACGCGACCAGCCACGGCGATACCCTCAACGAGGTGGTGCACGCCTATCGCAATCGTCAGGCCGAAAGCGACGCGGATCTCGCGGGCTGCATCTTGACCAAGCTCGACGAGGCGACCAATATCGGTGCGGCGCTCGATACGGTGATTCGCTACCGTTTGCCGATTCATTACGTTTCGACCGGTCAAAAGGTACCGGAGAATTTCTACGTGGGCCGCAAGGACTTTTTGATGAAGGCCGCGTTCAGCGTTTCACGAGAGCAATCGCCGTTCGTGTCAAGCGAGGACGATCTCCACGCCATCATGGCAGCCGCGTCGTCGAACGCCTCGGCTGAATTGAGCGCCGTCCGCTTTGGATAAGATCGTGCTCGACCAGGCCGAAGGGCTGCGTCGCCTGCTCGCGCCCGACGTCGCGCGCATCGTCTCGCTGGTGGGTGGCGTGCGCGGCGCCGGCACCAGCTCGGCGGTGGCGAACCTGGCCGCAGCGCTCGCGCATCAGGGCAAGGACGTGCTCGTGATCGACGAAAGCGATGGCGGGAAGAATTCGGTGACGGCGGCGCTCGGGATCGTTGCAGCCGGATCGTTCGCGGGCGTGTTGGCCGGGCATTTGCCATTGGCGGAAGCGGTCGGCCGGACACCCGACGGCGTGGCGGTGTTGCCATCGCCTCGCGCCACCATCGACGGGTTCGCTCCAGGCCGCTTGTCGGGCGCGTTGAACGGCTTCGCCGATATTGTCCTGATCGACGCCATGCTGGACAGCGAAGGCGGCATCTCGCCGCTCGCCATGCAGGGGCACGACCTGGTGATTTCGATGCGCGCCGACGCAGCCTCGATCACGGGCGCTTATGCCTGCGTGAAACGCCTGCATTACGTGCATGCGATCCAGCAACTGCGGGTTCTGCTCAACGGCGTGGCCTCCGCGAGCGACGCGCAAAGCGTTTATCAGAATTTGTCCGAGGTGGCGAACCGTTATCTATCGGTGTCGCTGTCGCTGGCCGGCGCGATTTCGCTCGACGCCAGGATGGCGCGTGCGCTGCAATTGCGTCGTAGCGTAGTCGAGGCATTTCCCGCGGCGCCCGCCGCACTCGATTACCGCCGAGTCGCCAGCGACCTGCTGTATTGGCCGTGGCGTCCGGTGGCCGCCGCGCAAGCCCCGTCGGGCAAAACGTTCAGCACGCCCATGGCGTCGATAGACCCCGCCTAATGATGTCGGTCATGTACACAGCCCAAGGAAAGGTCGTTTCCTCGTCGGAAGCCTTGATGCGATACGCGCCGCTGGTACGCCGCCTGGCGCTCCAGCTGATCGCCAAGCTGCCGGCAAGCGTCGACCTGGACGATTTGATCCAGGCAGGCACGATAGGTTTGATGGACGCGGCGGGGCGCTTCAAGGAAGATCAGGGCGCGCAATTCGAAACCTATGCGAGTCAGCGGATTCGAGGCGCGATGCTCGATGAGCTGCGCAATAACGACTGGTTGCCGCGCAGCTTGCGCAAGACCTCGCGCGAGGTCGAGCAGGCGATACACGCGATCGAACAGCAATTGGGCCGCGCGCCGCTGGACACCGAAGTCGCCGGGCAGATGAAGCTGCCGCTCGATCAATATCAGGCCGTGCTGCAGGAGCTGCACGGCAGCCAACTGATCTATTACGAGGATTTCGACCGCAACGGCGACGACGAATCGTTTCTCGACCGGTACTGCGTCGACAAGAGCGATCCGCTTTCGGCGCTGCTCGACGAGCACTTGCGCAACGCGCTGATCGACGCCATCGAGCGCCTGCCCGAACGCGAGAAATTGCTGATGGGCCTGTATTACGAGCAGGGTCTGAACTTGCGCGAGATCGGGGCAGTGATGGAAGTCAGCGAATCGCGCGTTTGCCAGCTGCACAGCCAGGCGGTGTCGCGATTGCGCGTGCGGTTGCGTGAACTGGCCTGGGAGCGGCCGGAGTCAGATTGAACGCTTGTGGCCTAGCGCATGTCGGTAGGCATGCGGCCGTCGGGCCCGTACACCGCGGCCGCGGCGGCGCCCGAGCCGCGTGCTTCACGCAGCGCCATCATTGCGCGCCGCGTGTATTCCAACCGCGTGCGCAACAACATCCCATTGGTCAGATTGCAGGAACGCGCGCTCGTCGCACTGCGGGTGAGCTCGTTCCAAACCGGTGCGAGGCGAGTGTCCTTGCGAATCGCCGCCGCGATGCCCGCGCGGTCGTTCGCATGTCCGATCGCCGCCAGACAGCGGCCTCGCTCCAGGGCGAGTTCCGCCAATTGAGTTGCCAGTGCGCTCTTGCGTTCGACGATGGTCGGCAAGACCTCCATCAGGGAGCTTGACGTCAGCGCCGCCTGTTCCTCGGCCAGCACGCTATCGAATTCGGCCGCAATCTTACGTTCTTCGATAAGACAGGTCAGGAGCGCATCGGTCATTGTGTTTTGCCTTTATGGGTCGGTCGCACGCCGGCCAACCAAGCCGGCAGCGGCGCGTTAAATCAGTCCGAATCGTGCGGCTTTTGCAGCAGATCACGTACGGTTTGGATCAGGCCATCGGCAATCTTGCCCGGATCGACCGACAGATTGCCTTTACTAATCGCGTCCTTGATTTCGGCCACGCGTTTTACATCGATACCGCCAGTGGCGTTGGTTAGCCCACCGCTGAGCCCACGCACCTCCAACGAGAGTGTCGACAAATTGACATCTTGTTGCGTGCTGGCCGTTTGCGTCGTTGCTTGCGTGCTTGTCTGCGACGTTGCTTGCGCGCTTGTTTGCGCCGTTGTTTGTGTATTCGACGCGGTTTGCGTCGACGCGTCACCTTGGGCTGCGCGTTGCGCGCTGCCGTTCAGCGCCGATGTATTGCTTGGCGTAGGGGTGACGGTTGGATCAATTTTCACGGTGTTTTCTCACTTTTAGCGTCTGACTAACGTAACGGCAAACTGCTGAAATTCTTTAGCCATTATCGTACGCGTGGCGCAAAAAAACCTGCCGATTCAATGCCCCGCCGCCGCTCAGCGAGCTCGCCGTGCGATCGCGGCCGCGGCAAAAGGGCGCCGCCGCTGCGTCTAGTGCCAATTCGATCACATCGGCACCTCGACAGTTCCCCCGTCTTTTACGACGCCGCTGATGATCTGCCCCGAGCCCGTACGCACCTGTACCGACTCCCCGGGGGCCGCGTTACCGAGCGCCCGGCCCTCGGAGCTGATCGAAAAGCCCGGGCCCTGGGCAACGAGCTTGACCGGCTGGTCGAATTTTACCGCGTTGACCGTACGCAGCAAATCCATGCGCAAGGGCATGCCGGCGGTGATACGCGATTGCGCCGCCGTGCCGACGATCTGGGAGAGATCGGTTACAACGCTACGCGGCATATTGGTCAAATCGGTTTGGCGCGCCTCGATATCGGCCTGGGAGATGGACTGGCCGGGGGCGATGTCGCGGGAGGCCACGTAGTAGTTGCCATTAACCGCCACCCGCGCCTGTAAATAAAGCGTCCACGGGTGCTCGCCCACGCAGCGCACGCCTACCGTCGTGCGTCCCCATATGCGGGCGCCGGGCGGCAGAAAAGGTTCGAGCGCGGTGCATTGAGTCAGCCCGCTGGGTGCTGCGGGTTTGACCGTGATGACAACCTGCCCTGGCAGGCCGGCCGCCTGTTGGCGCAAAAATTGTTCGGCCGCGACGCGAATCGCTTCATTGTCTTGCTTGCCCGGCTGGTCGAGGTTCGGTATCAGCGCAGGGGGCGGCGATGCGGATTGGAATGTATTGGCTGCTACGAATTGCGGTGGAACAGGGGTATCGAGTTGATGAACAGTGTCACGAGCGACGCCGCCGCCAGCCGCGCCCAAGGTTGCGGGCGAAGGCGCGGCAGGGGCTCCCGGTTCGATGACGATGCGGGTATCGTTCGCCGCGGCGCTGACATCGCCGGCGCCGATACTCGGATCTATCACCGGTTCCGGCAGGTGGCCGGGCAAGGGCGATGGCCGGGACTGGCCCGCTGTAACGGACTGTGCCGCAGCGGACGGTGCCACAGCGAGCGGTGCCACGGCGGGCCCGGCCACGATGGGCCCGGCCACGATAGGGGGCCGACTCACCATCCGCGCCTCGGCTAACGGATGTTGCGCCGCGTAGGCCGGAATAATCGGCATCGGCGTGCGCTGCGTCAGTATCATCCTGCGCATCGGCGCCGCAGGCGCGGCGCGGTTTGCACCCGCGGCTGTGCTCAATGGGGCGCCAGAGGGCGCGATAGTGGGCTGCGGGGCTGGCGTGTCGGCAGTCACGCTCACAGGATGCACGTCGAGCGCGCGGCCTGCGGCGGGCGCTACCGTTGTAGAAATGGGGCGCGCGGTGTTGGCGACGGTGTTGGCGAGATTCGCCGCCGTGACGCCGGCGCTCGGCGCCATGATCATCGTGCCCGAGGCCGAAGTCTGAGCCTGGCAAGTGGCGCTGAACAGGCCGACCAGCGCTGCAAGCGAGAGTACTCGCCAGTGCGCACGTTCGAGGCACTGCATTGCGTTGCCGTCCGTCGTGCTTGCGCGACCTCGGCAAGGCGCCAGGGTATCGACCCCCCGGGCTACGGCGGGGCGCATTCTATACAGCGCCATGACATTTCTCCACTTTTCGACCACCTACGGATTGTAGACAGCGCGATCGGGCTGAAAACCTTGAATTGAGGCGGCCTTACCCTCCTATTCCGCCAATTGCCGCTTGCGCGGCCGAAATAACATGCGCTAACGGTAAAAATCCCTCGTTGAGCGGTGTACTCGTGCGTGCGTGGCATGTCGAGTGAGAGTCGAGTGTTCGGCTGCAGACCGGCGATGGGCAAGGTTATTAACTAGAGGATCGTACGTAGATGGATAAACTCGATGCGGAATTTCAATTCGGCAAGCAAGCGTTGGATCTGCGCGCCTATCGGCAGGAAGTGTTGACGTCGAACATCGCCAATGCGGATACGCCGAATTACAAAGCTCGCGACATCGATTTCGCCTCGACGCTTACGAGCGCGCTTGCGCGCAACGGTATGTCGCCCATGGTGAGCACCAGCCAGCTTGCGATGGCGGCGCCGTCCGAAGGCGTGGCGGCGGGTGCGGGTGGGGTCGTGTTGGCGACCGATGCCGGCGGCCAGATAGCTGGGCAAGAAAGTTCGAGCGAGCAGTCCACAACGCTGATGTACCGCAATGTTGCCCAGCCTAGCCTCGATAACAACACAGTGGATCTAGACACAGAGCGGCTTAACTTTGCCGATAACTCGCTGCACTACGAGGCTGCCTTGGGCGGTCTCACAGGGCAGATCAAAGCCATGTTAGCGGCGATTTCGACGGGAACCTAAGATGACGATGATGAGCATTTTCCAGGTGGCCGGCTCGGCACTGTCGGCCGAGTCGCAGCGCTTGAACGTAACGGCCAGCAATCTGGCCAACGTCAACACCACGAGCGGACCCGATTGTCAGCCGTATCGCGCCAAGCAAGTCCTGTTTGAAACGGATCCGCTGGGCGGGGACGCGTCCGACAACAGCATCGGTGGCGTGCGGGTGACTGGCGTGATCGAAGATCCGACTCCGTCGAAAACCGTCTACGACCCGAAGAACGCCGGCGCGAATGCGGACGGTTACGTCACGCTGCCCAACGTCGACCCGGTCCAGGAAATGGTCAACATGATTTCGGCATCGCGCGCTTATCAGGCCGACGTAGAAGCCATGAATACCGCCAAAACATTGATGCTTAAAACTTTGACCCTCGGTCAGTAAAGGAACGCGATGACGTCCGTCAACAGCACTAGCGCCGCCAACAGCGCCAACGACTCGGCCAGTACCACGAGCAGCAACGCGAACTCGGCCGCAAGTTTGCAAAGCACGTTCCTGACGCTGCTGGTGACCCAGTTGCAGAACCAGGACCCGACGAATCCGATGGACAGTTCGCAATTGACCTCGCAGCTCGCCGAGATCAATACGGTGTCGGGGATCGCGCAACTGAACACGACGCTGACCTCGCTGCAAACGCAGCTCACGTCGAATCAGCAAGTGTCAGCCAGCGCCTTGCTCGGCAAGACCGTGTTTGCACCAGGCTCCAATGTGGTGGTGTCGTCGGGCACGCCTAGCACCTCCGGGGTCAATCTCTCGGGCGCGGCTAGCGATCTCACGCTGACGATCAAGAACCAGAACGGCACGGTCGTGCGCACGATCGATGAAGGTGCGCAGCCGGCCGGTCTTAGCGTGAACACCTGGGACGGCAAGGACAGCAACGGTAACGTGGTTCCCGACGGCACCTACACGATCTCCGCCACGGCGGCTTCGGCAACCTCGACGGCCGTCACGGCCACGACGATTACGCTCAATACCGTCACGAGCGTCGTGCAGCAGCCGGGCGGCACCATCGGCGTGACGCTCTCGGACGGCGATACCGTGAGCTTGAGCCAGATCGTGGATATTTTACCGGCGCCGCCAGCGGCGCCAGCGTCGGGAACGTCGTCCTCATAAAGCGGCTCGCGCCTTTACCGGCGGTTTCCAGTATTAGCGTTACTAAAGTTACTAAACCAGCTTTTTTGCGAATGTCGCGCATCGGGAGAGTTTCATGGGTTATGAACAAGGCTTGAGCGGATTGGACGCGGCGTCGACCAATCTGGACGTGATCGGCAACAATATTGCGAACTCGAGCACTGTCGGGTTCAAGGAAGGTTCGGCACAATTTGCCAGCGTGTACGCCAATTCGTTGGCGCAAAGTTCCAACTCGCAGGTCGGCATTGGCGTGCAAGTGGCAGGAATCGAGACCGAATTTACGCAGGGCAATATCGCTACCAGCCCCAATTCGCTGGACATCGCCATCAATGGCGGCGGTTTCTATGAATTGCAGGACGCAGGCCAGACCGTCTTCTCCCGCAATGGGCAGTTCACGACCGACAAAAACGGCTTCATCGTCGATGCGTCGGGCGCGCAGTTGATGGGGTTTCCGGTCAATTCCGCCGGTGTCGCGACCTCGTCCACACTGCAGCCTTTGCAGATTCCGCAGACTAACATCCCGCCGCAAATATCGACCTTCGTTAACGCTCAATTCAACCTCGATTCGGGCGATACGGTGCCCATCGATACGCCGTTCAGCCCGACCGATACGAGTAGTTTCAACAACCAGACGTCAGTGCAGGCTTTCGACTCTCTGGGCAATGCGCAAAACCTGAGCTTGTTCTTTGTCAAGGGTGCGACGGCTGGTACGTGGAACATCTACGCCTCGGATAACGGCAACACGCTGCTGCCTTCGCAGGGCACCGGGCCGAATACGCTGACCGGGGTCGCCGCGGATTTTCCGGCCACGGTGGCGGGTGCGACGGGTGCCATCACCATCAACGGCACGGCCGTCACTATTCCGGCCACGGGCGCGGCCCCCGCGGCCACGGTCACGGCGGCGGCGGCGGCGGCCGCGATCAATAGCACCCCCGGCACGGGCGTTTCGGCGTCAGTCGATGCGGCCGGCGACCTGGTGCTCAGCGCCACACCGCCAACGACTGCCGCGGCTGTGATCAAGGTGGGCGGCGCAGATTCCGCCGCGCTGTTCGGTGCAGCCACCACGCAAGCCGGTACTGGGGCGCCCGCCGGTCTGCTCGGCACGGCGACATTCAACACCAACGGCACACTGACGTCTTTCGCCAATGCGGACGGTGTGGTTGGCGCGACTGCCGGCGCCGTCCAGATTTCAATACCCGACACCACCGGAGCCGGTACGCCGCTGAGTTTGTCGCTGAACCTGACGGGTACCACCCAGTTTGGCGGTGCTTTCTCCGAAAACGGGATCAACACCGACGGTTTCGCCACCGGCGTGCTCACGGGTAACACCACCAGCGCCAACGGCTTGATCGAAGGGGTCTATAGCAACGGTAAGCAACTGGCGCTCGGCCAGATCGCGTTGGCGACGTTCGGCGACGTCAACGGCTTGGCCGCGGTCGGCAATAACTTCTACGTGCAAACGGAGGCCTCGGGCCAGCCGATTGTCGGCGTGCCGGGAGACACCAACCTGGGTTCACTCCAATCGAATGCGACCGAGTCGTCCAACGTCGATCTGACGACCCAACTGGTGGATCTGATTACGGCACAACGCGACTACCAGGCCAATGCGCAGACCATCAAGACTCAGCAGACGGTCGACCAGACGCTGTTCCAGTTGTAATGGGCGGCACACACTGAACCATAGCCCGCGACCCATCCACCGAACTCAAGCGAGAGATTGATCCCATATGGACCGACTGCTTTACGTCGCAATGACAGGCGCTACTCAGTCGCTCGAGCAGCAGGGGCAAATCGCCAACAACATGGCGAATGCTTCGACGACGGGCTTTCGCGCGCAGCTCAGCGCCTATCGGGCGGTGCCGCTGCGCAACGAGGACGAGATAGCTTCCGGATCGACCGATGTGACTCGAACCTTTGTGGTCGATTCCACGCCGACGGCGGACTTCACGCCGGGGCCGGTCGAGACCACCGGCAATCCGCTTGACGTCGCGTTAGCGGGCCAGGGATGGTTTGCGGTGCAAACCGCGGATGGTAACGAGGCCTATACGCGAGCCGGCGATTTTAAAGTCAATTCGGCCGGTCAACTGGTGACATCGAACGGGTTGCCGGTGCTCGGCACTGCGGGCCCGATCGCGATACCGGCGAATGCCGAGGTGACGATCTCGAATGACGGCACCGTGTCCGCGCTGGGTGCTGGGGAGCCGGCCGACTCGGTGGCCGTGGTCGACCAACTCAAGCTCGTCAATCCGGACGTGAAAACCATGGTGCGCGGCGACGACGGCTTGTTCCGGCAGGCTGACGGAACGCCGGCCGACGCCGATCCCACGGTCACGGTGACGCCCAATGCGCTCGAAGGCAGCAACGTGAATCCGGTCAGTGCGATGGTCGCGATGATTGCGAATGCGCGGCAGTTCGATTTGCAAATGAAGTTGCTGCAAACCGCGGACACCGATGACCAGGCTTCCAACGCACTCATGACGTTTACGTCTTGATGCCGGCCCCGGTGCCGGCTTTGGCTTACATGTCGGCTGTCATTTCGGCTTTTATTTTAGTCAGCAATTTTGCGCGCCCGGCGTTTGATGCCGTCCGCGTTCACGCCCAAACAGCGGGAGCTCAATAAATGAATCGTTCTCTATACATCGCGGCAACCGGCATGAATGCCGAGCAGGCGCAGATGGACGTGATCTCGAACAACCTGGCCAACGTCAGCACGAATGGTTTCAAGTCCTCGCGCGCGGTGTTCCAGGATTTGCTGTACCAGACGGTGCGTCAGCCGGGTGCGCCGTCCACTCAGCAAACCGATTTGCCCACCGGCCTGCAATTGGGCACCGGCGTGCAACAGGTCTCGACCGAAAAGCTTTTCACGCAAGGCGCACTGCAAGCCACCGGTAACGCCGGCGATCTCGCAATCCAGGGCAACGGCTTCTTCCAGGTGCAACTGCCTGACGGCACCACGGCCTATACGCGCGATGGGTCGTTCAACCCGAATCAGAACGGTCAGTTGGTGACGCAATCGGGTTTTCCGGTGATCCCGGCGATCACGATTCCGGCTAACGCCACGTCGCTGACCGTGGGCCAGGACGGCACCGTTTCGGTGACGCAGCCCGGTTCGGTCAATTCCGTGCAGATCGGCACCATCCAACTGGCGAACTTTATCAATCCGCCGGGCCTGCAGGCATTGGGCAACAACCTGTTATCGGAAACCACGGCGTCGGGCGCGCCTATCGTGTCGCAACCAGGGTTGAACGGCGCGGGTTTGATCAACCAGAACAACGTGGAAACCTCGAACGTGAACGTGGTGCAGGAGCTGGTCAACATGATCCAGACCCAGCGCGCGTACGAAATCAACAGCAAGGCTGTGCAGACATCGGATCAGATGCTGCAGACCCTCAGCCAGTTAACGGTGTAAGAAGGCGTTGAGTGATGGCAGTCTGGTCGAGCAATAGAGGGATTACCGCAGGAATCACGGGTGGAATCGCCGCGGGAATGACCGAGGCGATTGCCGTGGGTGTCCCCGAGGGCATTGCCGAAATGCCAAGCCGGCGGCGCTTGCTTGGGCTGCTCGTGGGCGCGAGCTTGCTCGGCGGTTGCGCGATCGTGCCGCAAAAACCGCTGGTGGCGCAGCCGATGACGGCGCGTCCGCCGCCGCGCTCGCTGCCGACCCAGACCAATGGCTCGATCTACAACCCCGGTTATTCCGATCACCCGCTGTTCGAAGACACGCGACCGCGTAACGTCGGCGACATCTTGACCATCGTGATCTCGGAAAACATCAACGCGACCAAGACTTCGGGCACCAATGCGACCCGCAACGGCAATGCGTCGTTCACACCGACCTCACTGCCGGGCTTGATCGCGGGCTTGTTCTCGCACACCAGCACGACGGTCGCGGGCAGCAACCAATTCCAGTCCACAGGTGGCGCGAACGCGGCCAATACGTTCACGGGTACGTTGACGGTGACCGTTACCGACGTGCTGGCCAACGGCAACCTTGAAATCAGCGGCGAAAAGCAGATGTTGATCAACCAGGGTAACGAATATATTCGCTTCTCCGGCGTGGTCAACCCGACCACCATTTCCAGCACAAGTACGGTCCTATCTACACAGGTCGCCGACGCCAAGATCGAATACAGCGCGCGTGGGTTTATTAACGACGGTGAGACGATGGGTTGGCTACAACGTATTTTCCTGAGCGTGGCACCGTTCTGACGATGAAAACCACTTTTGCGACGAGCCACCGATCGTTGCGGCAGCGCTTCATGCGCGCCGCTGGCGTGCTTGCCTGCCTGGTCGGACTGAGCGCTCACGGCATTGCCCACGCCGAACGGATCAAGGATCTGGCGGCGATCCAGGGCGTGCGGGAAAACCCGTTGATCGGCTACGGACTGGTGGTAGGCCTCGACGGTACCGGCGACCAGACGACACAAACGCCGTTCACCACCCAAAGCTTGAACAACATGCTCACGCAGCTCGGCATTTCGGTGCCGGCCGGTAGCAACGCGCAGCTCAAGAACGTCGCGGCCGTGATGGTGACCGCGAGCTTGCCCGCTTTTACGCGGCCGGGCCAGACGATCGACGTGACCGTTTCGTCTTTGGGTACGGCCAGCAGTCTGCGCGGCGGGACCTTGCTGCTGACGCCGCTCAAAGGCGCCGACGGGCAGGTCTATGCACTCGGACAGGGTAATTTGCTGATCGCAGGCGCAGGGGCGAGCGCTGGCGGCAGCAAGGTTCAGATCAATCAACTTAATGCCGGCCGGATCTCCGGCGGCGCGATCGTCGAGCGCGCGGTGCCGAGTTCGATCAGCCAGTCCGGGTTGATGCAAATCGAACTCAACGATATGGATTTCAACACCGCGGAGCGCGTGGTGACGGCGTTGAATTCGAACTTCGGCGCGGGCACGGCCACCGCCTTGGACGGCCGCAATATCGCCGTGCGTGCGCCGCTCGACCCGAACCAGCAAGTCGCGTTCATGGCGCGCATCGAGAACATCGATGTGACGCCGGCACTGGCCGCGGCCAAGGTGATCGTGAATGCGCGCACCGGCTCGGTGGTGATGAACCAGATGGTGACGCTGCAAAATTGCGCTGTGGCGCATGGCAATTTGTCGGTGGTGGTGAATTCGACGCCGGTGGTCAGCCAGCCGGGCCCGCTCTCGGGTGGCAATACCGTCGTCACGGCCCAGACGGATATTTCGGTGCGACAGGCCAATGGCTCGCTCAAGTTGGTGAGCGCGGGGGCCTCCTTGTCCGATGTGGTGCGTGCGCTGAATGCGCTGGGCGCCACGCCGGCCGACCTGATTTCGATTTTGCAGTCGATCAAAGCCGCGGGCGCCTTGCGCGCCGATTTACAAATCATCTAACGGCGCACGCATATGAACGATAGCGTTTCCAATACCCCGGGCATGGCGGCTCCTGATGATTTTAACCAGCGGTTTGCGCTCGACATGCAGGGTTTCAACGCGCTCAGACAGGACGCGAAGGTGTCTCCGGAACAAGGCGCGCGTATCGCTGCCAAGCAGTTCGACGTGATGTTTACGCAAATGATGCTCAAGAGCATGCGCGAAGCAACGCCTTCCGATGGGATGCTGGACAGCCACGAAACCCAGACCTACACGGATATGCTCGACCAGCAGCTCTCGCAGAGCCTCTCATCCAAGGGCATAGGCCTGGCGGACCAGATGCTCGGCCAGTTGTTGCGTGCGCAGGGCGCGAGCACCGCAGGGGCGGGCGCCAACTCGACGGCGCTGAAGGCCTATTCGAATCCGGCGGCCGACGGCAGCTTGTCCAAGGCGCCAGGCTTCGACAGCGCCGATGCCGACGGGACCTCGCCGCACGCCGCCGACGGCACGTCGAACGCCCAAGCGTTCGTCAGCAAGCTGGCGGCCTCCGCGCAAGCCGCCAGCGACACAACCGGCATCCCGGCTCGCTATATCCTGGGCCAGGCCGCGCTCGAATCCGGCTGGGGCAAAAAGGAGATTCGTCACCAGGACGGCTCGACCACCCACAATGTCTTCGGTGTCAAGGCGGGCAAGAACTGGACCGGTCCCACCGTGCTGGCCAAGACCACCGAATATATCGGCGGCGTGGCGCATCACGTGATGGCTAGATTCCGGGCTTATGGCTCGTACGATGAGGCCGTTACCGACTACGCGTCGCTGTTGAAGAACAATCCGCGCTACGCGGCCGTGGTGTCCGCGTCGCGCGATCCGGCCAGCTTTGCCCAGGGGCTGCAGAACGCCGGGTACGCGACCGATCCGCTGTATG
>Ga0302220_10002123_pt1 | contig 14773 bp, 11 predicted proteins | sample II_Palsa_E1_3_FD_194572 | JGI IMG/M metagenome (GOLD analysis project Ga0302220, IMG submission 194572) | Peat permafrost microbial communities from Stordalen Mire near Abisko, Sweden - II_Palsa_E1_3 | ecosystem: Environmental > Terrestrial > Soil > Palsa > Peat permafrost | place: Sweden...
CAGGTTTGCGACCTCAGCGGCGGCGTTGAAGTACAGGCAAGGTACTCCATCGTGAGCCTGCGATTGAGGGAGTTCACGAAGATCCTGCGCGAGCGCTACATCCTCGAGTTCCCGCGGGCAAGCAACGAAGAGCCAGGAGTTCACACCCTGGAGGTGTCGTACAGAAACAAAAATAATCTGTACATCGTCTCCTCCGGAATTTCCGTTCCGGTTGCGAGCGACGACGAGAAAAGCGGTGCGAACACCATCCCGTCCAATCCGTCGCAGAAACCCGTCGAGGGCAGTCGAAAAGTGCTTCTCCCGAATCAGTAGATCCCGGCACTCACGGCTGCACATAACCCACGGTCACGTTACCAGCAGAGCCTCAATCACCCCACACGCAACACGGTTCCCTGAATTACCCGTCGGATCGGCCCTCATATCATCCGCTCCGTCATGCACGATGATCGATCTGCCCAGAACCGAATTAGCCGCACCAGGCGTAAGCGAAAGATCATCCACCGTAAACTCAGCCTCTCCCACCGTAGTCTGGTTCGTCTTTCTGACATGCTTCACCTCCACGCTGATGTTCCCAGGCAGATCGCCCGCGTGGTGTCCCATTGGGTTCATGTAGCCATGCTGTCTTTCGTCGGGATTGAAGTGGTCGCCCGCTGTCAGGAAGTCCATGGCGCCGTCACATACCGAATTCTCATGAATGTGAACCGCGTGCCTGCCTGCGGAAAGATTCATCACTTCAATATGGATGCTGAGTTTGCCGGTGATTGTCGTGCGAAAGACAGCCGTGCCAACGGAAGCACCTGAAGGCCCCCTCAGAGGAACAACCAACCGCCGCAGAGGAACCTGTCCGGAACCGGAGCCAGCTGCCATGACAAGAAAAACAACATGGGAAATCCCTGCAAATCTTATCTTTGATCTGGTGAGCACAGAGTTATTATCCATGCGATTCGGAGTCCGGGAAATATCTGTTTTGCTCGTTACCGTGAAAGTTTCCCAAAACCCGGTTTTTTCGCGCACTACAAAGTGACAAACCCCGGTGTCAGGACTGTTTCCGGTTTGCCGGGAACTGACATACTTGACGGCCATCTATAACGAATGCTACATAGATAACGATAAGGATCTTCCTGCGCCGGAGGTCTTGCGCCTGTGGCTTTCCTGTTCCTCATTCTGATGCCACGCGGTTGTGCGATTCGTTTGGAGGAGGAGAAATGCGGCAGATATTTGAGCGTATGCACATTCGCGAAGCTTTGCGAGCTGGCCTGATCACTCTTGTTGTGGTCTTGCCTGGAACAGCTTCGCTATGGGCGGCGCATCCAGAAAAGGGCTCGCCTGCTCCTCCTTTGGATACCCTGAAACTGCTGCAGGCTCCTTTGGGAGCGAGAGCAGACTGGGCAAGCCTCAAGGGTAAGGTAGTGGTGCTGGAGTTCTGGGCCACCTGGTGTTCTCCTTGCGTGGCGAGCCTTCCGCATCTCAATCAGCTTGTGGAGTCTCTCGATCCGGCGAAATTCCAGTTCATCTCCATCGACGATGAGGACCCGAAGGCCGTACAAACCTTTTTGACCAGGAAGAAGATGTCTGGTTGGGTTGGCGTCGACGCTTCAGGCGGTGTCTTTGGTCTGTATGGAGTCGAATCAAGACCGACGACCATCATCGTCGATGGAAACGGGAAGATCGTCGCAGTCACAGAGATTGATTCGTTGAGCGCCACTGATCTGCGGGCAGTCGCAGAAGGAAAAAACGTTGCATTTAAGCCGACGATGGAGATCACCGAGGTGAGCGTTCTATCCAGCCCGGATGCCGAGCGCGCTTTGTTTGCCGTGTCTGTCAGCAAGGCTTCGCCCGATGCAAAGACGGCCATAGCCAAACATCCCCCAACCGGAACGGACGTGCTTGGAGAGGACGCCGATGGCCTTATCACGGACGTTTTCAACGTATTTGGGAATCGCTATGTTCTGAAGGACCCGCTGCCGGCAGGGCGCTACGATGTCCGCGTGAACTCTGTTGACGTGCCCCAAACTATGGTCGATTCGGTTGTCCAGCAAGCCGTCCTCGCCGCTTTGCATTTGCAGATCGAGTCAAAGACCCTGACCAGGCCTGCGTATATTCTCCGGGCCACCGATGCGAATAAGAAGTTACTTAGTCCGTCGGCTTCGACCCACGCGGTGAAGCGAGGCTACTGGCATGGCAACTTTCTGCTGATGAATGGAACGATGGACGATCTGGCCTATGTGTTGGCAACCGGGCTGGAGAACCCCGTATTGAACGAGACAGGCATCGACGGTACCTACGATGCACGATTCAAATTTGCCGGAGGAGACGTTGACAGCCTGAATGCCATCCTCAAAGAGACTCTGGGTCTGGAGCTTGTCCCAGGCAACCAGGAAATGTCGATTACCGTGCTCGAAGTGAGCAAGCAAGAGAAGACCAGGCCGTCTCCATCAACGAAGACCCAAACCCTGTCAAGCCCCCAAACTCCCTAAGCCCCCACGCAGCAACCACATAGCTCTGGCGTATCTGCCCCACCCAATCCCATATACTTAAAAGAGACAAACAGAAAAGCCCCGGTGCTCCGTCATCGGGGTTTTCCTGTTTGCAATCAGTATTTTACAAAACAGCCCCAATAGAATGAATACTTTGCACCATAAGTACGAAGCTAACCCATCTGTTTAGAACACTTTGCGCAAAAAACCGCCAGGGGTGGGGGTACCTGCGGTTTGCCACCTGTCACTCGCACCATCTACGCTACCCCGAGCCCTCCATGACCATCCGCCACGAAGTCGAATCCATCCTCACCCACCTCGATGTCTCCACCCAGCCCGAAGGCCCCCTCACCGTTCGCACCCCCATCACCGGCGAGATCATCGCGCAAATTCCAGCGATCACCCCCGAAGCCGCCAGCGACGCCATCGCCCAGGCCCACGCCGCCTGGCTCGAATGGCGCACCGTCCCCGCCCCCAAACGCGGCGAGCTCATCCGCCTCCTCGGCGAGGAGCTCCGCGCCGAGATCGACTCCCTGGGCCGCCTCGTCACCATCGAAACCGGCAAGCTCCTCTCCGAAGGCTACGGCGAGGTCCAGGAGATGATCGACATCTGCACCTTCGCCACCGGCCTCTCCCGCCAGCTCGCCGGTCTCACCGTCCCATCCGAGCGCGCCAGACACCGCATGATGGAGACCTGGCACCCCCTCGGCGTCGTCGGCATCATCTCCGCCTTCAACTTCCCCGTCGCCGTCTGGAGCTGGAACGCCGCCCTCGCCCTCGTCTGCGGCGACGCAGTCGTTTGGAAACCCTCCGAAAAAACACCGTTGACCGCCCTCGCCACGCAGGCCATCTTCGACCGCGCGGCGAAGAAGTTCGGCGGCGTCCCCAAAGGACTCGCGACCCTCCTCATCGGCGATGCCACCGTCGGCCAGCAGCTCGTCGACTCCCCACTAATCCCCCTCGTCTCCGCCACCGGCAGCACCGCGATGGGCCGCGCCGTCGCTCCTAAACTCGCCGCCCGCTTCGCCCGAGCCATCCTCGAACTCGGAGGCAACAACGCCGCCATCGTCGCCCCTACCGCCGACCTCGACCTCACCCTCCGCGCCATCGCCTTCTCCGCGATGGGCACCGCCGGCCAGCGCTGCACCACCCTCCGCCGCCTCATCGTCCACGAAAGCATCTACGACAAACTCATCCCTCAACTCAAAAAGGTCTACGCCTCCGTCGTCATCGGCGACCCCCGCGACTCAGGAACCCTCGTAGGCCCCCTCATCGACGAGCGCGCCTGCAACGCCATGCAGCAGGCCCTCACCGACGCGAAGGCCGCAGGAGCAACGATCACCGGCGGCGAAAGAATCACCAGCAGCACAAACCCGGAATCCTTCTACGTCCGTCCCGCCCTCGTCGAAATCTCCTCCCAGACCGATGTCGTCAAACGCGAAACCTTCGCCCCCATCCTCTACGTTCTCCGCTACACCGACTTCGCCGAAGCCCTTCGCCTCCACAACGACGTCCCCCAGGGCCTCTCCTCCAGCATCTTCACCCTGAACCTCCGCGAGGCCGAGCAGTTCCTCTCCGCCACCGGCTCCGACTGCGGCATCGCCAACGTCAACATCGGCACCTCCGGCGCGGAGATTGGCGGAGCCTTCGGCGGCGAAAAAGAGACCGGTGGCGGCCGCGAATCCGGCTCCGACGCATGGAAGCAGTACATGCGCCGCGCCACCAACACCATCAACTACGGCACCGAACTCCCCCTCGCCCAGGGCGTCAGCTTCGACATCGACCAGCAATGAAAGGTAAAGGCATCGACGCAATGCGCCAACACAAAACCGGAGTCATCGCCCTCCTCGCCCTGCTACTCACGTGCCCCCTCTTCGCCCAGTCAACCCCACAGCGCCCCCGCATTCTCGGCATCTCCCACGCCGGCTTCTTCGTCTCCGACCTCCCCAAAGCCCTCGACTTCTGGCAGGGCCTCCTCGGCTACGCCGAACCCTACGACATCAAAAAGCCCGACGGCACCACCCGCATCGCCTTCATCAAAATCAACGACCACCAGCACATCGAGCTCTTCGACGAGCAGCCTCCCACCGGCTCCGGCCACCTCAGTCACATCGCCTTCATCGTCTCGAACGCCGAGCAGATGCGCCTCTACCTCGCCTCCCGCGGCATCTCCGTCGGCAGCAAGGTCGGCAAAGGCAAAACCGGCGACCTCAACTTCGAGATCAAAGACCCCGACGGCAATCTGGTCGAGTTCGTCAAGCCTCAACCCGACGGCCTTGAAGCCAAAAACGCCGGCAAATTCCTTCCCTCTACCCGCATCTCCAACTCCATCTACCACCTCGGCTTCCTGGTCGGCAGCAGCCAGAAGTCCATCGCCTTCTACGGCGACCTTCTCGGCTTCCGCGAGTTCTGGCGCGGCAGCTCCAACGGCAAAGAGCTAAGCTGGATCGACATGCGTGTCCCCGATGGCGAAGACTACGTCGAGTTCATGCTCTACCGCAACCTTCCCCCACCCAGCGAGCGCGGCGGCAAAGAGCACGTCTCCCTCGCGGTACCCGACCTCGCCCAATCCATCTCCATCCTCGAAGCCCGTCCCGCCTTCAAAACCTACGGCAAACCCCTCGACGCACACAGCGGCGTCAACGGCCAGCGCCAGGTCAATCTCTTCGACCCCGACGGCACCCGCGTCGAACTCATGGAGTCCAACACCGCCTCCGGCAAACCCGTTCCACCCTCCACCGCCCCACCACCACAATAAGCAGCGAACCATCGCACACACCTCCATCAATCCCGCTCATCTGACTTCTCGCGTAGCATCAAAAGAACGAGCGCAATGACCTCATCCATGCCGACTCCCCGCCGACTCCTCCCCCTCTGCCTCGCCTTCGCCCTCACCGCGTCAGCCCTCGCTCCTCTCGCCACCGCGCAAACCCTCGCCCGCCCCGGCTGGGTCGGCTCCGGCATGAACATCGACCTTTGGTGGAAGCACGCCGTCGTCTACCAGGTAAACCCCGCTGACTTCAGCCCCACCGGCGGCAGCCCGCTCCACGGCGTCACCCAGCGCCTCGACTACATCCAGTCCCTCGGTGTCGACGCCGTCCTCCTCACCCCCATCCAGCCCGACCCCACCCACGCCCAGGCCATCAACCCCGCCCTCGGCACCCTCGACGATCTCGACGACCTCATCCACGAGGCCAGCCGCCGCAACCTCCGCGTCCTCCTCGACCTCGACCCCCAGATCCCCACCGCCGACCTCCCCAACGTAGCCCGCTTCTGGCTCAACCGTGGCATCGCCGGCTTCCACGTCGCCGGTTCCAGCGACGCCGCCCACGCCCAGGCCGCAGAGCTTCGCAAAGCCACCAGCAGCTATCTCGGCCAGCGCATCCTCATCGGCGATGTCGATCCCACCCTCCCCTCCGACCCCAGACAGCGAACCTGGAAAGCACCTGACCCGCAATCCCCGCAGCTCACCCTCGATCCCCGTCCCGGCACTGCGGACAAACTCATCGCCTCCGCCATCCGGCCCGCCATCGACACCCTCCAGGACGTCTTCCAGTCCGGCCACACCCTCCCGCTCCTCGCCACCGACGGCCCCGCCTTCAAACGCAGCATGAGCCGATACGCCGATGGTCAGCACGACGTCGCCATCGCCAAAGTCCTCGCCGCCATCCTCTTCACCAGCCACGCCGACTCGCTCCTCTACTACGGCCAGGAGCTCGGCGTCCCCGCATCAACCTCCGACGCCACCACACCGCTCATCACCTGGGACGCCCCACCCCCACCCGCCAAAGGCAAACCCGCGCCCCCACCACCCGCATCTGACGCACCCCCCAATGTCGCCCTCCAGGACGCCGACCCGTCCTCGCTCCTCAACTGGTATCGTCGGCTCAGCGAACTCCACCACGGCAACGCCACCATCGCCAACGGCCAGACCATCACCCTCAACCACGACGACCAGAACGTCCTCGTCTGGGTTCGCAAGCCAGAGACCGTCTCTCCGATCACCCCGGTACTGGTCGTCATCTGCAACCTCTCCGCGCAGCCGGTCCAGCTCTCTCTCAAGGCGGAGTTGACCCGTCTTCACTTCCGCGGCAGCTTCCTGCGCACGGTCCTCCGCTCCGATAACGGCATGGGCACCATGCACCTCGAATCCATGACCATCGCCCCCTATACCGCCTACATCGGCCAGCTCCGCTACTAAGCCGTAACACGCCGGCATCATCTCCCGCCGATCAGCGGGAGACGCCCAAACAGTCTTCGTTTGTGGGATGGCCGAGCGCAGGGCACCCGTCCGGCAGGACATCTCTTCTAATGAGAAAACACGTTATACAAAGCCTCAAACGGAGGCCCCGACGACTGCTCCGCACCGCCATAGGGAACGAAGCATCTCCCACCCGCAAGCCGTCCCGGCTGATATCCCTTGTCGCCAAAAAACTTCAACTGGTAGCGGCAGATATAAAGCGGGCTCCCATCCACGTCATACCCGCCCGGAACCAGCGCCCCGATATTGCCGTCGAAGTTTCGCCAGCTCGCATTCCCATTGGCGACCTCATACGAATTGACCTTCTGCTCCTTCTGCGCCGTATCCGTAATGCTGCACTGCCCTTCGATCCACTTGCCCGGATAGAGTGCCCCGCTATAGTAAGCGCGGCACACATACAACGGCGCCCCCGGCTTCGGCCCATTTCCCGGACCACCCATCACCGCGCCCACCCCCGGAACAAACGGTGACTGCACCGGCTGCCAGCTCACCGAACTCGGTCCCGGCTGGTAAGGCCCCGGCGGCGGCTGGTTCGGATTCGGTGGCGGCGGAGCACCCGGAACATGCCCTCGCCCATCGCTCGGAGTGCAGTTAGGCCCCGCCCACAGACCATCGCCGTTCAGCATCACCCCCGGATCGCTCAACATGCAGGGAGGCAACGGAGCGGGAGCCGGCGGAGGATAAGGATACGGATACGGATAGGGATAAGGCTGGGGCGGATACGGGTTCGGCGGGTACCCTCCACCACTGGCATACAGCACCTCAAACGGAGGATTCTGCACCATCTCCCGCCCACCCAGCGGAAAATGGCAGCTTCCATCCGCGACCAGCTTCCCTGGCTGATAGCCATAGTCCACCCTGGGAAAGCTGCTGACATACCGCACCCGGCAGGAAAAAAGAGGCCCTCCATCCGGTTCGCGCCCGGTCTGAGCCAGGCCCGCCGTGCTCCCCTGATACGCGCCCCACTGCGCGTTTCCATAAGCCACCTCGTACGACCGCATCACATCTTCCGAATTGTTGAACGCCACATTGCAGTTGCCCCCCACCCACTTACCCGGAACCAGGCTCCCCTGATCCTGCGCCCGGCATACATACATCGGCGCGCCGGGATTCGGATCGTTGCCTGGTCCACCTGCAATCGCTCCCTCTCCCGGAGTAAACGGCGACTGCGCCCTCTGCCATCGAATGCTTTGCCCCGGATACCAGCCGCTCTGCGCGACCAGCGATAACAGCACGCCCCCCAGCAGAGCCGGGAGCAGCAAAAGGCGAAGGGAATGATCGACGCGACGCTTCATGGCATATGCCTCGAGGTAACAGAGACGATCCACAAACAGGAGCCCGAAGACGCACCCCATTATCCGCCTCGCAAGGCCCATCCATCACTCTTTTTTCCGACGCGGCAAAATGCCCTTACCCCCGGGGCTTCTCCAGCCTGCGAAACAGCGGCGCTCCCCATGTCCCCATCGCCAGCAGCGCCCCAAACAGCACCACCGCGTCGATGCTCTCCCGCCCCTCCCGCGACCAGTAAGCCATCGCATCCAGGTTCAGCCACAGCGCAAACTCATCCAGCGTCAGCGCCGCGCCGATCCCATACATCAGCGCCAGCAGCCTGCTCGCCAGAATAGACAGCGAGCTGTCGCCCGTCCCCACCTCCGCAAGCGTCCCATAGCCGGAGATCAGCAGCAGCAGAATCCCCCACACCAGGTGATGGATATGCCGCCCACCCATCTCCACATAGCCGAACGGCCCCACATGATGCGTAATCGAGGCCACCAGCAGCCGCACCGCAAGAAACGTAATAAAAAAACTCACCGACGCCAGAAACAACCGCCTGTGTGGCCGGTCAGGAATCCTCTGATGAATCAGCACGCCCAGCTTCGTCAGGTGCAGCACAAGCAGAATCAGCGCAGCCGTCACGCTGACAAAAATAAGCAGGATCCACGATCCGGATAAACGCATAGCTAACCATTATCACGGCTCCGTGCTCCTGGCAGCACATCGCGGAAAACCCGCAACCTCCTGTCGAACGGTCCCTATTCCTTCTCTTGCGCCAGCGCGGTCTCATATCCCGCATACACCCGTTCAAACACCGCGTCCCAGCTGCATCCCAGCGCATACTCCCGCGCGGTCAGCCTCATTCGTTCCAGCCTCGCGCGATCCCTCACCAACTCGGCGATCGCCCCCGCAAAGCGATCATCCTGGGTTACAAATCCCGTCTCCTGATCCCGCACAATGTACTTCGGCCCGCCATCGGGAGTCACCACCGCCGGCACTCCGCTGGCCAGCGCCTCCAGCACCACGTTGCCGAACGTATCGGTATGCGAAGGAAACACCAGCACATCCATATTCGCGTAAGCCTCAGCCAGCGCCGGCCCGCGCAGAACCCCGGCAAACTCTGCCTGCCGCAGCTCCCTGCGCAAAGCGGCCTCCTCGCTGCCATGCCCAACGATCAAAAACCTCATTCCACCCACGTCCATCGCCGCCAGCTCCCGCTCCACCCGTGCCAGCAGCGCCACATTTTTCTCCACCGAAAGCCGCCCGACATACCCCAGCACCACCGTGCTGTCCTGCGCTCCCCGCGTCCGATGCGCCGGCGCAAACCACTCCGTATCCACGCCTCGCTGCATCAGGTAGCACGGCCTGCCGGTAGTCTTCTCCAGCATCCGGCACAGCTCATCGTTCGGCGCGAACAGCACCTTCGCGAGTCTATAAAACTGCGAAGTCGCCCACAGCGCTCCAGCCTCGACGCCATTCTCCGTCACCGCACCCTGTCGCTCCGAAAGGTGCTGCGTCAGCCATCCCAGCCGCCGCGCCGCATACTCATGCACATTGGTGTGCCACGAAGCCGCCAGCGGCACATCCAGCTCCCAGGCAAAATACGCTCCAAAGATCCCCAGTTCACTTGGCCCTGTAATGTGGATCACATCCGGCCGAAACCGTTCCAGCTCCCGCCGAATCGTGCCCGCATACCGCCAGAATATCGCGTCGAACTCAAGATCCTTCTCCATCCGCACCGAAGCCCGGCTGCGTCCCAGCTCCAACGTCCTCAGCTCACCTGTCTGCTCAAAAGCCGTCTCCCGCCCGCCCGCGCGCACGCAGAGAAACGGCAGCTCATGCCGCTCCGCATACGCGACGAAGTTCCGGCTGGTATGCGCTACTCCGTTGATCTCGTGGAAGGAGTCCGGAAAATAGGCAACACGCGGCGCACGCATCGCTTTAGACTAACCCTCGTTTCGTTCGGTGCTCAATATCTCCGCGCTGCCGACTGCACTTTGCAACGGACCAGCCGTCCGGCCTAAGCGTCCAGCTTCGCCAGAGTCGCGCGCATCTCACCGCTGTCATTCCAGGCCATTCGCAGTCCGGTCGAAACAGGTCCCGCGCCCATCACCCTCACCACCGCCAGCACAGAGAGGAAGAACGCAGGAGCATGGCCCGTCGTCCACAGCCGTGTCATCGGCTGAATCACGCCATCCGCATCCGGATGGTAGACCCGCTCATCCCACAGCCGCGAGCCCTCAGGAAACTGCGGATAGTCGCGAATCGCATCCAGCGTCGACTGCAGAATCCGATGCTTCCACGGTTCTGCGTACTGCGGCATAAACAGCACATGGCTCTGCCGTTCCCGCCGCACCTCGTGCACAAACTCGTTGAAGCTGGTCGCATGCGTCAGATTCACATTCGCATTCGGTTCCACGCCATGCCGGTCGCCACCGCTGATCACCAGCTGATTCCACTTGCCCGCCAGCGTCGCCGTCTCGCGGTTCTCTTTCCAGTTGCGCAACCCATTCAGCTCCAGCGCATGAACGAACTGCCCATTCACCGCCAGAAACTCATTCACCAGCACCTCATGCTTCTCCACGCCCACGCGGTACAGGTCCCACAGCGGGTGGTTGAAGATGATCAGCACTCCCGGCAGTTCATCCAGCTCAGCCAGCATCTCGGTCAGCAGCTTTGCCGGCCTCGTCTCCACCGGCATCGCCGTAAAGGCTGCAAGTCTCTCCATCCACTGCGCTCCGGTCGCGCTCGGCAGATTGTGAATGCCCAGGTGAAACGCCGTTGCGCCAAAGGGCACCGTCCACTCCACCGACACCGGAATGTGCCGCGAAGATGGCACCAGCCTCAGCAGCATGGGTGCATTAATATCGTCGTGATCGGTAATCGAGACCAGCCCTGGCAACTGCAGCTTATCCTCGATCTGGCTTCGCTCAAGATCGTAGGCCAGGCTTGGCGTAAGCGGCGGTGTCCAGTAGCTGCGCGCATAGTCCGGCTGAATGCCCGTAAGCCGAATGCTGCGGCGCTCGGCCCAGCGCATAATCGGCTGCAGTAACCCCCAGTCCTTTGAGAGCTCCGTAATAAAGTCGAGCGTCTCCTTCGACTGATTGGTATGGCTGTGCAACGACACGCCCGTCACAAAGCCCTTCGCTGCTTCCGGCTCCCGCCATAGGTACGAGATGCTCGACTGGCTCATCAGCTACTCCCCGGTTTTCAGGCTGATTTCTGAGGTCAGTATGGGGTGCCTACATGACGGGCGCGTGACTGCACCAGGAATGGAGCGTCAAAATCCGCAAGTCCAGTATCTACAATGATTCCCCAAAAGTTGTACACGCATCCGGCGTCGCTTTTTGCAGTTGCTGTTGTTCCCGCCGCTGCCTGTTCTCTTCAAGTCCCCAACAATCCGTCATTTCGACGAAGCTGCTCACCCTTTTGTGAGCAGCGCAGCGGAGGAACCCGCTTCTCCCCCAGGCCATGTGTCGGCGAACGCGCCGTTGCCCTACCGCGTCTTCGTAATATCCGGTCCCAGAGTGTCCTGAGCGTTCGGTGCCGGCTCCGCAGGAATCCCCGCTTCCTCCAGCCGCTGCTGCTGCCGCTCATACTCGGACTCCAGATGATTCTCCGTCAGCCCCTTCTTCAGCAGGGCGAATGCGTCTTCGGGAGTATCGGCAAACTGAAACAGCTCCAGGTCCGCCAAACCGATCGCGCCCTTCTCAGCCAGCAGCTCCAGGTTAATGACGTTCTTCCAGTAGCTCGACCCGTAGATCACCACGGTCATCTTCTTCGCGAGCTTCTTCGTCTGGGCCAGCGTCAGCAGCTCGAAGAGTTCGTCGAGCGTCCCGAATCCGCCGGGAAAGACCACCAGCGCCTTCGCCAGATAGGCAAACCAGTACTTCCGCATAAAGAAGTAGTGGAAGTCGAAGCTCAGCGCGGGCGTGATGTAGGGGTTGGGATGCTGCTCGAACGGCAGCCGGATATTCAGCCCAATCGTCTTGCATCCGGCCTCATACGCGCCGCGATTGGCCGCCTCCATAATCCCCGGCCCACCGCCTGAGGTCACAACAAACCGGTGCCTGCGCCCTGGCAGCGTATTCGCCCACAAGGCCACCATGCTCGCCAGCTTTCGCGCGTCCTCATAATACTGAGCCATCTCTACCGCAGCCTCAGCCAGCCGCAGCTTCAGCCCCGTCGCCTCGCCGCTTTCAATCTCTTCCGGCCGCGCAGGCTGCTCCTGCTTCGGCGCAGGCCGTGCTGAACCCGTATTCTCCAGCAGCTCCAGCTCGGAGTTCGCCACATCCAGCGCGCGAAACCGTGCCGACCCGAAGAAGACCACTGTGTCCTGAATGCGCTCGCGTCGGAACCGCGCCATTGGCTCCTGATATTCAGCCATAATGCGCAGCATTCGCCCATCGGGCGAGTTCAAAAAATCAGAGTTCTCATAAGCGAGCGAAGCCTGTTCCAGCCCATCCGGTATCTGTTCAGCCATATTCTCTCTATCCCAGGATTCGTCTAACCGCATTAGAGCAGATTTCACGATTGTCCTGCCGGACGGGCCCACTCCGCGTGGGGCGGGCGTTCACACGCCTTTTTAACTTGTTTGGGCAAACCAGACAGCATCGGTCCTCCCGTTGGTCGGAATCATCATCCGCCGAGCAACGCGAGGCCCCATGCAGATCATCCCTGCGTGACAAGGTATACACACCACGAAGTGGTCGCTCTCCGCGAAGGAGGCCCGTCCGGCAGGACATAAGTCTTTACCCGCGATAGTCGCGGTAGTGTACTGCCTCCGAGATGCCGATCCATATATCCAGCAGGCCCAGCCCCGAGATCAGGCCCCGCACCGCGCCGTTATAAAGCACCGCCGCCAGTCGTGGCCGCGCCAGGATGAACATATTGTGGTCCCAGATCCGCGTCCACCACGGCAGCACCATCACCAGCACGCCGAGGTACACACAGAACAACACCAGCACAAACAGCGACAGTCGCTGCAGCCAGACCGGTGCTGTCTTTCTGGTGGATTCGCGGCCGGGCTCCGGTATGGGTGTGGCGCGGTCCACCCCCGGTTCGGATCTCTCGAAAAGTTGTGGCTGTCCGGACATCAAACTCCCAGAATTGACAGTAGCAGAGCGACCCGTCGTTGTCTCTCCTCAGGAAGCATCACGCGAAGCTCCCCCAGGTCCTGAATCCGACCATCGCCCGCGCATACCTGCCTCATTTCGGAGGACTTCCCGCAGCCGGAGGCATCTTCGTATCATGCGGAAAATCCAGCCGCAGATCGTAAGTCGACTTCGTTCCGGTCACTTTAATCGGCAGCTCCAGCCCCGCTCCATTCTTCTTCAGCAGTTTGTCGAACGGCGTCAGCAGCAGACTCTTCCACCCGGTCGTCATCTGCGACGCCGTCGCCTGCGTCCGCACCTTTCCATGAAACTCATACGTACTGCCGACGAGCTGCACCTGTCCGTCCATCGTCACCTGCGCCCCCGGCATCTGATAGTTCATCTCGCTCACTCCAAGCACCGCGTCCGCCTGCGTAAACTTTCCGCTCAGCGACGACCCCACCACCTCCGCGTCCTGCGCGTTAGCCAGGTGCGGCTTACCCTGCGCCCGTTCGCTCATCGAATCCAGCTCCTGCTGCATCTTCGGGTTGTTCAGAAAGGCGTTATGGATCGAAAATGTCCCATCCAGCCGCATCTTCCGCGAGACGCTGACCTGCCCCGGCGGCACGCTGATCCGCGCCTTCACGGCCAGTGCGCCGCGCATCAGCGGAGGGTTCCCCTTCAGGCTGAGCGCCAGCATGTCCTCAATGCGCGCCTTCTCCATCACCACATTCAGATCGAGATTGTGCCCCGTTGCTCCTGGCACCCGCACGATCGCTCCCGTCGCCGTCAGCTCCGACCGCCCAATCCGCGCCCGCACCGGATCGAGTTTTGTATCGCCCGTCGTCCCATCCACCACTGCATGAAACTCCGTGTGCAGCGGCAGAGAATGATCGCTGATATCCAGCCGAAAGTCCGGCGTATCCGTCACTCCATCGGCGGTGATCTCCCCCAGCGTCCCGCTAAAGGTTCCCGTAGACGAGAGCGTCCCGCCGATCCCATGAATTGTCGACAGGTCCGCATGCGTGAACTGGTAGCTCCCATCGAGCGGCGTATCGCGCGGATTGTCATCCTGCCACGGCCCAAAGTGCCCCGTCGACTCCACATTCCCCACCGGCTTCGGATTCACCAGCACCGCCTCATAGTTCAGCGGCTTCTTCGCCCCCACATCCGTCAGCACCAGCCTTCGAATATCGAACACCAGCGGCTTCTTGTCCGGCTTGCTGGTCTCAATCGTCACCTGCGCGTCGGTGCACTCAATCCTGTCCACCGCAAACCCCAGCACCGACTGTCCTCGCCGCTTCGGATTATCCGGCATCTCCGGCCCGCGCTCCTGCTTCGGCGGAATATTCACCTGCAGCCCCTGCACCTTCACCGAAACCAGCCGCGTCGTCGGCCGCAGCAGTTCGCGCCAGCCCGTCCTGAACTCAAAATTCTTCACCACCAGCATCGGCGGCGCTGCCGGGTTCGCATCCGGCTTCGTCGGCCCGGCCAGATACAGAATCCGCAGCCCACCTCCGGTCACAATCACATCTTTCTTCACCGACAGCGAGAGCCGATCCAGCTCCACGGGGCTGTTAAATCGCGCCGAAAGCGTCTCGACCACTTTTTTTCGCATCATCGGCTGCATCTGCCGCAGCGCCCACTCCACCGTAGCCGCGCCCGCC
>Ga0302220_10002126_pt1 | contig 14767 bp, 5 predicted proteins | sample II_Palsa_E1_3_FD_194572 | JGI IMG/M metagenome (GOLD analysis project Ga0302220, IMG submission 194572) | Peat permafrost microbial communities from Stordalen Mire near Abisko, Sweden - II_Palsa_E1_3 | ecosystem: Environmental > Terrestrial > Soil > Palsa > Peat permafrost | place: Sweden...
GTGATCCGTGGCGTCGGCGTCAACAACGATGGTGGCGACAAGGCCAGCTTCAGTGCACCGAGTGTGCGCGGTCAAGCTGCCGTGATCCGTCAGGCACTGGGGAGTGCCGGGGTCGACGCCGCGTCGATCGGATACGTTGAGGCGCACGGGACCGCCACTGCATTGGGCGATCCCATCGAGGTAACCGCGCTGACCCGCGCGTTCCAGCAGGACACGACGGTCAGTCAGGCGTGCTGGCTCGGTTCGGTGAAAGGCAACCTCGGTCATCTCATTGCAGCCGGCGGCGTTGCCGGATTGCTGAAGGCCGCGCTGGCGCTGCATCACGAAAAAATTCCAGCGACGCTGCACTACCGCGCGCCGAACCCGGAGATCGATTTCGCGGCGAGCCCGTTCAAAGTGGCAGACCGGATGATCGAGTGGCCGCGTGGCGAGCAGCCACGTCGCGCCGGTGTCAGCTCGTTCGGAGTGGGCGGCACCAACGCCCATGTCATCCTCGAAGAAGCTCCGTTGCCCACGGCGACGGCGTCGGGGCGGCGGGTAAGTTTGTTGCTGCTTTCGGCGCGCGACGAGCAGGCACTGCAGCGCCGGGCCGCCGATCTGGCGGTGGCACTGGTCGGGCACAGCACGGCCGATTTGCCGGACATCGGCTACACGCTGGCGCTCGGTCGCAAACCCTTGCCGGTGCGCGGATTCGTGGTTACCGGCGACATCATCGATGCCCGCGCGCGGCTGGCGAGCATGCCCGCACGGACTATGGAAACAACACCGCCGCGCATCGTCTTCCTGTTCCCCGGACAGGGCTCGCAACATGCCGACATGGCTGCTGCGCTGGTCGACAGCGAGCCGGTATTTTGCGATGCGTTCGAGCGCTGTTGCGCCCTGGCATCGGCACATCTGGGACGCGACCTGCGGGCACTGATTTTGCCCGGCGCGAGTACGGAAAAAGAGGCCGACGCCACCCTGGCGGAAACTCGTTATGCGCAACCGGCGCTGTTTGCCGTCGAATACGCGCTGGCTGAGCTGTGGGAGTCGTGGGGCTGTGTGCCGGTGGCGATGATCGGGCATAGCATCGGCGAATACGTGGCGGCCTGCCGCGCCGGTGTTTTCAGCCTTGAGGATGCCGTTGCGCTGGTCGTTGCGCGCGGCGCCGCAATGTTCGCGCAGCCAGCCGGCGCCATGTTGGCCGTGCGCATGGGTGCGGATGAGTTGGCGCCGCGACTGTTGCCCGGCATTGAAATCGCCGGGCGCAATACACCGGCGTTGACCGTCGTCAGTGGCACCGTCGTGGCGATCGATATGCTCGCCGATATGCTCGCCAAAGACGACCTCGCGTCGACCCGGCTGCACGTCAGCCATGCCTTCCATTCGGCATCAATGGATGCGGCGCTGCCGATCTTTCGCCGTGCCTTCGAGGGCGTGCAGCTGCATGCGCCGCAACGGGTGTTCTACTCCTGCGTCAGCGGCGCGCCGATCACCCCTGATGAGGCAACGTCGACCGACTACTGGTGTCGTCAGTTACGTCAGCCGGTGCGTTTCGCCGACGCCGTGCAGCATGCGCTGGCGTCGGGGCGAACGCTGTTTCTTGAAGTCGGTCCATCACAGGCGCTGACCGGTCTGGTGCGGGCCATGCTCGATGGTCAGGGGCGTGCGGTGGCCTCGCTGGGCGCCGCTGCACAACCGGGCGACGCGGCCGAGCAGGTGCAGCGGGCACTGGGTGATTGCTGGTGCTCAGGCGCGCAGCCGAACTGGTCGGCCTTCTACGCAGGTCAGGCACGCCGACGCGTGCCGTTGCCAGGTTATCCATTCCGCGGCGAGCGCTATTGGGTGGAACCCACCATCGCCAGCGCATCGACGACGCCGCACATCGTGCAGGAGAAGGCGATCATGCCCGAAGGACTGATGTCATCCGCGATCTCACCATCGACCGTCTCTGCGCCGCCGCGCGCGGCGCGATTAGCGGGTGAATTACGCGAGTTGTTCGAGAACCTGAGCGGCGAACCCATCGCGCCTCAACATGACACCGAGAGTTTCCTCAGTCTGGGCCTCGATTCGCTGGCGTTGACCCAGGCTACGCTGGAGATCGAACGACGCTACGGAATGAAGCTCAAGTTTCGTCGCCTGATGGAGGACCTCGACAGCGTCTCCCGGCTGGTGGCACTGCTCGACGAGACGCTTCCGGCAGAAGTCGCTCCGGCCGCGGTGGCCGCGCCGGTGTTGGTGCCGGCGACGATGGCCCCACCAGCGCCCGTGGCGATGAGCGCGGGAGCTGATCAGTCGGCATTGACGCAGCTGATCCAGAGTCAGATGGCCTTGATGAGCCAGCAGACCGAGTTGCTGCGCGCGCTGGCTGGCCAGGCGCCCTTGTCGGCTGCCGTTCCGCCGCAGGTTGCTGCGCCCGCGCCGGTTGCCGTGCGCACCCCCGCAGCGGCAGAAGGCACTGGTGATGATGCGGCACCCGCCGACCTCAAGGAGCGTCCGTTCGGCGCCTCTGCCCGCATCGTGAGTCGCCGCCTTGTCGAACTGACCACTGCGCAACGCAACTGGGTGGATGATTTCAGTCGTGCCTATGGCGTGCGCACCGCAAAATCAAAAGCCTTCAGCCAACAGCATCGAGCCTTGATGGCCGATCCGCGCGTAGTGACTGGCTTCAATCCGCTATGGAAGGAGCTGACTTATCCAATCGTCGTCGAGCGCTCCAGCGGGGCGCGACTGTGGGATCTGGACGGCCACGAATACATTGATGTGCTGAATGGCTTCGGCGTGAATTTCCTCGGCTACCAGCCGGACTACGTCACAGCGGCGCTACACGAACAAATCGATGCCGGCATCGAGATCGGTCCGCAGCATCCGCTGACCGCCGAGGTGGCGCAGCTGATCAGCGACATGACCGGCATGCCCCGTGTGGCTTTCTGCAATACCGGCTCCGAAGCGGTCATGGGCGCCATGCGGATCGCCCGCACCGTGACCGGTCGCAAGACGATCGTCATCTTCAAAGACTCCTACCATGGCATCTTCGACGAAGTGATCGTGCGTGGCACGCGCACCTTGCGATCGATCGCCGCCGCACCAGGCATTCTCGCCAACGCGGTGGAAAACGTATTGGTGCTCGACTATGGCAGCGACGAAGCACTGCGCATCATCCGCGAACGCGCGCATGAGCTTGCCGCGGTGATGATCGAGCCGGTGCAAAGTCGCCACCCGACGCCGCAACCACGCGCATTCGTGCAGGAGCTGCGGACGCTGTGCGATGCCGGCGGTTGCGCGCTGATCTTCGACGAGGTGATCACCGGTTTCCGCATGGCGCCGGGCGGCGCGCAGGAGTACTACGGCGTGCGCGCCGACATCGCCACTTACGGCAAGATCATCGGCGGCGGCCTGCCGTTCGCCGCGATTGCCGGTGGCGCGCACTGGATGGATGCGCTCGATGGCGGCCACTGGCAATTCGGTGACGACAGCTATCCCGAGGCTGGCGTCACTTATTTCGCAGGCACGTTTGTGCGTCATCCGCTGGCGCTCGCCGCGGCGCGCGCGGCGCTGGCTTACGTCAAACAGCAGGGTCCTGCGCTGCAAGCCGGGCTCAACGCCCGCACCGCGGGCCTGATCGAGCAGTTGAACGCGTTGTTCAAGGCGCGTTGCGCACCGCTCATCGCGCTCGGTTACAGCTCGCTGTGGCGCATCCGGGTCGACGAAGATCAGCCTTGCGCGGGCCTGTTCTGGTACCGGCTGCGTTTCGAGGGCCTGCATGTTTACGAGCAGTTCAACTGCTTCCTTTCGGTGGCGCATGGCGAGGCGGAAGTAGCTCGTATCGTCGCGGCCGTCACGGCGGCCGTCGATGCCTTGATGGACGCTGGCGTGCTCACGCCGCGTGATGCGGCGGACAATTCAAGCGCAGCTGCCGCGCCTATGGAAGTTACGTCGGCGAAGACGTTGGATGCGCCCGAACTTTCCACCCTTGATGCGGATTTGCCCGCCACGGTGCCGCTGTCCGAGGCTCAGCTGGAGAAGTGGCTGGGGACCCATTACAGCGATGAGGCTGCAGCAGCTTTCAACGAGTCGACCAGTCTGGAGTTTCGCGGAGCGTTCGATGTAGGCGCGCTGCAGCGCGCCGTCGATGCGGTCGTCCAGCGGCACGACGTGCTGTCCATGCGCTTTACCGAAGACGGCAGCGGGCAGGCGTGGGAGCCGCCGTGCCGGGTGCATCTGCAGATTGCGGATCTGTCCACCACATCCGATCCGGATGCCGCGTATGCCGATTTCGCCGCACAGGAGGCATCCCGCGCCTTCGATCTGGCTGCACCGCCGTTCATGCGCATCCATTTGCTGAAGCTTGCCGCGGATCGCCATGCTTTGCTGATCACTGCGCATCACATGGTCATGGATGGCTGGGCATGGAGCGTGTTCAGCGGAGAACTCGCGACCTGCTACAGCGCCTTCCGAGCGGGCGTTGAGCCTGCGCTGCCCGCAGCCGATTCCTGGCGCCGCTTCGTACTAGACGAGCGCACGCGTCGTGATGGGCCTGAAGGTGCCGCGTCGCTGGCCTGGTGGTTGGGGCAGTATCAAACCATCCCGGACCCCTTGCGACTGCCCACCGATCACCCGCGCGGCAACGCCCTCACTTTTTCTGGCGCGACGACGGCATTGCGCCTTGATGCGGCGCTGACCAGGGATCTGCGTGAGGCAGCACGTGCGCGGCGCGTCACGTTGTTCGGTCTGCTGCTGAGTGGCTTCTACATCTTGATGCATCGGCTGACGGGTCAGGATGATCTGGTATGTGGCATTCCGTTCGCTGGCCAGGCGGTTAGCAAATATCAGCAGACCATGGGCGACAGCGACAACACCCTGCCGCTGCGCGTATCGGTAAGCGCGAATGACGCCTTCGCAACCATGCTCAAGCGCGTGCAGGGCAGTCTGCTGGACGCCAATGATCACCAACATATTTCATTGGGGCGTATCGTCAATGCGTTGAAGTTGCCACGCAATACCGGACGCTTGCTGCTCGTCGATGTGATTTTCAATCTCAACCCGGTGTCGGGCGAAATCGCGTTTGACGGCGTCGAACATCGCCAATGCGACCTTGCCAAGACCCATATCAATTGGGACATGGCTTTTCACTTCAATGAACGCGACGGCGCACTCGATCTGCTGTTGCACTACAACAGCGACTTGTTCGAGGCGTCCACCACGGAGCGTTGGGCCGGCTATCTGCGTGAAATATTGCGTCAGGCTGCGGCCTCGCCGGATACGCCGATCGGCAATTTCGAATTGATGGATGCGCTGGAGCGCCGCAAGGTACTGCACGACTGGAACGCAACGGCAGTCGATTACGACCGCAAGCAAGGTCTGCCTGCGTTGATCGAGGTGCAAATGCGCCAGGTCCCGCAGCAGATCGCCGCCGAATGCCAAGGCCAGCGGATCGACTATGCCGGGCTCGATCGTGCGACGCGTGCGTTGGCACAGGCGCTGGGTCGACGCGGCATTGGTCGTGGCGACATGGTCGGCGTGAGCATGCCGCGCAGCCTGGACATGCTGATCGCCGTTGTCGGCGTGCTGCGCAGTGGTGCCGCCTATGTGCCGCTCGACCCGGAGTTTCCGGTCGAGCGTTTGCAATACATGGCTGAACACGCCCGTTTGCGGCATATCCTGGTGACTCAGCCGGATCTGATTCATGACACCGTTTCATCGGGTCGTGAGCTGCTGACTGTGGGGGAGCTGGTCGCCGAGCCCACGAGCACGTCGCCGCTGCCCGAAGTGCGCGGTGATGATCTGGCCTATGTGTTGTTCACCTCGGGCTCCACGGGCAAGCCCAAGGGCGTGCGCATCCTGCATCACAACCTGGTGAACTTCCTGCTGAGCATGCGCGTCAAACCGGGTTTCGGCGCTGACGATGTGCTGTGCGCCGTAACCACGCTTTCATTCGACATCGCAGGGCTGGAACTGTATTTGCCGCTGATCGCGGGCGGCCGTCTGGTGATTGCCACCGAGATCGAGAATCACGATCCGCAAGCGCTGTGCGAACTGATCGAGCGTAGTGGCTGCAACGTGCTGCAGACGACGCCATCGCTGCTCAAACTGCTGCAGGACATGGGCCGCGAAGAGGTGATCCGCGAGCTGCGCCTGTTCGTCGGTGGCGAAGCGCTACCGTTGGTGCTTGCGCGCACCATGTCGGGAGTCTGTCGCGAGTTCTGGAATCTATACGGCCCCACCGAGACCACGATCTGGTCCACGGTGGTCCGCGTTCTTCCGGACATGGATGTCATACCGCTGGGGCGCCCCATAGCCAATACAGTCATCTACGTGCTCGATTCGCGCGGTCGGCCGGTGCCGCCGGGCGTATGGGGTGAGATATTTATCGGCGGCGATGGCGTTGCAGACGGCTATCTTTACCAGCCAGAGCTGAGCGCCGAGCGTTTTGTCGCCGACCCCTTCGCTGGTGGAACGGCGCGCATGTATCAAACCGGCGACCTTGGCAGTTGGCACGATGGCGAACTGTATTTTCACGGGCGTGTCGATCACCAGATCAAGATTCGTGGCTACCGCATTGAGCCCGGTGATATCGAGGCTGCGGCGAGTACCGATCATGCGGTGCGCGAATGCGTTGTGGTGGCGCATCAGTTCGGCGACAACGATTTGCGCCTGGTGTTGTATGCCGCTGTTGCCGGTGATGACCCCACCCTGAGTGCGCGCTTGCGCGACAGGCTGCGCGAGCGATTGCCCGGTTACATGCTGCCGCAGCATATCGAGCTGCTTGATGCGTTGCCGAAGACACCAAACGGAAAGATCGACCGCAAGGCGCTGCCATTGCCCGTTGCCACGACCAACGCAGCTCGTGCGGTGGCGGCACGGGCCATCTCGCCGCAGGCGATTGAGCCTGCTGCCTCGTCGTCCACCAACGACCCACGCCGGGCCTATCTGGCAGCGATCTGGTGTGAATTGATCGGGGTCGAGGAAGTTCGTGACAGCGATAACTTCTTCGACATCGGTGGGCACTCACTGCTGGCGGTCGAGTTCGCGCTGCGCGTGCAACGCGAGACCGGTGTGCGGCTGAATCTTTTCGGCGTGGCCACCAGCACGCTTGCGGCATTGGCGCTGGATCTTCCTGAGCCGGAAAGTGCCACTCAGATGAAGCCCGCTACGCTGGGAAATCGTCTGCGTCGCATGCTGGGTTTTGGCGGTGATCGCTAAGCGACGAAAGGGTTGATTGAAGCTGGGCCGTATCGTCGCGCGGCCCAAGCCGAATCCAGTTAGATGCTGGTCAATGGCCGTCGTTCGATTCGGCAAGCGCTTCAATGCACTTCTGCAACGTCTCTTGCGCCACGCTGCTCCAGGCGCGGGAAAAGCGGCGTGACAATGCTGCTTCGTCCCAATCGCGGTCCAGCACCTGGGTGATCCCTTCCTCCAGCGCCGCGCCGTCGCGTGGGCGTATCAATACGCCGCATGCGGCATCGACGACTTCCGGGATGCCACCCACCGCGGTGGCCACCACCGGCCGGCCGCAGGCGAGCGCCTCGACCAATACGTTCGGATGGCCTTCCGAATAACTCGGGAGGGCTACAAGATCGGCCGCAACCATCCATTGTGCAACCGCCCCCGGCGGCAGGGCCCCGGTCAACTGAACGCTGTTGTTTCCGGCAGTTTGCGACCGAAGCTCGTCCTGCATCGGGCCACTACCGATCATCACCAGTTGCAGATTTGGCCGCTGTGCAGCGAGCAGTTGCATCGCTTCAAGCAGCTCGCGCAAGCCCTTCTCGGCCACCAGCCTGCCGACATAGAGAACCAGTTCGGCATCCGGCGTTACGCCAAGACTGCCGCGCGCCGAGGCACGATCGCCGAGGTGAAAAGTGGCGGCATCGCATCCGTTGGAAATGACGCTTACACGCGAGGCGTCTGCGCCATAGCTCTGCGTGGCCAGTCGAGCCAGGTCCTCGCTGACCATCAGCAGCCGATTTGCGCTGCGCACGACCTTGCCAGTCAAATATTTGCTGATGGCGTCCCGCACACGGATGTCCGAGCCGCGTGCGCCGGCGACCAGTGGCCGCCCTGCGCTACGCGCGGCGAGCATGGCGCCATAAGCATCCGGGTAAAGCCAGTAGGCGAGTACGACATCCGGCTTGAAGCGCGTCAGTGCCGCCCGGATCGCGCGCCCGCACAGCCAGCCGTTGAGTGGGCGTGTAAGGCCGGGCAACGCTGCATAGGGCAAGTATTCGACGTCACAGTCCAACCCATCCACGGCGCCAGGCGCATGTGCCACATAACTGCCTGGCTGTGCCCAGCGCGGATAGACCGCAATCGGGCTGATGACCTTGACTGTCGCCAAACGGGCGAGCTCCTGCACGGTCTGCACGATCGGCCGCCCGCGCGTGGGCTCACCGGCGATCGGAAATTGCGAGGTGACGATCAGCAGTCGCATCGTCACGTATCAGCGTCCTGCGGTGTTGCCACCGCGGCGACCGGCGTGGTCGCGAACATGGTGTCGAGGCCGCGGCGCAGGCCCGTGCGGGGCTCCCAGCCGAGCTTGGTGCGCGCTGCACTGATATCGAAATTCGCCAACGGTCGCAACGAGCGCACCCGGTAGCGCGTCAGCGGCACACTGCGGCCAAGCAACTTCCCCAGCAGCTCAACGCCGGAGGCGAGCAGCATGAATATGCCGGTGGGCAGCCGCACGAGCCGTAGTTCGCTTCCGAGCTTGTGCTTGACGCGTTGTAGATAGTCCCCCTGGGTGATCGTCTGCGGATCGACGAGGTTGATGATTTGTCCGGTTGCCGCGGGCGCGTCTGCCGCCAGCAGAAGCGCATCGACCACATCGTCGACGTACACCAGCGGCAGGGTCTGTGATGCAGGGCCGACGGCGATCCAGCGGCCGGCAATCGCCAAGGTTCCGTTCGGGGTCACCCGCTGCGCTCCCGGTCCCACGATCTGGCCCGGGCGCACGATCACGGCAGGCAGCGCGTGGTCGCGTATCGCGTCGGACACCAGCGCTTCCGCAGCCAGCTTGGTCTGGGTGTAGGCGCCCCGTTTCGCGGGATAGGGTTCGAGGCGCGATGCCTCGGTAATCGCGACCGCCGGATCGCGGCCGGCATGATCGAGCACGCTGAGCGAGCTGACATAGACCAGCCGCTGTATCCGATGTTTCACGCAGGCATCGACGACGTTGCGAGTACCCCATGTGGTGCCCGCCTCGAAATCACGCGGGCCGCCACGCATTGCGGCACCGACGTGGTAGACGATACGTGCGCCGCTGATGGCATGTTCGACGATACGCGGGTCGCCAAGATCGCCGACGACGACTTGTACACCTGCAGCCGGGTCGAATTCCGTACTGGGGCGCCGCACCAGCACGCGTACGCGCTGGCCGTGGGCGCGCAGTGCCGCGACCAGTGCGCGGCCGAGAAATCCGGCCGCGCCTGTCACCAGCGCATCCACCGGCTCCAGTGCGGTGATGCGCCCTTCAAGCTCACGGGTGCGTTCTGCATCGGCCTGTGCGCACACTGGTTCCATCAGCTTGATTGGCCGCCGGCCTTCCTCGGCGGTCACCGGCGGTGGACGCCCCTCGTGCAGCGCTCGCGCGAATTCCTGCGCGCCGCGCTGAATGCCCGGGGATGGCTTGAGCCGACCCGTCGCAAAGCGCAACACGTTCCACGGAACGCGAAAGACATCGCATAGCGCCGTGGTGAACGCCGTCATGACGATGCCGATGAATTTCGGGCCCGGCAGTACCCGCCGGACATGGCAAATCTGCAGGAAGCGGTCGGCCTCGATAATGCCGCGGGTGCAGTGCACGATCAGGCGGTTCTGCATGGGTCGCACATTCCACGACAGCAGGAGGCGTCCGCTGCCGTGCGCACATTCGGCGTTGGCCTGCCATTCGTCGAACTTGAGGTTCGGCGTGTTGCCGGTGGAGCGATACTTCACATCGAGATGCCCGATCGCTCCGAGAAACGATTCCAGTACGTAAAGGCCGTGCACGCCGAGGTCGCGAAACGGGTAGGAGCCTTGCCTGACCATGCCGGGCAACGGCCCGCCAGCATAGGGTGGATAGTCGGAACTGCGCAGCACATCGACGGCAATGACATCGCCACACGCGCCGGATTGCACCAGCTGCAGCGCCTGCATGACAGCCGGATCGAAATGATCGGAGTGATCGACCGAGAGCACCAGACCCCTTTCGCGTGCACGTTCGATCATGGCGTCACATTCGGCGACTGACTCGGCCATCGGCTTTTCGACGAAGACGTGACACCCCATGTCCAGCGCCCGCAGGGTCAGCCCGCAATGACTCGACGGCGGTGTGAGCACATACATCGCGTGTGGCTGCCGGGCACCGAGCTCGTTCAGGTTCGATGTGACGAAATCGATGCCGAAGGCCGCAGCAAGCTTGCGTGCAGCATCGCCGTCGAGATCGCAAATGCCCACAATTTCGACGAAATCGAGCCGGCGAAGTGCCGCGATGTGATATCGCGCGACGTACCCCGCGCCGATGATCGCGATGCGCAATTTCCCTGGAATTTCGGCGTTCATCCGGATCCCTGTGTGGCGTAGCGAATCATGTTCGACGCAATGCCAGTGTCGATGTTACTTGCTTGAGAACCTCACCGACCCGATGATCCCAGGTCTGATCGGCCACCGCCGCCAAGCGCTCGGTTGCGGCATCCGGCGAGTCCTCGCGCAACGCGTTCTCGAGCTCGGCAAGGAATGCCTCGCGGCCTTTGGCAATGCGCACCCAGCGCGCAAATTTGTCGATCTCCGGATTGCTCACGCTTACAACTGGTTTGCCGGTGGCGAGGTATTCACGCAGCTTGAGCGGATTGGCATTCTCGACCTGTCGATTGAGTCGATAGGGGATGATTGCCACATCGAACGCTCTGGCCCATCGCGGTAAATCCGCATAGGGCTGGGCGCCCACAAGTTTGACGTTGGCGAGCGCACGCAACGGGGAGACATCGATGGCAGCGTAGCCAACGAGCAGGAACGTCCATTGCGGTCGTTCGCGGGCAAGCCATTCGATAAGCTCGACATCGATCCACTCATGGATGGAGCCAAAGTACCCCACCACGGGGTGCGGCAGATCACCTGCAGCGTCGGGTACTTCGGTTGCCGGATCCATCGTGCGACTGAACAGCGCCACGTCCACGCCATGTGGCGAAAACCAGGTATTCGGATTGATTGCCCGCTTGGCTGCGAGCAGCGCTGGTGGCGCGACGAATACCAGATCGGCGCGCCTGGTGAGTTCCCAGTCGCGCTCGGTGATCAGTGCGGTGTCGACACCGGGGTGGGCGGCATAATCGTCGATGCAATAGTAGACGCAGAGATCCTCCCCGAGTCGTTGGGCAAGAACTCCCGGATGCGGCACAACAAACCAGGAAAGGTGCCTGGTGTTGCCCAGCACACGCATGCCGCGCCGCACGGCCCATCGTCCAAAAATGCGGTTCAGCGATTCGACGCCGGGTATCCGGCGAAATGGCAACTGCGGCACCGTGCAATGCCAGAGATTGTGGCTGACGAGCGTGGGCGCACGTAACGCTGCCCTGATTTTGCGAAACGCGCGCCGAAGATCGCGCCCGCTGGCCTGCGGTGCTCGCAACCCCGGCGAGTCCACATACAGAACGGGTAGCGTAGAGGCTAAACCCATAGCCACGTGGTGACTGCTGGTGCGGTTTTCCGCATACCAGTCGTTGCCGAAATAAACGATGCTATATCCCTCCAGCACAGGCCCCCCGGCAGCGACGAAAGACGTAAAGCCAACCTGTCGACGGAGCGCCTCCCTGAGCAAAGGTTGGCATGAATACGCAACGCGGGTGGCGTTCGGAATAATCCCTATTAGGCTATTCCCTTAGGGGTAGTATATGCGTGCTGATATTAAGTTCGGACAGGCCGGATGCCAGTCTATTGAGTATCTGCGCCAATCTATGACAGGGCGATAAAGTGCAGTAATCTGCAGGGGCGTTTCCGCTTCATCGAGGGGCTTGCGGGGGATAGGGGTTAACGCATGACGTCGACAGTGCCAGGCCGCCTGCGCGAGGCGAGGTTTCGCGGAACGCCACTGCTGAGCAATGGCCTTGGCTCTGGCATGTTGCGTGCCGTTGCCGGGGGGGCCTGCAGGCGCTTGCCGTGTTCGCGAGGGGTATGGAGCGTGCCATGTCCAGGTTGAGCGCAACCGACAGCGTGGATGGGCGTTTGCCGCAGCCAGGCAAACGGCAGCGACTCGCCGACTTTTGCGGCGCCATCGGCGTCCTTCCGGGTCTTACTTCATTGCGTCGGGCACTGCGCAGGGATCTACGCATCCTCGCCTATCACCGGGTGCGTAACGTGGATGACGTCGAGGTTTTCGATTTCGACCTCAATCTGATCAGTGCGTCCCCGGAGCAATTTCGCGAGCAAATGCTGCTGGTGCGACGACATTACGACCCGATGAGTTTTCATGACCTCATCACGGCCATTGATACGGGGCATCCATTGCCCGCGCAGCCGCTTATCGTGACCTTTGATGACGGCTACGAGGATAATTACAGCGTTGCGTTTCCGATTTTGCGTGAGCTTGGCGTTCCGGCGACTTTCTTCGTGTCGACCGGGCACATCGACAGCGGTACGCCATACGTCTACGACTGGCTGGTGCATGCGCTTTGCCGAAGCGCCGCCGACCGCCTGCAAGTGACTGAACTCGGCATCGATCAAGCGCTGCCCGATACGCTTTCCGGGCGCCGGAAAGTTGCCGAAGAATTGCTCTTCGGACTCAAGGGGCTGGATGCTGCTACGCAGACGACCATCATTTCCGGCCTGGAGCATGGCTGGGGCATGCCGCTGCCACGAGCGCATGCAGAATGCCGTCCGATGACCTGGGATCAGCTGCGGGAAATGCAGGCCGCAGGTATGGAATTCGGTTCGCATGGCGTATCCCATCGCATTCTCGCCAAGCTGTTGCCGGACGAGATGGTCGCGGAGATACGCCAGTCAAAACATTCGCTGGAACGCGAACTTGGGGTTCCAGCGGAAGTTATCTCCTACCCGGTGGGTGGGCCCGACGCTTACGATGACCAGGTGATCGCAGCTGCAAAAGAGGCCGGTTACCGGATGGCCTGCAATTACCTTACGGGTGTGAACCGGTTAGGTTCAATGCCACATCATGCGTTGCGTCGACTGCATGTCGAACGTGAAATGGACCTTACCTGGTTCGCCGCGATGACAGCGCTGCCGGAAGTCTTCGCCTATGGGGGGCGCCTGCGCACCAGCTAGATCCCGCGACTTATCAGGCCTTCCGGCGAATTGGATGTTTCCATTTATCATCTTGTATCTGGTGCTGGTGCTGATCCGGCCACAGGAATACCCGGCGCTGGTTCCGGCTCATCTGCCGTTGCTGCCTGTCGTCCTGATTATCGCCGTGCTCTGCTGGCTGTTCTCGCGACAAAAAAACTTCGCCGCACCGCAGTACGTGCTATTGCCGGCATTCCTGCTCGTGATGATGTTTTCCGAAATCATGAATGGCTGGCTTGGTGGCACGGTTGCGCAGTTGACCGAATTCGGACCGATAGTGGCTGCGTTTGTCCTGTTGGCAAATGCCACCACCACCATTCGCCGCGTCAACATCGTGATGTCGGTGTTCGTGCTATGCGCGGCAGTGCTGGCGGTACATGGCATTGAACAGTCGCAGACCGGCATTGGCTGGACTGGCGTTCCGCTGATCCAGGATGGACGGATCCAGTACGTGGGAATCTTCAACGACCCCAATGATCTGGGATTGCTGTTCGTCCTCACGCTACCGATGGCTATTTATCTCAGCCGCGGCGGCGGTTGGTTTGGCATCAGGCGAGTGTTCTGGCTCACTGCGGCCGCGCTACTGCTTTGTGGCATATACCTGACCGATTCGCGAGGCGCCATGCTCGCGGTTGCGCTGATCCTCGGGGTTTACCTCTGGCGCAGGCGCGGCCTGGCTACGGCCGCCCTGCTCGGCGGCGCGGCCCTGGTCGCCATGCTGGTGTTGCTGCCTTCGCGACTGCAGGATCTAAGTCCCGGGGAGGAGTCGGCCAGCGGTCGAGTGGATGCCTGGTATGAAGGCTTCCAGATGTTCATTTCGCATCCGCTGTTCGGTGTGGGTGCAGGAAATTTCACCGACTACAACAATCTCACCGCACATAATTCCTTTGTGCTGGTATTGGCCGAAACGGGGTTTGTGGGTTTTATCCTGTGGCTGGGCTTTGTCGGCTATTGCTTCTGGATGACCCTGATTGTGCTGCGCCACAAACCCGAGCTTGCGGACGCTCAGGCAGCTGCCACCTGGCGCGACGAGCGGGCCATCGCCATGACCTTGCTGCTCTCACTCAGTGGCTGCATAGGAGCGGCGTTCTTTCTCAGTCGAAGCTACGCCATCGTGCTGTACTTGCTCGCAGCCCTGGTGGTCGCCGCCTATACCAACGCGCGCCGACGGTTTCCTTCGTTGCCGGGATTTGATCTGGCGCGCGATTCGCTTGGCCTGGCAACCGCTGCTGCCGTGGCCGTGGTCGTGCTTTACGTGGTCGTCCGAATCCTCTTGGCGTACCAATGAACTCGCGTTCGAGCGCCATTCGCAACACACTATTTTCGTCCGTCGGCATCTATACCGAGTACGGGCTCGGTTTGCTTACCTCGATTCTCATTGCCCGACATCTGGGTCCGCGGAATTTCGGCAGCTACAGCCTGATCATCTGGCTGGTATCAGTCGGCGTGACCATGACCAATGCGGGGACCACCGGCGCGGTCATCAAGTTTGTCGCCGAGTTGCGTGGTAGCGGCAGGGAGG
>Ga0302220_10002127_pt1 | contig 14764 bp, 12 predicted proteins | sample II_Palsa_E1_3_FD_194572 | JGI IMG/M metagenome (GOLD analysis project Ga0302220, IMG submission 194572) | Peat permafrost microbial communities from Stordalen Mire near Abisko, Sweden - II_Palsa_E1_3 | ecosystem: Environmental > Terrestrial > Soil > Palsa > Peat permafrost | place: Sweden...
CCATGCTTATCGTCAGGGAGGTTGATGGCGTACAGCGCGCGACTGGCGTGCTGGGCCATTTCCCGTGCCCTGTCGATGCCCGTAAGTTTGCCCTTGCGTATGGCATGGCGGAAATAGACGAACGTCAGCATGCGCCGCAACAGCGAGTAATGCAGCAGTCTTTCGATCAGGCCGCATAAATCCGGCCTTTCAAACCGGAAGTCAAAGCCAAGCCGCTTTGAAAAAAACCGTATAGGTGTCGATAAAACACGCCCGCCAAAAAGCAGGCGCGTTAAATGTGGGCATTTGCTCTTTAGAGATACAAATCATCACTTTAAATCAATTAATTAAACGCTGCTTTTTCTGGATAATCGACAGCCGCATCAAATAAAGAAATACCCGCGATGAAAGATTGGCGAAGTCTCTTTACGCTGCAAAATTGCTACGCGAGGCAAGTGGCTCGTAGTCCAAATAGCGCACTTTCCCAGCGTTGGCCAGTCGGTGTGCTTGGTCGCATCGCTGTACTCGGACGCGAGCACGTTCGACTCATCGATATTGAGTAGCGCTCGTCTAGCCGGCCCCAGCGCGTAGCTCCTCCCCCAGGAACTCCACGAACGTCCGCAACTTCGCGGACAACTGATTCCGCTCTAAATAGATCGCGTGGATATCCGCGTTCGGCAGCGCCCAGTCGTTCAGCAACACCACCAGCTTCCCATCGCGCACCAGCGCCTCTGTTTCCCATTGCGAGCGCACAGCAATGCCGCGTCCATCCAGCGCCCATTGCAGCACCGCGGTCCCGTCATTGCTGCTGAGCGGCCCATCGACCTTGACGGTCTCCAACTTTTTGCCGCGCGTGAAATGCCAGGCACCATACGCTGATTCGTTCTCCCGCAGCACGAGGCACGCGTGCCGCGTCAGGTCGTGCGGCGTGGCGGGCAGCCCGTGCTTCTCCACATATCCCGGCGATGCACACACAATCCGCCGGTTCCTGAGCAGCAAACGCGCGTTGATGCGTGCATCGGGGACATCGCCGAAACGGATACCCAGGTCGAAACCTTCCTCCTGCAAATTCACCGGCCGGTCCGACAGATGAAGCTGGATCTTGATCGCTGGATATCGCTCGATGAACTTCGATACCGCCGGGGAAATCCGGCTGCGCCCAAATCCAAACGATGCATTCACGCGCAGCAAACCCGTCGGCTCCGCCCGGCTTTTCGTGACGAGTTGTTCCAGTTCGGCGAGTTCATCGAGGATGCGCGAGCCGTTCGCCAGATACAACTCGCCCTCGGGCGTGAGGCTGACGCGCCGCGTGGTGCGGTTTAAAAGCCGCACGCCGAGCCGCCGCTCGAGCTGCGCGAGACGCTTGCTGATGGAGGGCGGCGTCACGCCGAGATCGCGCGCAGCTGCTGCCAGATTGCGATGCCGCGCGACCAGCGTGAACAGATTGAGGTCCGAAAAACCGTCCATCGATTAGTTCCAAAAAGTTAAGTCTGGATTGCCTGAATAGAAACTGTATCGGGAAATGCATCAATTAAACTTCATAAAACTGCTGGAGACAATGATGTTCGATGACTTGAAGGACGTATCGGCAACCGTCGATGGTGTCAGGATCAAGGCGATACAGGGCGGCAATGGGCCGGCGCTGCTGCTGTTGCATGGCCACCCCCAAACCCACGCAATCTGGCACAAGGTCGTGCCCGAACTGACGAAACACTTCACCGTCGTGGCCTCGGATCTGCGCGGTTATGGCGACAGTGGCAAACCAGAAGGCCTTCCCGATCACAGCAACTATTCGAAGCGCCGTATGGCGCAGGATCAAGTCGACCTGATGCGCACGCTGGGTTACGAATCGTTCGCGGTGCTCGCACACGATCGCGGCGGCCGGGTGGCGGTGCGGATGGCGCTGGATCATCCGGCGGCCATCAAGAAGCTGATCACGCTTGACGTAGCGCCAACGCTCGCGATGTACGAGAAAACCTCGTTCGAATTCGCTCGCGCTTATTGGCACTGGTTTTTCCTGGTCCGTCCCGCGCCGTTCCCCGAGACGCTGATTCGCGCGGACGCCGACCTGTATCTGAAGCAGACCATCGGCGCGCGCAGTGCGGGGTTGAAGCCGTTCACGCCCGAGGCATACGCGGAATATCTGCGCTGCCTGCAACAGCCGGGAACTGCTCATGGCATCTGCGAGGACTATCGCGCGAGCGTGACGATCGACTTGGAACATGATCGCGAATCGCTGGCGAAGGGCCAGAAGATCACCTGCGATTTTCTCGCGCTGTGGGGCGCGGAAGGCGTGATCGAAAAGTGCTTCGATCCTGTCGCCGAATGGAAGCATTTCTCCGATAACGTCAGCGGCCACTCGCTGCCATGCGGCCACTACATTCCGGAAGAAGCGCCCGAATTGTTGCTCGAGCGCGTGCTGCCGTTTCTTCAGGATTGAGCATCATGTCGAACCACACTACTTTCTATAAAAAGCTCGTCGACTCGCATACGGTTACGCGTATCGACGATCAGAACGTGCTGCTATACGTCGATCTGCATTTGATGAACGAGTACACGAGTCCGCAAGCGTTCAGCGGACTTGCCGAAAAGCACCGCCCGGTACGTCGTCCGAAGCAGCAACTCGCCGTGGTGAGTCACATCATTCCAACGCACGCTGAATCGCCGCGCGTGATTCGCGATGCCGCTTCGCTGCTACAAGCCGAGAACCTCGCGCGCAATTGCGATAAGGCGGGCATCCGGCTCTTCGCGGCGAACGATCCGCTGCAGGGTATTGAACACATCATTGCGCCGGAACTGGGTTTGATCCGCCCTGGCATGGCGGTGCTTTGCGGCGATAGTCACACGACCACCTACGGCGCGTTGGGCGCGCTGGGGTTTGGTATCGGTACATCGGAGGTTGAACACGTTCTCGCGACGCAGACGCTGGTGTATCGCGTGGCGCAGACCATGCGCATCACCATCGATGGCGCGTTACCTTATGGCACGGCATCGAAGGACGTGATCATCTGGATCATCAGCCAGATTGGCGCTCAAGGGGCGCGGGGGTATGCGGTGGAATTCACGGGCACGACCATCGCGTCGCTCTCGGCGCAAGCGCGCATGACCCTTTGCAACATGACCGTGGAAGCGGGCGCACGAGCGGCGTTGATCGCGCCGGACGAGACGACGTTCGACTACGTCCGCGCCCATTCGACATCGCTAGACGAAGCCGCATGGATGGCAGCGCTCGCCGACTGGAGCGATTTGAAATCCGACGCCGATGCCACCTTCGACGCCGAATACTCCTTCGATGCTCGCGACATCGCGCCCTTCGTCACGTGGGGCACGAGCCCCGACCAGGCGATGCGCGTCGATGCCCTCGTGCCCGACGCCTCCCAGCAAGGTACGCCCGAAGCCGCCGCTGCGTTGCGTCGTGCGCTCGACTACATCGGTCTCGAGTCGAACCGGCCAATAGCGGGAACGCCGATCGACCGTGTGTTTATCGGCTCTTGCACGAATGGGCGGATCGAGGATTTACGTATCGTCGCGTCGATCGCGCGCGGGCGCAAAGTTGCCCACGGCGTACGCGCGATGGTCGTGCCGGGCTCGGGCTCGGTGCGCCGGCAGGCTGAAGCGGAAGGCATCGCGGAGATTTTAAAAACGGCTGGCTTCGAATGGCGCGAGCCGGGATGCTCGATGTGTCTCGCGATGAACGACGACTTCCTCGAAGCCGGCGAACGCTGCGCATCAACGACGAATCGCAACTTCGAAGGCCGGCAAGGACGCGGCGGCCGCACGCATCTGATGAGTCCCGCGATGGCCGCCGCCGCCGCGCTGACCGGCAAGATCACCGACGTCCGCTCGCTGGAGAATCACCATGACTGACATGAACAGAATTGAAGGCAGCGCGGTGCCCTTGCCAATAGAGAACCTCGACACCGATCAGATCATGCCGAAGCAGTTTCTTCGCATCATCGATAAAGCGGGTTTGAACAAGGGCTTGCTCTACGACCTGCGTTTCGATGAACACGGCGAACCGCTCACAAATTGCGTACTTAACCACCCCGCTTATAACGGCGCGCGCATCTTGATTGGCGGTGCAAATTTCGGTTGCGGATCGAGCCGGGAACATGCGGTGTGGGGACTTCAGCAATACGGTTTCGACGTCGTGATTGCACCCAGTTTCGCCGAAATCTTCTACTCCAACGCGATGAACAATCGCCTGTTGCTCGTGCAACTCGATCGTGAAGCGGTGGACTTATTGCTGCGGGAATCGACTAACGATCCTGCGTCGAAGATCCTTATCGACCTGGAAGCGCAAACGGTTACTTCAACAACCAGCGCGCAGGTTTTCAAGTTCCCGCTCGGCGCGAGGCACAAGCGCATGGTGATCGAAGGCATGGACACGATCGACCTGACGCTGACGGTTCTCACCGACATAGAAGCCTTTGAAAAGCGCCACTTCGAGCGCCATCCCTGGGCCGCCGTGATGTAGCCGTGGGAGCAGGAACTGGATCGCTGGATGCTGCGCGCTCGGCTTGGGATGCCGCAACGCGTGGAAGGGGAGCGCTCGACGCTGCGTGGCCGTTGGAAACAACGCAAGGCCGAGCGGTCTTTATAAAGCTAAAGTACTCGCGATACGGCAGCCGTATCGCGAGCTGACACTCAATTACTTCCCAGCAGGTGCCGACGCCGGCGCGGCCGCACCCGGATCAGCGTAGTTAGGCAAGCCTTGCGAACTGCTGCTCCCACCCATGCCCGGCTTCGCCGGCGCAGCTGTCGCGCTTGCGGCACCCGGAGGCGCTGCGGTAGTACCGCTTTCATCGCCGTAATCCGGCAGCGCCGCGTTCGCCGCGCCCGTCAGCAGATATTGCCGACGCTGCGTGTAGGCATCGCGGACGAATGCGTATTTATCCAGCGCGGCTTGCGACAGGATGTCGGTTGCACCCAGCAGATCGGCACGCGCGCTCACGAACTGTACGACGAACATCGACACGCTCGCTTCCGTACTCAAATAAGTACCCGGATTGAGCGGATAGCTCGCAATCCAGTTCGTTGAATCGCGCACCGAACTCGGGCCGAGCAACGGCAACACCAGATACGGCCCCGACGGCACGCCGTAATGGCCCAGCGTCAGCCCGAAGTCCTGGTTGTGCTTCGGCAGTCCGGCTGGCGTCGCCCAGTCGATCAAACCGCCAATACCGAAGGTGGAGTTGATCGCGATGCGCATCAGGTCTTCGCTCGCATCGGTGATCTTCAACTGCAGCAGGTTGTTCGCGAAGTTGCCAATGTCCCCAATATTCGAAAAGAAGCTGCTGATCGCCGTGCGGACCGGGACTGGCGTGACCTTCACGTAGCCGGTCGCAATCGGGCGGGCGACGTATTTATCGGCGGCGTCGTTGAACTTGAAGATCTCGCGGTTCATCGGCTCCAGCGGATCGCCCGGCTTGGCGGTGGGGCCAGTGGCGCAACCAGACAGGGCGAAAGCAGCGGCGAGCAGCACGCCGCCGGAGAGCGCTCGCAGGGTGCGGGCGGCATCAGGCGTTTTTGCCATCCTCATGGGTCGGTTTCCTTGGGTCGTGCGTAAGTAGTTAGTGCATTAAGGGACGGTTCAAAGACAGACGGTCTAAAAAAAGACGGCCTAAACGGTGTCGGCCACTTTTGGCCGTACCCGCGGTTTTCCCATTAGAACCGGCTGAAATACCACTGCGCCAATTAACGTCGTAAAAAGCGCCAGGACCAGGAGCCTGCCCATGCTCGATGTGCCCGGATGATGCGAAAACCACAAGCTGCCGAACGCCGTCGCCGTGGTCGCGGCGCTGAACATCACGGCGTGCGTAAGGCTGGACTGCAGCAGACCGGTTTGCCCGGAGCGCCACGCCATCACGAAATAGATCTTGAACGCCACACCAATGCCCAGCATCAACGGCAACGCAATGATGTTCGCGAAGTTCAGCGGCATGTCGAATACCACGCATAACTCCAGCGTGACAACGGCGGAAACAAGCAACGGTATCAAAGTTCTCAAAACATCGCCGATTCGGCGCAACGTCAGCCACAGCAGAATCGCAATGGCGATCAGCGACAACGCCGCCGCCTGCTCGAACGCCTTGATGATCGTATTGGCCGAATGCAGCACCGAGATCGGGCCGCCGATCGCGTTCGGCTCGACTTTCTGCACGGCATTCGCGAAGCGGGCGAGCAGCTTGTCGTCGTCGCGGCTTTTGCCGTCCAGTGCCTTGGGCGACGCTTCCACGAGCGCGTGGCCGTCGGCGGCGAGCCAGCCTTCGGTCATCGATTCCGGCAGCGACGCCAGCGTGATCGGCGACGGTTGCAGCAGCGCGCGCATCTGGCCCAGCGCGATGCGCAGCGGGTCGGACATGGCGTGCTCGGCACGGTCGCGGGTGGCGACATCGGCTGCGGCGAGCTTTTTCAGCGTCGCGGACAAGTGACGCGCTTCGTTTTCACCCGGGCCGGGATGTTCATCGGCGGCGAGGTCCAGCGAGTTTGACAGGCGTTTTAGCGTGGCGACGCGCACGGCGTCATCAGCGGGCGTGGCAACGCGCTGGTCAAGCGAAGGCAAAAGCTGCGCGGCCGCGGCGGCAATCAAATCGAGCTTTTGCGGTTGATCAGCGGGAATAAGCGTCGACAAGGTCGTCGCGCGTTCCACTTCCGGCAGCTTCTCGAGCTTCGCCGCCATCTTGTCCGCTTCCTCAAGCGACGGCGCGAGCACCTTCACATCGTTCACGGCCGCTTCGGGCGCGTCTTTCAGCGAGAGCAGTGTGGCCATGGACTCCGTTTTCGGGTCCTTCAGGTTCAGCGGATTAAAGTCGAAACGCAGATGCAGCAGCAACGGCAGCGCGCAGATCACGACTGCCAGCGTGCCAATCAGCACCGGCTTGCGATTGCGCGCGAGGTATTCGTCCACCGGCGCAAGCTTCGGAAAGCCCGGCGAGCCCGCTTCGCCGGGCGGCCCGAACACCTTGATCAGTGCCGGAAACAAGGTCATGTTGGTGAGATACGCGATTATCATGCCGACGCCCGCAATCTGCCCGAGTTCGGACACACCGCGATACGCGGTCGGCAAAAACGAGAAGAAACTCGCGGCCGTCGCGGCGGCCGCGAGCGTCAGCGGCACGCCAACGTGGCGCGCGGTATTCACGAGCGCAACGTCCAGCCGGTCATCCTTGAAGCGTTCCTCGCGATACCGCACGCCGAACTGGATGCCGAAATCCACGCCGAGTCCGACGAACAGCACCATGAACGCGATTGAAATCAGGTTCAGCGCGTGGACCATGAGCAGGCCGAGCGCGGCCGTGATCGCCAGTCCGACGAACAGCGTGATGAACACCGAGATGATCATCTTTCCCGAGCGCAGTGCGAGCCAGAGGATCACCAGCACGACGATGAACGTCAGGATGCCGTTGAGCACGGCGCCGTCTTTCAGCGACGCGAATTCTTCATCGGAGAGCGGCTGTTCGCCGGTCAGCCGTACAACAGCCCCATATTTCTCCGATAACTTCAGTTCATTTGCTGTCGCCCGAATCGCGTTCGATCCGCTCGCGCCGGGTTCCAGCGCGTTGTAGTCCACGACCGGCTGCACGGTGACGAAGGCACGCGCAGGGTGCGTGGCCGAGGGTTCGACCAGATTGCGCCACGAGAACACGGCGGGTTGGTTGGCCAGGACTTTATCGAGCACGTCCGCGCTCTGGCCCAGCAGCTTCGACATTTGCCCGAGCGTCACTTGCCCAAGTTGCAGCGGCAGGTTGAGGCTGGTGTTGAGCGTGCCGGCAAGGCCGGTGAGCGTGGGGTCGTGCGCCAGCGCGTTGATCAGCGGGCGCGCTTTCACGAGTTGCTGGGTGGTGTCGGCGACTTTATCGGTGGAAAGGTACAGCAGGCCGTTGTGCTCGAAGAAGTCACCGCCCGAGGGTTGCGACACCGCCGTGAAGTGAACGGTGTTCTTGGCCAGCGCGGCGGCTAGCTCCTTGGCGGCGGCATCGGCGAATTCAGGCGCTTGCGCTTCGACCACCACGAGCACGGTGGATCCCCGTTGCGGAAAGGCTTCGTCAATCGCGTGGCTGCGCGCGGCCCAGTCGGGTTCTGTCTCGATCAACTGGCTGATGTCGGTGCTTATCTTGAAGTGATGCACGACGTAATAGCCGCTCAGCACGGCGATCAGCAGCGATAAAACGATGATCCAGCCGGGTCGGCGAATCGATAGCGTGACGAGACGGGCAATGAGAGGCGTGAGCATGAAGACGGATGCCTCGGAGGGCGTGTTCTGATGTTTGGCTGTCTGGACAGGGGGCCATGAGGCGCCGCGTGAGTATACCGGGCGCGAGGAGAAGCTCGCAGGAGGAGCTTCACACTACGTGTTCAGGCTGGGCGGCGCCGACGGACAAAAACGTCTCATTCGCCTCAGCAGTTTGCGGACCGGGTTCTGGCGGGGGCCGAGGTCAGCGCACACTTAATGACAGATTGTACTAACATTGTGTGACCGCTTAGTTTTTTCATGGACTAACATTGTCATCACGGTGAAGCGATGAAAACAACGATTCGCAGGATGGGTAACTCGCAGGGTGTGTTGATCCCGAAGCCCATCCTGGCCCAACTTGGGCTGGAGGACGAAGTGGAGATGGAAGTGGAAAACGACGCAATTGTTTTAAGAAAACCGCAAAAGAAGGCCCGCCAGGGGTGGTCAGACGCAAGCAAGGCAATAGCTCAAGCCGGCGATGACGAACTCGTATTGGGCGAGTTTCCGAACGCTGATGATGCGGAGCTTGCGTGGTAGTGCGTGGAGAGGTCTGGCTCATTAACCTGGACCCTACCGTCGGCAGCGAAATTCAGAAAACCCGGCCTTGCGTAGTGATATCGCCGCCGGAGTTGCATGACCATTTGCGTACCGTGATCGTCGCGCCCATGGCAACGAAAAGCCGGCCGGCGCCGTACCGTGTCTCAGTGGTTTTCAGCCAGAAGAAAGGACTGGTGCTTCTCGATCAGATTCGCACGATCGACAAAACCCGTCTGGTCAAGAAACTCGGCGCTGTGCCGGCGAATACGCTGTCGGTCGCATTGCGGACCTTGCAGGAAGTCTTCGCAGTTTAATAAGCTACCCCTACGTCTCGCTCCAAAGCCTCAGCAGATTGTGATAGCAGCCCACGAGCGTTCGCCTCGCGGCGTCGTCGGCGTTCTGTGCATTGAGCCTTTGAATGGCGTTGTCCATATCGAATAGCAGGCTTCGGCGGGTATCGTCGCGAACCAGGCTCTGCGCCCAGAAGAAACTCGATACCCGCATTCCCCGCGTCACCGGCCGTACTTCATGCAAGCTGGTCGCCGGATAAACAATCGCATGCCCCGCCGGCAGCTTCACTTCCTGCACACCGTATGTATCCTCGATCACCAGTTCGCCACCGTCGTAGTCTTGCGGCGGCGTGAGGAACAGCGTGATCGATACATCCGTGCGCACCCGCGTGCCATGTCCCGGCACGAGCCGAATAGCCCCATCCACGTGACTGCCGAAATGCATCCCGCCTTCGTACCGGTTGAAGAGCGGCGGATAAACACGGTTGGGCAGCACTGAACTGATGAACAACGGATGCCGTTCGAGCGCGCCAAGAATGATGTCGCCGAGTTCAAACGCAATCGGCGCTTCCTGCGCGATCTGCTGGTTGCGCTTGACCGGCGCGCCCTGATAGCCGGCCGTCGCGCGGCCGTCCACCCATGCATCCGACGCATCGAGCCGCTCGCGCATGGCGGCGGCGTCCTCGGGGCTGAGGACGTTGGGTATCGAAAGGATCATGGTGTTTGGGGTCCAGCGGCCGCGCGACGTGCATCGCGCGGCTCGCATGTCCTGCGGTGGGTCAATAGAACCGGTAGTTTAGCGTCGCGAGGAATGTGCGGCCGTAACCCGGCACCGCACGGCCGCCATCCGATGGAATCAGCGCGTCGTAGTAGTGCTTGTTGGTCAGGTTCTGCACGTTGAACTGGACGTCGTAATGTTTCTGATGGAACGCTGCCATTGCGTCCCAGCGCGTGTACGCAGGCACTTGCACGAAGTCGTTGCTGGCGGCATATCGCGCCGATGTATACACCGGGCCGCCCCCGAAGGTCCATTGCGGCGTGAGGTCATAAGTCGTCCACAACGTGATCATGTTGCGCGGCGTGTTCGCCAGGGTCTTGCCGTTGGTGTTGTCCAGCGCCTTCACCACCTGGCCGTCCATGTAGGTGTAGCCGCCAAAGACTTGCCACTTGTTGGTGATGTGGCCCGCCAGCCCGAGTTGATAGCCTCGCACGCGCACGTCGCCGTCGAGCGAGTAGCTGCCGTCGGCCTGGAGCGTACGGGCATTGGTTTTATCGATATTGAACAGCGACTGCGTCACCGATAACCCGCCGTTCAGCAAATCCCACTTGGTGCCCACTTCGTAGGAACGGTTTGATTCAGGCGGCGTGTTCTGCTGGTTGTTCGTCAGCGTCAGCGCTTCCAGCGACGGGTTGAACGACGTGCCGTACGACACGTAGTACGACTGCCAGTCGGTCGGCTGGAAAATGATCCCGCCGCGCACGCTGGTGAAGTAATTGGTCTGCGTGGCGTACGAAGGCAGGTTGAGGGTGTTCTTGATCGATGCCTCGTAACGGTCCCAGCGCAAGCCGCCCACCACCTTCCAGTACTGGCCGACCGACACCGTATCGTTGGCATAAATGCCCACGCCGTTCGCGCTCGATTCCGCCAGGTTGGTCGCCACTTCCTGCGTATTGGCCGGTCGCGTGGTGTATTGCGGATTGAGTAGCGGAACGATCGCGATGGTGTTCGACGGCAGGCCCGGGGTCGTCGCGGTGAACGACTGATTGCTGTATGTCTCGTGGCTCAGGTCAACGCCTGCGATCACCTCGTGCTTGAGGAAACCGGTGTTGAACTTGTAATCGATATCGGTCGTGTTGTAGACCGAGTGATCGTTGATGTTGCGGTCCTTGCCCTGCAACTTCACATACAGCGACGACAACGGCAACGACGTGTAATTCCCGTTGGCGAGTGCCGTCGATGTTCCCAGCGGCCCCGTCAGCACAGCCGCTGCGTTGGTCGCGGTCGCTTCGGTGCCGTAGTGGCTGAACTGGGTCTCGTTGCGCAGCGTGAGGTTGTCGTTGAATCGATGCTGGATACGCGCCGAGAGCGTCTGCACATCCTGAATCGTCCGATCGCCTTCGAAGCCATAGAACTGGCCCTTGCTCACTGGCACAGGCGCGCCGTTCACCGGCGCAATGCCGTAGTCCGGCTGGTCGCGGTTGTGCTGGATCAACGCTGACAATGTGACTTCCGTCGGCGTTCCAATGCCGAAGCGCACCGTCGGCGCGAAGCCGTAGTCCTTGCTCTTCATCACGTCGCGCGTGGAGCCGAGGTCTTGCCCGAACGCATTGAGCCGCACGGCGGATGTGTCGGACAGCGGCTGGTTGATATCGACGGTGGTGCGGTAGCGGTCGCTCGTGCCGACCATCGCGGATACCGATGCATGCGCTTTCAGCTCCGCCTGCTTGCTCACCTGGTTGATCACGCCGCCCGTGGAGCCGCGCCCGAAATAGAGCGAGGACGGGCCGTACAGCACATCGATGGATTCAAGGTCGAACGTGTCGCGATAGTACTGGCCGCGATCGCGGAAGCCATCGAGATAAATATCCGTGCGCGCGGAGAAACCGCGCAAGTTGATGTTGTTGCCGATCTGCCCGCCTTCCGCAGCGCCAATGGTGACGCCGGGGACGTTGCGAAGGGCATCGGAGAAAGAGGTGGCTGCCTGGGACTGCAGCACGGCTTTCGGGACGACCACAGCCGCTTGGGGAATATCTCGCAATGCAGTGGGAACCTTGGCGCCTACGCTCGACTTTTCGGGCTGGAAATCGGGCGTGGTGATGGCCTGACCGGAGACATGCACGGCCGGCAGTGCAGTGTTTTCAACGAGGGGTGCGGCTTGTGCGGGTTGTGCTGGCTGTTCCGCCTGGGCGGTTTGATCGGTCTTGCTGAGCGGCGCAGCCTGCGCGTGAGCATAAAGCGGAACGGCAGCAGGAGCCGCCAGCGCGGTCATGATCGCCGCGGCAAGCGGTGTCTTCCTCAACATGTGTATCCCCGAGTACTAGATGGTCGAAAGCCGGCGCCGTTGCGCCATGCCGGTTAATTGCTTCCGCGATGCCCGCGGCGGCGTGAGCGAATGGCAACAGGCGTGGCCGAAGCAGCAGTCCGTCGTTGCAGAGAACGCACGCCATTTTCCTGATAGTTCCTAAATGCGAATCAATATCATTACACAAGTAAGAATTGTTTTCAATATCACTTCGGGAACTATGCGGATTGCTGACGGACCAAGGCCCCGCGATTTTCACGGGGCGGTTCTATCGCGGGAGATAACACACGCTGTGGAGGGCGCAGTGTTGCGGGGCGGGGATGAGCAGGGTAATGCCGGAGCGTGGAGGGAAACAACTGTTGCCGCGTAGGTCGTGGTCAACCGTAATCATCTGCCGAAAGCAGAGCTTTCATTCAGGCGAGCTTGGGGTGTCTTCAAACTTCTTAAGCGCCGCCGCCATGTCGCGTTGTAATTGCCCGAGGGCGGCGACTTTCGGATTGGGGGGCTGCAAACCCTGCCAAAGAAGCAGAGACAACCGTTTCGACGTTTCTTCTATATCCACCGTTTTCTTGCTGATTGCGTCCCACAGCACGTGTTCCATCGGTCCATAGATGCTGGAGCGCAGCAGGCTCAGCGGAAGGTCGTTGCGGATATCGCCGGCTGCCACGCCGTCCGACAGCACCTGCATCAGCGGCGCGGTGTAGCGCCGCTGGAGTTGCACGATTTCATCGCCAAAGGTGTCGTCTTTCGCGCGCCCTTCGGACAGGATCAGTGCGCACAGCCCCGGTCCGTCGATCATCAGCCGATACAAGTGCGTGCGGATCAGGAAAAACAGCTTCTCGCGCGTTCCCGTGATGTGCGGCAGCGCGGCCTCGATCTCCGCGATGATCTCGTCGTACCAGTCGCAGATCACCCGCACGCACAGGTCGCGCTTGCCGGAGAAATACGTGAACACCGTCGCCTCCGATACCCCAAGCCGACGCGCCATCTCGATCGTCGTTGCCGATGCATAGCCGCGTTCCGAGAACACCTGCCGCGCCACGAGCAGGATGTCCCTGATGCGCTGTCCGGACTTGACGCTCGATGGTGCGCGACGTGCGGGAAGGGTTTTGGGCTGGCTCATATAGGCGATGAAATTTGACCGTCAGGGGTAATATTTTGAGTGTAGCTCAATTGATATTCTAATTAAATTTAAGCGATTTTATGCAGAATATTAAGGTTTAACCGGCTTGACGTTGTCGTATAGTTGAGTTTTACTCAACCGCATTGAAGCGCACTCGCCCAGTTACGTTGAGAATCATGGAATCCAATTCGAACGATCCCCGCGGTCAGCATCAATACCGCTCTGTTTTCCGTCCCGGCCTGTTCGCCGGCAAGGTCGTCATGGTGACGGGGGGAGGCAGCGGGCTTGGCCGATGCACCGCGCATGAACTCGTGTCGCTGGGGGCTGCGGTGCTCCTGATCGGACGAAGCCTGGCGAAGCTGGAAACCGTGCGCGACGAGTTGGCCGAGGACTACCCCGAAAGCACCGAACGCGTGCGCTGCTACTCCTGCGACATCCGCGACGAAGCGAGCGTCAAACAAGTCGTCGCGACGGCACTCGCTGATCTCAACCGGCTGGACGGCCTATTCAATTGCGCGGGCGGTCAGTTTCCCGCGCCGCTCGACAAGATTTCCCTGAATGGCTGGGACGCTGTCGTACGCAATAACCTGCACGGCACTTTCCTGATGTCGCGCGAATGTTTTACGCAGTGGATGCGCGATCACGGCGGCGCGATCGTCAACATGCTCGCGGACATCTGGGGTGGCATGCCCGGCATGGGCCATTCGGGCGCCGCGCGCGCCGGCGTCTGGAATTTCACGGAAACAGCCGCGTGCGAATGGGGTTACGCCGGCGTGCGGGTGAATGCTGTCGCGCCGGGATGGATTGCATCGGCGGGTATGGATAGTTACGACGAACGCTATCGTGCGTTGTTGCGTGAGCTCAAGCACAAGGTGCCGTTGCAGCGCTTTGGGACCGAATCCGAATTGGCCGCGGCGGCGGTATTTTTGTTATCGGAGGCGTCGGCGTTCATCAACGGGACGGTGATTCGCGTCGATGGCGGCGTACCGAACGCGCGGCATTCGTGGCCCTTGGCGGCCGCTGGGCGTACGCTTGAATTCAACGGGTTTTCGCGTTATCGGCCGCCTGCGGGCTTGCAGGAATTGGCCGCCACCAACAATCCAAACGATGCAAACGACGAAGCCGCGCCATCCAGCGCCGGTGAGTGAGACTCAACCAGGGAGAAGCGATGCTTCCCGCAGCCGATTCATATGAAACCCTTGCCGCGGCATTCGCGTGGAAGGTACCCGCGCAGTACAACATCGGCGTCGACACCTGCGATAAATGGGCCGACGGTTCCGGCCGACTCGCGCTCATCTACGAGACCCGCGAAGGCGCGGAAACACGTTTCACCTTCGATGACCTCAAGACGCTCTCCAACCAGTTCGCCAACGCGCTTGCTCGCGCGGGGCTTAAGCGCGGCGACCGCGTGGGGATATTCCTGCCGCAATCGCCGGAGACGGCCATCGCGCATCTGGCCATCTACAAGGCGGGTTATATCGCGGTGCCGCTGTTTCAGTTGTTCGGCGTCGATGCCATCCAGTACCGGCTCGCCGATAGCGGCGCAGCGGCACTGATCACCGACCATGCGGGTTTC
>Ga0302220_10002135_pt1 | contig 14730 bp, 16 predicted proteins | sample II_Palsa_E1_3_FD_194572 | JGI IMG/M metagenome (GOLD analysis project Ga0302220, IMG submission 194572) | Peat permafrost microbial communities from Stordalen Mire near Abisko, Sweden - II_Palsa_E1_3 | ecosystem: Environmental > Terrestrial > Soil > Palsa > Peat permafrost | place: Sweden...
AGCCGACGCGTGCGGCGTTCACGCCGACGGACGATGAAGTGCGCGATGCCCGTCGAACCTTGGAAGCGCTGGCTGCGGCCCAAACCGCCGGCCTCGCGGCAGTTTCCCTCGACGGCAAGATGGTCGACTTCGCGAACGTGCGGATGGCACAGCGAATTCTTTCCATGGCAGAGCGTGAGTGAGTGGGTGCGCGCAATAGGCTACTGTCCCAGCGAGAACAAACCGAAGCGGCAAATGGCAATGCCTACGCCAATCGCAGATCCCACAACACATCGAGTACGTGTTGCGTGGAACGCTCGACGTGCCCCGCACGATGCGCAATGCCGAGCCGACGCCACAACGCCGGGCGCAGTGGTCGCATGACAATGCGCTTGTCGGGTAATGGCGTAGTGGCCTCATGGGGCAACAGCGCTGCGCCGTAACCTGCCGCTACCAGACTCTTGATTGCGTCGTTGTAGTTGAGCTGAATGCGCGGCGCAGGATGGTGCCCACCGGTTGCGAACCACTCCGCAGTCAGACGCGAAAGACGCGTGGTCGCGTCATTGAGAATGAGAGGTCGAGCTGCGAGCCATGCAGGCGTGATGCGAGCCGGACACCGCCAATGCGCCGGCACAAAGGCCATCACGGGGTCCCGGCGCCAAGGCTTTATCTCGAGTCCCCCCACCGGGGGCTGAGGCAGTGCGACCAGCCCAACATCCAGCGTTCCATCCACCAGTCGGGACAGCGTTTCATGCGAAGTGAGTACCGCGACCTGAATGTCGATAGCGGGATGGTGCAGGCGCAGCACCTCAAGCGCTTGCGGCAACAGGTGCGCGATCACGCCGGTCGACGCACCGAGCCGTGCGCGCCCTTCGAGCCCCTGCACCTGGCGTTGAATATCGTCTAGTGCCTGCTCCGCATCGGCCAGCAGTCGACGCGCGCGCTCCACCAGCACCTCTCCTATCGCCGACGGTCTTACATGCCCGCGCTTGCGTGACAGGAGCGCAGCCCCAATGCGGTCTTCGAGTTCAGCGATGTGAAGGCTGACCGTTGGCGGCGCCAGGTGCAACGCACGCGCCGCCTCGACAAATGACCCACAGTCGGTAATAGCGACCAGGGTGCGCAAGCGGTCCAGGCTGATCTCTCGCATGTCGACGTCCAGATTCAGAAAAACTGAATGTTAAGGTCATTAAATTCAACTTTCTCTATTCTAGCGCTCCATGGAACATAGGGGCTCGCTCTACTTGTTACAACCCAATCACCGGAATATTCCCCGCATGAGCTCTCCCCTTGTTTTCATCGACGGCGACCAAGGCACCACCGGCTTGCAAATCCACGAACGGCTGCGTAACCGGAGCGACCTTAGATTGTTCACGCTTGCCGCGGCGGAGCGCAAAGATCCGCGGCGTCGCGCGGAAGCCATCAACGCCTGCGATATCGCCATCCTCTGCCTGCCCGATGCTGCCGCTCGCGAGGCAGTGGACGCCATCGTTAATCCCGCCGTCAGAGTCATCGACGCCAGTTCCGCCCACCGCACACAACCGGACTGGACATACGGCTTCCCAGAAATGACTCTGGGACAGGCTGAGCGCATTGCGAACGCACGTCGGGTCACCAATCCCGGTTGCTATCCGACCGGCGCAATTGGCTTGCTGCGTCCCCTGCTGCAGGCCGGGCTAATACCAGGTAACTACCCAGTCAGCATTCACGCGGTGTCGGGCTACTCCGGGCGCGGGCGTGCCGGCGTGGAGGAACATGAGGGGCCGGGTGCCGTGAACGCGCCTTCGTACCAGTTATATGGTCTGGAACTCGCGCACAAGCACACCCCGGAGATACAGCAGCACGCCGGGCTCGCGCAGCGTCCCATCTTCGTGCCTGCGTATGGTGCGTTCCGCCAGGGCATCGTGCTGACGGTACCCTTGGAGTTGCGGCTGCTGGCACCGGGCGTGGACGGCGCCACGTTACACGCATGCCTCGCACGCCACTATGCCGAGGCGGCCCACGTACATGTCTTGCCGCTGCACGAATCGTGCGTCTTAAGGCACCTGGATCCGCAAGCGCTGAACGGTACGGACGATATGCGCTTGAGCGTATTTCCTAACATGGAACACGGGCACGTGCTGCTATCCGCGGTTTTCGATAATCTCGGCAAAGGCGCATCCGGCGCTGCGGTTCAGAACCTGAACCTGATGCTCACGCCACCACTTCCCCTCGTTCATAAAAATCATCAATCAAGGTCACGGCCCGGTGCTCAAGCGTACTGATTGCCATCAGAGGATCGATTTTTGCCCTGGGAATGGTCAATTCCGCGCCTGACGGCGCACCTTTCTTGCTATCGCCATCAATGCGTTCGATTGCGGCGCGACACACCCATTGAACGCCAAATTCATCCGCCGCCACATCAACACTCACTCGAAAGCCACGATGATCAAAAGCCACAAACCCTCCCGACACACAACGAAATTAAGATTACTCGACGCTCAACGCGGCGAGAACGGCGAAAACTCTAGCACGACTCCCCCACTCGCTTCAGCGAAGCCGGCAATCGTGGCGTACGAGCCGAGCGCGAGCGAGTTGCGCCGCACGGTATTGACGCCAAGGATCGCCGACATGGTGTTCCTCAAAATATAAAATTGGAATAAATAGACAGTCACCAGGTTTACAAAAAATTACTAAAGATTTTTTGATCTGCGACGTAATTCATCTAGGGATTCGTCGCGCTGAACAATAGCGGAACAGTCCGTTTGCGATTCGCTCCGAAAACGCCCGACCGAATCAAACACGAGCACGGCACCGTGCTTGCGGACATACACGTGGGGACCACATGAAAAGCATCTATCGAACCGTACTCCTTGCAGCGGGAGCTGCACTCGTCGCAACAGGCTGCGCATCCGGCCCTCAGTACAAGGAAATTTCCTCATCGATTCCAACGCTTGCGGCCAGCAACGGGCGAATCTATTTCTTCCGCTCGGACGCATTCGCCGGTGCAATGATTCAACCGGAAATCCTCCTTAACGATCAGGTCGTTGGTCGTTCGACTGCCGGCGGCTTCTTCTATGTGGATGAGCCTGCTGGCGCGTACACGGTAGCAACCGCTACCGAGGTCAAGAGGACCGTGAAATTCACGTTGCACACCGGGGAAACGAAGTACGTGCGCACCTCTATCAGCATGGGAGTGCTAGTCGGTCACGTCACGCCAACGCTCGACGATCCGGAAACCGCACCGCAGGAACTCGAAGGCCTCAAGTACACCGGCAAGCAATCCAGCGCGGACGCTCAAAGCCCCGCGACGGACAAGAGCAAGCTATAACTCCCCTCTGGAATTTGTCATCGAGCAGATGCAGGCGTTCAGACGCCGCAGGCCTGGCTAGCGTCCTCCAAGGACGCGTAATCGGTGTAACCCCGGTGGTCCCCACCGTAGAACGTGGCTCGGTCGTGCCAGTTCATGGCGGCCCCGATGCGTACTCGCTCAGGCAGGTCCGGATTGCTGATAAAGGGACGCCCGAATGCGATAGCATCGGCACGCGCATCAGCGACAGCGCCACGGGCCGTTTCAGCGATGTATCCCCCTGTCGAGATAAGTGGGCCGTTGAAGACGGACTTAAAGTGAGCAGCGGCGTCCGGTGCGTTCGTATTAAGCGGTAAATCGGTAGTGAAGTCTGAGCGAGGTTCGACGACATGGAGATAGGCCAAGTCACGCTTGTTAAGCTCAGAAGCGACATAGTCCCACAGTGCCGCTCCATCGCTATCGGACATGTCATTGAACCCGTTCCAAGGCGACAGTCGGACACCCACTCGCTGCGCGCCCAATGCCGCGACCACGCCATCGACCACTTCGAATAACAGGCGCGCTCGATTCTCAATCGATCCACCATATCGGTCTGTGCGTTTGTTTGAGCCGTTGCGCAGGAACTGGTCGAGCAGATAGCCGTTTGCGCCGTGAACCTCAACCCCGTCGAAGCCGGCTTCCCGCGCGTTGCGCGCCGCCTTGACGAAGTCCCCAACGAGTCCGGCGAGTTCCTTTTCTTCCAGCGCACGCGGCGTTTCGAAAGCGACAGGTTGACCGGAGGCGTCGATGTGATCGCCGGATGGGCGAACGGCGGACGGCGCGACGGGCAGCGCTCCATCGGGTTGCAGCGAAGAATGCGAAATACGACCCACGTGCCAGATTTGATTGAAGATGTAGCCGCCTTTCGCATGCACGGCATCGGTTACCGCGCGCCAGCCGGCTATCTGCTCGGCGGTGTACAGGCCAGGCGTCGCCGGGTAACCCTGTGCCTGCGGCGTAATATCGGTCGCCTCGGTAATGAGCAGGCCGCCTTCGCTCGCGCGTTGTCCGTAATACTCGGCGTTCAGTGCGTGGGGAACATTGCCGGGTTGAGCCGAACGCATTCTGGTCATGGGAGCCATGACAATGCGATGCTTCAGTTCCAGGGCACCCAGCTTTAGCGGGGTAAAAAGCGGATCGGGTTGCAACGTTGCGCTCCAGAAGGTATTGAAACGCAAGCCTATCAATTATATCCATGCGCGAGTAGACGCGATCTGCATTCAGCTTGTATATCGTTATTCGATATAATCCATCCTTGGCCGCAAAAATACGCGGCTAACACTATTCGTGAAGGAAACGTAGATGGATTCCGAGAAAATCGACCTCGGCGGCGTTGCCGTGTTTTTGAACGCCGCTGCGGCAGGGAGCCTTTCAGCCGCAGCGAGGCGCATGGGTATCGCACCTATGGCCGCAACGCGGCGGCTCGCGGCGCTCGAGGATGGATTGGGTGTGCGTCTCATGCAACGCACCACACGGTCGGTGTCCTTGACCGCTGAGGGCGAGGCATTCCTTCCGTTCGCGTCCACCATGGTTGAAGCTGCGGAAGCGGGACGCGCAGTCATTTCGCCGTCGCAAAATGGGGCGGCGGGTTTGCTGCGCGTAACGGCATGCGGGTCGATCGGTCGGCCGGTCATCATGCCGCTGATCACCACATTGTTGGACGAAAACCCGGGCTTGCGGGTTGACGTGTTGCTGACCGATACGGTGGTCGACATCGTATCGACCGGAGTGGACGTCGCCGTTCGGGTCGGCGAGTTGAGGGACTCAAACCTGATTGCCACCTCGCTTGGAGTCAACAGGCGGATACTCTGTGCGTCCCCGGAGTATCTTTCCCGGCGAGGAAGTCCCCGCCGCCTCACCGATCTTGCCGACCACGATTGCATTGCGCCAACCGGCACACTGCACTGGCAGTTCGACGTCAGCGCAGAGGAACGCGCGGTCCGCATTTCCGGCCGCTTCACGACCAACAGCGTCGACGGCGTTTTCGATGCCTGCGTGGCCGGTGCGGGGCTTGCTGTGCTCTCGACCTGGCATGCAGACGCCGAAATCGCATCTGGCAAGCTGTTGCGGATCGACCTTAAGGATGCAACGCCCAAGGAACAGGGAATTTGGGCCGTGTACCCAACGAAACGTCAGGTTTTGCCGAAGGTGCGGGTCTTTGTCGAAGCGATGCGTCAACATCTGGCGGGGGCAGCTAGTGTCGCCGCATAACTTAACAACGTTGAACGTGCCGCACCAGGTCCGAGACCTCCTCACTGCCTATTTCTGGAGCGGCGACGCCATCCGCAGCCGACGCGTGAGTGACATTGTGCTAACAGGCACGGTCGACGTGCCTGTGCCCCCTGCGCGTCTGCTTGCGGACTGGGAAAGAGAGATATCGTCGCGCTTGGTCCTGGAGGCCGGAGACGTCGAGGCTATGCCTCTGGCGCGGGCGCGAGCGCGCTGGCCGGATTACACGCGCTGCGTGCAAGCGGCGTCCGATTGGACCTGCGCGCTTGGATTGCCTGGCGTGCTTGTCTCCAGTGACGTAGCCCTCATGGCCTGCCGCGGCGCGAAGTACCACCATGACGGCGGGCAGTACGGTAGTGCAGCCTTCTGCAATCTCTTCCTGAGCGAGGACCGAGATCTCGACTTGCATTTTCCCTCTATCGATTATCGAATCCCCCTGACCCGGGGTACGGTTGTGATATTCGATACTGGCCAGCCTCATGGCGTAATTCAACGCGGCAGCAGCGGTTTTAATGTCGCTGACTTCGCGGCCGACCGCGATTGCACCCAAGTATTCCTGACCTGGGAGCTTCCCATTGAAGATGCCCATGTTGCGCACGCACTTGGGGTTGCCTTCGACGTCGGTCCTTCAACGTCATTACCATTGGTTAACGAGCAAAATGAAGAGCAAAATGAAGAGCAAATCTGTGTGAACGGCGCACGGGCCACCGTTTGCCCAGATTCTGGCCGATGGTGTCCGGTCGACTAATCGTCAAGTCAGGGCGCATCGTCGCACCGTTACACCGTCGCACCGCTGCGTCGGCCAGGCACGGCCGGCATGCTATCTCGTGCGATCGCGGGAAACTGGCATGCCAAAATGCCTCGCAAGCGCATCGACGACGTTTTCTGCCATTGCCCGGCGTGTTTCATCGGTTGCCGAGCCAATGTGCGGCGTCAAGACCAATCTAGGATCCTCGATGAACTCCTGCGGAACGTCGGGTTCATTCTCGAAGACGTCCAGCGCAGCTCCGGCAATCTTGTTGGCTTTCATTGCGGCGATGAGTGCCGCCTCGTCCACCACGGGACCGCGCGATATGTTCACAATAAAACCGCGGGGCCCCAGCGCATCAAGCACATCGGCATTGACTATATGATGAGTGGCAGGAGAAAGCGGGCACGTCAAAATGAGCATGTCGCAATCCTTCGCCAGCTCTATCAAGTCGTCATAGTAGGGAATGTCGACACTCTTACGGCTGGGGCCGTAATAAGCGAGTTGCGAGCCGAACGCTTGCAGTCGCTTCACGATAGCCGAACCGATGGTGCCCAGCCCCACGATGCCAACCTTCATCCGCGAGATCGACCGGCCAAGCGGATACTGTCCCCGTTCGGGCCACATGCCAGAGCGCACAAATGCGTCAGCGCCCACCAGATCACGAGTCACCGCAAGTGCAAGCCCGATAGCCGTGTTTGCAACGTCCTCGGCTAGAATACGAGAAGAATTTTCGATCTTGATGCCGCGCGCTTTCGCCGCTTCAACGTCGAGGTTATCGAGGCCCGCGCTGTAACTCGAAATGATTTCGACAGCGGGCACCGCATCAAGAAACGCCGCATCGATTTTTGTTTTGCGCAACGCAATGCCACGCACAGAAGACCCATTTTGTTTGAGGAACATTTGAATTTCCAGCGGATCCTCAGGTAGCTCAAGAACATTGAACAGTTCTTTCAGTTCCACATTCGTCCACTCCGGCAACTCTGCCGCTTTCAAGACAATCGGTTTATTCATATCGCCTATAGCTCTAAATAGATATACGTATTACTAATCAACCTACTACGACCCGCTCGATCTTGCCCATGACCAGCAGATAGGTAAGAGCCGCAACCAAACAGTGCGCCGCGACAAAATAAAGACCGGCCGTATAGGATCCTGTCCCCTGAATGATGTAGCCGAAGACGATCGGCGTCACGATTCCGCCAATGTTGCCCACGCAATTGAATATTGCGCCGGCCAAGCCAACCGCTTCCCGAGGAGCGGTATCACTGACAATGGCCCACGTGCCGGCACCCGCAGCCGCCCCTTTGCCAAAAAACGCGAACGTCATAAAGAGCACGATCGCAATATTGCTTTCAGTAAAAGCCGCGCAAATAAGGATGCACCCCGCCGCCATGCCGACAATATAAGGGGTCTTGCGTGCCCAAGAGACGCTCCAGCCGCAACGTATCAGTGTGTCAGAAATTACGCCGCCTGCTATCCCGCCGAGAAATCCCGCAACGGCAGGTGCCATGGTGGCGAACCCCGCCTGCATGATGTTCATGCCGCGCGCTTGAACGAGATAAATGGGAAACCATGTGATGAAAAAATAGCTCAACGCGATAACGCAATACTGCCCAATGTAAGCGCACCACAGCATTCGGTTTGTGAGCAGCACGCGCATTGTTTTCCAGGAAACCGCAGGACGAGAGCTCAACTCTTGCGCGGAGTCGATATCGACCATCGCGCCGCCCTCCAAGATGTGTGCGAGTTCGCTTTCCGAGATACGCGGATGCTTGCGAGGCTCGTACATAAAAACCGCCCATAACCCAGCCGCTGCAATCCCGATCAGACCGAGGGCGTAGAACGGGGCGGTCCAGTCGAACTTCGCCACCAGCCAACCGGCAAAAGGCGAGAAGATCGCTACGGCGAAGTAGGAAGCCGATGCGAACAAGGAAGTGGCGAGACCCCGTTCGTCTTTCGGGAACCACATCACCGCGACCCGATTATTGGCAGGAAAACTGGGGGCTTCGATGAAGCCAAGCGCAAATCGGAGAGTGAACAGCAGCCCGAGCGCAATGGATACGTCCGTTGTGACTTTGCCGACGAAACCGACCAAAATCGTTGCGATAGACCAGAGAATGAGCGTGACACCGTACATGATCTTGGTGCCGAATCGGTCCAGCAAAAGTCCGCCTGGAATTTGACCGATCACATAAGCCCAGCTAAACGCTGAGAGTATGTAGCCCAATTGAATATGATCGAGACCGAATGCCTTTGAAATACCGGGTCCTGCAATCGACAAGATGGCTCGATCTGCGTAGGCCACGGTGGCCAGCAGCAATATCATGGCCAAGATAGTAAAACGCGTACGAGTGGCGGGACGTGACGCGGCAGCCGTATACTGCACGGTCTTTTCTGAAAACATTTAGATCTCCTCCTTGATACCCCTGACCAGCAGCAAACCTCGCGTCTGACTTGACGCTGCAGCGGCTCATTCACGGTGCGCACCCTGCTGCCAAGGTTGGCGAGGTGCGCACGAGTTATGATTCGCATAAACGCTGGCTTCACTCACGACGCCACGACGCCCGGTTGCCCTTAGGGTGATGTGTTTTTATGATTTATGTCTTGCATTAGACATATACGGCCTATGAGCGTCAACCTTGATTATGCAAATCAACGTGAAGAGCTGGATTACACAAGAAGAAGCGTGCGATGCCTTAGGCGTGCGCAAGCAGACCCTTTATGCCTATGTCAGTCGCGGCCAAATCGAAGTCCGCTGGGATCCTCAACACGTCAACCGAAAGCTCTATCGCGAATCGGATATCTCGGCACTGCTCAAAAAGCGCAACCTGGGGCGGGCACGAAAAAGCATCGCAGCAAGTACGATGGCGTGGGGCGAACCCATCATATCGACGAGTATCTCCACGATCGTGCGGGGACGGCTTTACTATCGCGGCAAAGACGCGATCGAACTCAGCGCGCAGGCGACGGTAGAGGAAGTCGCCCGGCTCCTTTGGGATTCAGTGGAACTACCCTACTTTCCGGCTTTCGAGCGCTTATCGAGCGTCGGCCCTGCCCGGACTCGCGTCTACGCGACGATGGGCATTGCTGCCGTCGAGGGCGAGGCGGCTTGCCCACCCGATGTCGGCAGCATGTGGGCGGAGGCCGCCAGGCTTATCGGCCGACTCGCCAGCAGCTTTGTCGAGCTTCCCGCGACCCAAGAGCCACTCCATGTGCGTATTGCATCCGCTTGGAAATGCGAGCAGCACGCAGACCTCTTGCGACAGGCGCTGGTGCTACTGGCCGATCAGGAGCTCACCAGTTCCACCTTTGCCGCGCGTATTGCCGCTTCGACCGGTTCCTCCCTGGGAGCGTGCGCTTTGGCGGGCCTCGCGGCGCTATCCGGCCGCTTGCACGGCGACGCCACTGTCCATGTACAAGCGCTCTTGGACGAGACACGCCGACTGGGAACAGAGCATGGGGTGCAGGCGTGGCTGGCACGCCGCGTGGGGTTACCCGGATTTGGGCATGAGCTTTATCCCCAGGGGGACCCGCGAGCGACTGCGCTTTTGGCCTCATTCGAGCCATCTGAAGATATTCGCGCCTTGATTGCCTATGTCGACCGTAGTACAGGTCTGAAGCCATCCATTGATGTGGCGCTGGTCGCCCTTGCAGAACACTGCCGACTGCCCAAGGGCGCAGCGTTTTCTCTCTTTGCTGTCGGACGATGTGTGGGCTGGATGGCCCATTGCATCGAACAAAGTATCAGCGGCAGTCTTCTGCGCCCTCGAGCTCACTATATCGGCCCGGAAATCCTCGACTAGCGAGACAAATAGCCCGTCATCGGGTGGCGGGGAAGCCACCATGAAAACGCCCGAACGTGCGCATTAACGGTGGCCGATTAATCAGCTTAACTTGCAAGTTAACCTTTTAAGATAAGCTTGCAAGTTTGACTGCTTATATTTATCCTTGCCACACACTCAACCCAACCGCGTTTGAAAAATCATGCCGACCAAAACCTTCGAGCAAGCCGTCATCGATTTGATGCAGGCCGTGGGACTGCTCGTACGACGTACCCGCAACGAAGCTCATGCGGATGAACTCTCGATCACGGAGTCTGTCGTCATGGCGCGGCTGGCTAACGACGGGGCCGCCACTACCGCAGCACTCGCGCGTGCCGAAGGAATGAAGCCGCAGTCGATGGGCACGACAATTACCTCGCTTGAGGAAATGGGTATCGTCAAACGCACGCAGCACGCCACCGACGGCCGTCAGATGCTGATCGAGTTGACACCAAAGGGGGTTCAGTTGCGCAAAAAGACCCGCGAGGCGAAGCAGATGTGGCTATCGAAGGTGATCGCCGAACTCGACGAAGAGGAGCGCAACACGCTGTTCAAGGCCACCGGGATCATCAAAAGGCTGGCCGAGAAGTGACAAAAATGCGGAGCCAGAGGGCCGCGACGGGCAAGAGCGCCAACGCATCTGGCGGGATCGATCCGTCTGTCTGGAAAGTGGCTCTCGTGGCCGTGATCGGCCCGTTCATGACGCAGCTTGACTCGACCGTGGTCAATGTTTCGCTCTCGACCATCAGCCACACACTTGGCGCGTCGATTGCGACCGCGCAGTGGATCATCAGCGGCTACCTGCTGGCAATGGCGCTGATGCTGCCGCTCAACGGCTGGCTCGTGGACCGCATGGGCGCGAAGCGACTCTACCTCATCGGCTTCTCGACATTCACATTCGCCTCGATTCTATGCGGGGCATCCCGCACCATGGATGAGCTGATCTGTGCCCGCGTATTCCAGGGTCTGGTGGGCGGCGTGTTGGCACCCATGACACAGATGATGATTGCGCGTGTGGCGGGAAAAAACATGGCCCGTGTGATGGGCTATGCCGCCCTGCCTATCCTGCTGGGCCCCATCCTCGGTCCGGTATTGGCCGGGACGATCCTGGCGCACACCACGTGGTCCTGGCTGTTCTACCTCAACATACCGGTCGGCATTCTCGGTGTCGGGCTGGCTGTGTTGCTGCTTCCGGGCGATGCCATCTCTCTACAAAAGCGGCCGTTCGATTTCCTCGGTTTTGCGTTGATTTCACCTGGCCTCGTTGCGCTCATCTACGGGCTTCAATATGCGTCGCACGCAGAGGGACGATGGGTTCTGCTCGCGGGCGCCGTGTTTCTTGCGGGATTCGTGCGGCACTCGATACGCAAGGGCAATTCGGCACTGATCGACGTGCGGATCTTTGCGGACCGGACCTTCTCTGTCGCCGCGGCCACGCAATTTTTCGCCAACGGCATGTTGTACGCCCGGCAACTTGTGGTTCCTTTGTATCTGATCGCCGGCTGTGGCTTGTCCGCCGCGCAAGCGGGTTGGCTCATCGCCTCGACGGGCGTCGGCATGATGTGCTCGTTTCCACTTCTTGGGTTTTTGACCGAAAGATATGGCTGCCGCTGGGTCTCGGCAGGAGGCGCGTTGCTCGCTTTCCTGAGCATGACCACGTTCCTCTGGATGATAGGGCATAAATTCTCGGCTACATGCGCCGTGGTCAGCCTGTTCCTGGCCGGGGCGGGTCAAGGAACGATCAGCATACCGTCAATATCAGCAGCGTATTCGTCGATCCCGAAAGCGAGGATTGCCGTCGCGAACACCGCGTTGAACATTGCACAAAGGGTCGGCGGTCCGGTTGCGACCACGCTCTTGGCGGTGTTCATCTCGTTGACGGTGCACAGCGCCATGAACGCTCAGCCAGGGCAATTCTTGATGGCCTTTGTGATGCTCTGCTGCCTTCATTTGTTGGCTTTCGGGGCGGCAACGCTGCTTCCGCTACGAATACATCGCGCGTGATCGCCGCCCCGCCCTGCCGCTAGAATCGGCGGCTTCTATAGAGAGGCCAGTTGTGCTCAGGATGTGACGCGATGCCTAGCATTTTCTCAACGCGCACGCGTTTGTGGGAAAAGGCTGAACGCCAGTAGCGCGGACCCAGCGGCTATGATCCAGACGCCTGTCCAGGCCGCGAAACCGATCAAGAACGGTATGGCCAACGGCGCAACGAAATAGGCACCAAAAGCGAAGGTGTTGCCCAGGCCAAGCGCGGTGCCGACATGGTTCATACCGGCAGTGGTCGCGAGTTCTGTGAACGCGATGCCGTGCCAGGAGGAGGCGCAGATGCCACTGATGACCAGTGTGAGAACAATCCCGACCATAAGGGCCTCGCCATGCTGTGGCTGCGCGGACGCCACGGCGACAAGGACGCCGAGCAGCGTGTACGTCGCGGCCGTCAACAGAGCACATGCCTTTAAGAAGGGCCGGCGGTTCTTGCGCCGATCGGTGAAGTGGCCGCTCCAGATCCGCGCCATCGCCGCGCCCACCTGGACGGCGACGATACTGGCGCTGATGGCTGCGACGCCGAGATGCCCGAAATCGTGGAGGAATACTGCTGCGAAGGTGAGCACGGCGACCTGGGGGATGCACAGAGCGCCGAGTCCGAACACTGTTCGCCAGACCTGTGCATTGCGCAAAGGGCTTGCGGTCGGCGCGGGCGATGCTTTCACTGTGTCCGTGCCAGATGGAATGTGCTCCGGTGGTTCATGCAGCCACAGCCAGACGAACAGGGTTGTCGCGGCGCAGAACAGCGCGAGCACCGCATACACCGCCTGAAACCCGGCGTAGGCCGCAATGGAGGGCAGGATGAGAGCGCCGATCGCACCACCGCCTGGAACTGCCGTCTGCCGAATACTCATGGCTAAGCCGCGCTCGCCCTCCTTGAACCAAGCCATGATAGCGCGCCCGCTGGAGCCGTTGACGCTGCCGCCGATCAAGCCGAGCAGCAACAGACTGAGGCCGAGCAGTGCGGCCGAGGGGATGTGCGGCGGCAGCGGCGAGACGAGCCGGGCCATGAAGGCCAGCATCGCGCCGGTCAGGCCAAGGCCAGCCAGAAGCACTTTTCGGTCGCCGAGTTTGTCGGTGAGCAGACCCCAGGGCAGTTCGCTGAGCGCGATGCCAAGACCCATCGCTCCAAGAATAAGTCCGAGTTCGGTCGTTTTGATGTGGTAGTCGGATCGTATGAATACCGCCGTCGTTGGAATGCCCGAAAAGGCGGCTGCAAAGCTGGCATTAGCAGCAACGCCGATCGTCAGGACCTTCCAGCGGTGAGAATGTTTATAACGCGGTGCTAACACCGCGGCCGCTGACGGGTTTATTGAGTGTGGTCTTTCCGGCATTTGAACTCCGACGATCGAGTTTGGTTTTTTTTCTTGACCAGCACTTTATACAGCAGCATTATCATGCTGATAATCAGGAAATAATGAACGGTTAATCCACATTTTCGGGACGGTTTGTATGGGGAAGGTTACGTTCGATCTGGATATGATGCGCAGCTTCGTGACGGGCATAGAGTTGGGTAGTTTCGCGAAAGCGGCGGATCGGCTTGGCCGATCCACCTCGGCGGTGAGCGCGCAAATCAAGAAGCTGGAAGATCAAGCGGGAGCGGTAGTTTTCCGCAAGGCTGGTCGCGGGCTGGCACTGACCGAGGCGGGCGAAATTTTGCTGTCCTATTCGCGCCGACTGCTCGACCTCAATGACGAAGCTGCGATCGCCGTACAGGGTATGGTCGTAGAAGGCGCGCTTCGAGTCGGCATGCAGGAGGAATTCGGCGAAACCTTACTGCCGAAAGTGCTCGGGCGTTTCGCGCGGGCGCATCCCAAGGTGCGGATTGAGGCGCGGGTGGCGCGTAACGCGGAGTTGCTTGACCGCGTGATCAATGGCCGGCTCGATTTCGCGATGGCCTGGGACAATGGATCCGTCGCTGCACATAAGACCGAGATTGCCCAGCTTCCCGTGCGCTGGATAGGACCGAGCGAGAGTTTGAGATGGCGGTCGTCTGAGGATGAGCCGTTGCCTCTAATCTCATTCGATGATGCGTGCTGGTTCCGTAGCCTTGGGACAGAAGCCCTCGACCGCGCCAATCGACCCTGGAGGATCGCGCTGACTAGCCCCAGCCTCGCGGGAATCTGGGCTGGCGTTTCGGCCGGACTCGGGCTTACGATCCGCACGCCGCTTGGCTTGCCAGCGGCTGTGCAGGTGTTGGACGAAGCCGATCATGGGCTACCGCTTCTGCGATCGATGGGGCTTGCCCTATACCGAAAGGATGCCGAACTCGATCCCGCCGCCGAGCGGCTTGCAATGATCGTCATCAATGAGGTCCGGGCTATGATGGAGTTGGCGTAACAAGCGGGGCACAGGGTGCGAATGCAGCGTTCTTGCCCGAACTGCTTGGTTATCCGGCAACGTGCACAACCTGGACATCAAAATGAGTAGCTCCGCAACGATCGATATCCTCCTAGTCAAACGTGTCGCCGACATACTGATCGAGCGGCGGCAGACGCTCGCCGTTTCGGAATCCTCGACGGGCGGACTGATTTCGGCCGCACTGCTATCGGTGCCCGGCGCCTCCGCATTTTTCC
>Ga0302220_10002137_pt1 | contig 14725 bp, 12 predicted proteins | sample II_Palsa_E1_3_FD_194572 | JGI IMG/M metagenome (GOLD analysis project Ga0302220, IMG submission 194572) | Peat permafrost microbial communities from Stordalen Mire near Abisko, Sweden - II_Palsa_E1_3 | ecosystem: Environmental > Terrestrial > Soil > Palsa > Peat permafrost | place: Sweden...
CACATCTCGCTGCCCTTGCTGATTGCGTTGGCGATGGTCGGCTATCTCGCCGCGGTGACCCAATCGCCGATCACCGCCTTTGTGATTGTGATGGAGATGATCAACGGCCATGCGCTGGTGATTTCATTGATGGCCGCGGCGCTCATTTCGAGCCGTGTGTCGCGCTTGTTGGCGCCGCCGCTTTATGAAGCGCTATCCGAGCGTTACATTAGCCCGACTGCGCCGGCGACTGTCGCGCCCGAGGTTCCGGGGGTCGGGCCGGACGAGTCGGTAGCTCAAGCGGCGGCCGAAACACCCGAGAGCTGAGTCCTGCTCAGGATTCTGAGGCGCCGGATTTTCTCTCCCATCGCCCGCTGGTTGTGCGTTGCAATTCGCACCCACCGCAAGTCCATCCCACATTAATTTCGTTTCGAGAAATTAAGCGTATCTAGAGGGAATCACGCGAAAATCGTGCTCCCTATTTACTGCTGACCAGGCGTGCGGAATATTGATCTTGATTTTCCGTAATTCGAGATTGGCTTGACGCTCAAGGCTGACCTTGAAATTGCCGTCGAAAATCCTCGCGTGCGTTAAGAGCGCTGCGCCCAGCGCGTGCCGCAAGCGCAGAATTTCGGACACGAGCCCAGACGGACTCATCCAAATCGGAAAATACGAATAAGACCAACCGAGGTTGATACGAGATGGAAGCTCCCATACTCTTCATATGTAGATTAGTTACATAAAATCAGTACTACGAAGTTAAGCAACTGAATTTTTTTGATGGCGTGACACTCGCAATCGGTCAAATATGGCAGTGGCCCGCCTCCACCACGTCTCACAGCTAACCATCGATTCCGAAATAACGCCTTTAAGAAAGCAAACCGCGATAACAGTCTCTAAACGACTGTTCTTCTGCACTCGAGATTTTCTGTCAAAAAAATGGCTCGCAAAACGATGCAATCAACGGTCCTGACGGTTTTCTGGTCGGCGCAATGAAAAGCTGCTTAGAGTTGTTACAGCCCAAACTTGCGGCGACACTTTGCCAAAAGCTCCCCGAACTGGGTGCATTAGCATTAGAGGTACTGCCGAGTGGCGCAGAGGCAATGTCTATCGTCAAGCTTAGTGCAAATTGCAGCATGGTTGCGAAGACCATTACACCGCAGCTTGCCGAAGAAGAAGTGGCACAGATCCGAAGAATTAACTCGGTCCTTCCGGGCACATGTCCCCGCATTCTGCATGTGGAGCGCGAATCAGGACTCTACGTTACCGAGTTTTTGCCGGGCGAAACGCTAGAGCATCAATTGCGACAACACGTCCGTGGATTCGGAGCCCAATTGGCCGAAGAAATACTCGGTCCGAGCCTGCTGATATTGCGAAGATTGCACAACGTATCCCGCCGCCCATATGGATCGTCGTACCACAAAATCATCGTTGAGAAGCGTTTAGCGGAGATACTAAATTGTCACGCAACAACCGACAATTTGCGAGCGCTGTCAGCACTCAACCTAGAGACCTTTTACCTGACTGCGGGCCATGAGCCTTTGGCTAGGAGAGGCGTGAGGCATCTGTCAGAAGCCCTCTCTCAGGTAGTCGATGTGTATCTCGCAAACCTTCCCAACTCGGAATCCCTCATTCATGGGGACCCGCATCTGGGAAACATTATTTGCCAAGGTGATTCGATCAAGTTCATCGATCCGCGAGTCACATGGGATCAAATAAAAAACGGCTCCGAGGGCCATTTTGATCCTTTGTACGACGTCGCATGCTTGGCCCATTCAGTTATAGCAAACGTCATTTTAGAAACCATCGATGAACTGTTTGAACAACTCGAGAAACGGCAGAAATTGATTGATTGCGCGCTTGGCCTGCTGGGCATTTACCTGCAACGCAAAGCGACAACCGGGGAGCACGTCCGGTTTGTCATTTATTTAATCTGCAGTCTCTCAGGCAATCTCAAATACCCGAAATGGACCCCAAACGAAAATACGTTTTGGCTAACGCTGAACATGATTGACAGACTTCAACGCGGTATTCACACGATGATCAAACAGCGAGGAGCACTAGCAAGATGACCCCTACCATTCTGCTATCCAATTCCAAAGACGACGCTACATTCTTTGAAGGCTTCGCTAACACCGCTATTTGTTGCGTAAAGGACAAGCTCCTAGCGGCAAACGAGCGGCTAATTGCAAGCCCCGTGCTCGTGTCTCGCCAATCTGCTCTTTCGGCAGGGCTCGCCACCGCTCGGCTTGTCGACTTGATTTACTCCCTCCCTCAACGCTTATTCGGAGGAGATGTCGGGACATTCGCCAGGGCATGTGGTTTCGAACAAAGTGTTGTCGAGACGATGATGTCAACGCCCAGCGCATCATCCGCTCGCTTCGCTCGCAGTGATGCCTACTTCACAACTTCGGGTTGGAAGTTCACCGAGTTTAATATCGGCAGCTCCATCGGCTGCTATCACCTCGATTGGGCTTTCCAGGAGTTGGAGCGTCAGGCTCAGGTTCAGCATATGCTCGATATGCATAATGCAAAGCGGACAGATACCGCTACGGTATGGACCCAAATGGTGCTTCAGGAAGCACAACTACACGATAGCGGCGTGGACGAGCCCAACATTTGCATTGTCGACTCCGCGGATCATTTCGCCAAACATGCCGACTGGAATATGGCTATGGCACACGCCTTGCGTGGCACGGCGCGCGCGCAGGCAAGCGCTTGCACCATCGCCGACCTTCAAGTCGCATCGAACGGTGTCTTTCTTCGAGGTCAGCGGGTGCACTACATCTATCGTTTATTCGGCGTAAGCGATATTCGCAAACAGCCGTGCCTATATGAACCCCTACTACGCTGCGTCCGCGAGGAACAGGTCGGCATGGGCATGCCATTGGACTCACGCCTATATGGCAACAAGGCGGTGCTAGCGCTTCTATCGGATCCGGCTTATGCGACACAATACTCTGCCGACGAGTTAAGCAACATTCACCAGTACATCCCTCCAACGCGATTGCTTTCGAGGCCAAACATTGGCTTTGGTTTGGAAAATCAGAAAACATTGGTGGCGAAACCAGTGGATGGACAAGGTGGCATAGGTGTCATCTTTGGCCAAGATTTTTCAGCGACGGAGTGGGCCGAACGACTTGACCATCTAGCAACGGGCGGCGTTGCGCATGTGTTGCAGGAACGAATCCACTCACAGCCGTGCCGCATAACAGGTTGGTCAATGCGCGAGGGTTGCGTTAGCAGGGAGGTCAACCTGATATTCGGTCTATTCGCGATCAACTCGGCCTACGCAGGTATGACTGTTCGAGCGACGCAATCGGCGCAGAAGATCGTCTCCTATTCGGAAGATGGCTACATGGCGCCGGTCTATATCGGCGGGAGCCTGCAATGAGCTTGAGTGCGCGCTCGCACACTCCTCATGCCGAGCACCCACTGCGTGATGCGCGCGTACTCCAAGATCCATCAGCCATTGCGCATTTGGGCAGCGTTTTGCTGTTCAGTCTGGGCAGTTCGATCATTACCCCGTTTTTCGCCATCTATGTCGCGAAAACATTAGGGTATGGGCTGACATTTTCCGCACTCTTGATTTCCGTCAAGGTTATCGGCCAACGCGCGCTTTCCTTGGCAGGCGGCATGCTTGCCGACTCCTATGGCGCCAAGTCAATGGCGATCGTCGGCGTAGTGATTCGCACAGCCTCTTTTACGCTGCTCCTCTTGGCACCTTCGCGTCATACGTTGTTGGCGTCCGCGCTGCTCAATGGCCTTGGTGCCGCTATTTATCATCCCGCGCTGCGCAAATTGCTCTATACCCGATACCGCGCGCTACCGACTCTACTCGCTCGCGTCATTGGCCTAAGAAATGCATTCCTGAACTTGGGAGCGGCGCTTGGCCCACTGTTGGGTCTGATATTGGTGGCGCATCACTTTGTCATTGCCTGTCAAATAATCGTACTTGTCTACGTGGCGAACGCGGCACTCCTCGCGTTCTTTCGCGAGGAGGCACCGCGCCATCCCGCACAGCGCGCGGCCTTCCAATGGTCAGACTTGCGATCACGTCCGTTTCTCCACGTCCTGGTACTTCAGTTCGGATTTTTCGCGGCGTACTCCCATTTCGAGTTCCTCATACCTGTCTTCTTCGAAGGCCACCTAGGAAACGAGTATGTCGCGCTTGCATTCCTCGTGAACACGGGAGTCGTGCTGTTGGTCCAGGGCTTTCTGACGGCTGCGGTTCACCGGGTTCCCTCGTGGCTCGGATTCGGTTCGTTTTTGGCGTTCTTTTCGGCCTGCGCTGTAGCGACCATGGAGGGACCCGTTTTCTTCCAACAACGCGCTTATGCTGGGGTCTTGCTGGTCATCGTCACGATGGTGTTCTTCACACTGGGGGAGGTTGTTCTTAGCAATCGGGTGGACCACCTCACTACCCGGCATGTGAACTCCCGCTCCGCTGGCACGGCGTTTGGGATGGTCGCTCTAGTTGGCGCCCTATCGCTATCGCTGATGAATTGGTTAAACGCACTCTTATTGAACTGCGACGCTCTCTTGGTCGTGTGGCTTTGCAGCGCCGCGATAGCTGCCTTGTTTTTAATATATGAGATGAGGGGAAGGAAACATGAAACATGACAAGCGCGATGCCATTGTGGTTGTTTCGCGTGTCGGCTTTGACACGCTGCTAAAAGACGGCTCGCTAATCGAGCCCTTGCGAGACCATCAGTTAATCTTCGTCAATTCGCTCAGGACCTCGCCTCTTCCTCCTCAAGGAGTCTATGCCGAACTGCATCTTATTGAGCTTAGGCAATGCGACGATTACCTGACTGACCTCATCCGCACTCTGATGACACGTCATCGTATAGCGCAGGTGCTAACCATTTCCGAGCAAGATCTGACACCGGTCGTGTCTGCCAGGGACACGCTGGGATTCCCCGGTCTTGATACGGTCACTGCGACCTTATTTCGCGACAAGATCGCCATGAAATCCGCACTGCGAGGCAGCGGTATCGCCGTGCCAGCGCACTGCGAAGCCGCGGATGATACGAGTGTGCGTGACTTATTTCTGCAGTACAAGAAGCTGGTCGCGAAGCCACGCGACGGCTACGGGTCACAAGACACCACCGTACTCAAGTCCTCCTCGGAGGTGGACACTTTCCTGGCAACGCCGTCGCAACAGCGTACCGGGTACTTGGTTGAAGCATTCGTCAAAGGGGACGTCTATCACCTCGATGCGGTGGTACGCCGCGGCGAAATCTTGTTCTCCTCACTGGGCAAGTACGAGGTTCCACCCCTAGACTTTATTGGGCGTCGCTGGGCCGGAACTCGATTTAGCAATGCAAGCACGTCGCTTCACGAAGAAGCAAAGCGTCAGTTACTTGTAGTTCTACAAGCATTCCACTCATGCGACGGCGTATTTCACTTCGAATTTTTTCATGATGATCACAACCTCACCTTCGGCGAAGTTGCCATTCGCCCGGTGGGTGGCGGCGTGGCCGACGCCATTTATGACACGTTCGGTGTCCATCTTATGGAAGAGCACGTTCGCATTCAGCTCGGCATGCCGACTGCCATTGGAGAGCCATTGAATGCGACACGGTACGGGGCCTCTCTTCTGCTGCTGTCAGAGGCCGCGGGTGTCGTGGCAGGCTATAAAGGCCTTGAGGGAACTGAACGGCAAACACTACGACGAATCAATTACCACTACACCAAGGGGGACTTGGTCGCACCGACACGCTATAGCGCCGACAGCTTGCTAACTTGCTCTCTGGCATCCTGCGATCCGCAACACCTCGATCTTGATATCCGGGCGATATGGGAAACGGCGGGCGTCGTGCTGAAAAGTACCGCCAAAGAGGATAGACTAACAAGGGGATATGCGTGAGCTATCAACCTTATCTCGAACAACTTAAGCGGCTGCATGCAAAGCATCTAGGATATCCGTACAACCTGTGCTTTGACATGCGCTCAATGGCAGACGCACTCGGATTGCTCATCAACAACCTCGGCGATCCATATATCCCATCGAATTACGCGAGTGACAGTCGAAAGTATGAACAGGACGTAATCGACTTCTTTTTGGAGTTGTGGGGATTCGGCGACGACTGGGGCTATGTGACCTCAAGCGGGACAGAAGGGAATCTGGCCGGCATCCTCTACGGCAAGTGCTCGCAACCAAAGGGGCATCTTGTCTATTCCGAGGCGGCTCACTATTCAGTGCCCAAGGCAGCGATAGCATATAGCCTGCCATCAATCCGAGTTGTGACGCAGCCCAACGGCGAGATTGACTATAACGCCCTCTCGGAAGCGATTGAGCGCAGTGGCGCGAAATCCTTGATTATGGTCTCGAACATTTCTAGTACTTTTTCGGGAGCTTATGATTCGGCGACGATGATGCTCGATGCAGCCACAAGCTGTGGTATCGCAAGAGAGCGCATCTACTTGCATGGCGATGGGGCGCTCGGTGGCATGATTCTGCCCTTCATCGAAAAGGTCTCTGCGCCGTATGCCATCAGCGGAACGCTCTACGACAGCGTTTCAGCGTCCGGCCACAAGATGCCAGGAAGCCCGATCCCATGCGGAGTGGTCGTCACGAAGCGAGAGCATATGGCGCGCTTCGCGAAAAGAATTGAATACCTTAACTCCGTGGACTCGACGCTGAGCGGTTCCCGCAGTGGCTTGGCCGTCCTCGCGCTCTATGATGCGCTGATCGCCAAGCACACATCATATTGGCCGAAAACGATCAGGAATTGCATCGATAACGCCGAGGGCCTCACTACTATCTTGCGTTCAAACGGCGTCCCGGCCACTCGCAACACGTATTCCAACACGGTGGTCTTCCCGCGTCCCTCAGAAACTCTGGTGAAGGAATGGCAACTAGCGTGTCAGGGCGAGAGAGCACACGCGGTCGTCATGCCAAACAACGACAAGCAGATGCTCAACACTTTTGCAGAGCAGTACTGCGCAGAACAACTCGATTGCGAAGTGGACTAGATATGGCCTACAACGATGCTGCGGGCAACACGACAAACGACACTGAACCTCGGCAAGCGCTTCATGATGACAGATCTCCCTTCATCAAAGTGGCCATCACAGATCTCGATGGGGTATTGCGCGGCAAATACTTGAGTAAAGACAAGGTGCAGAGCAGTGCGCGTGCAGGCTTAGGTTTTTGCAATGTTGTCCTTGGTTGGGATGTGTGTGATTCGCCGTTTACCAACACTGAGCAAACCGGCTGGCACACGGGGTTTCCAGACGCCGGCGTCCACCTCGATTGGTCATCGCTTCGATACGTGCCATGGGATAACAACACCCCTTTCGTGCTTGGGGAATTTGTTGAAAACGACGGAACACCTCACGCGCTGTGCCCACGTCAAGTGCTCAAACGCGTGCTATCTCGTGTCAAGGAGCGAGGCTATGAGGTCCTCTGCGGGGTAGAGTTCGAGTGGTACAACTTCGCCGAATCTCCGAAGTCTTGGAATGACAAGAATGGCGTCGCTCCGGAACCCATTACACCCGGAATGTTCGGCTACTCGCTGCTTCGCACCAATGCAAACGGGGCATTCGTCCGTACCTTGCTGGACGAATTGCGAGCATATGGCATCCCTGTAGAAGGGCTTCATACCGAGACCGGTCCCGGCGTATACGAGGTTGCGCTGGCCTACACAACGGCACTGCGTGCAGCGGATCATGCGATCTTGTTCAAGGCCGCGACCAAAGAAATCGGACATCGGTTCGGAATCATGCCTTCGTTCATCGCGAAGTGGAATCCTCAACTGCCAGGCTGCTCCGGCCACGTGCATCAAAGCCTTACGGACGGCAATGCCAACCTCTTTTTTGACGACTCTCGGCCTCATGGAATAAGTCGCCTACTGGAGAGCTACATCGCGGGACAACTCAAATACGTGGCCGAGTTTGGACCCCTATTTTGGCCAAACATCAACAGCTACAAGCGACTTGTGGATGGCTTTTGGGCACCTCTTAACGCAGACTGGGGTGTCGACAATCGAACCGCCAGCCTGCGCGTGATCCCTGGAGGCAAGCATTCAACTCGACTCGAAACACGCTGTCCGGGAGCCGACGCGAATCCATACTTGTCGATAGCCGCCTCCATCGCTGCCGGCATGGCCGGCATTGAACAGGGACTGACGATCAATGACATCACTACACGGGATCGCGGCCAAAGCGAGCGCAACCCGCGGACTCTCGACGAGGCAACCCAGCGCTTCGCCACGTCTGCTACGGCATGCGATTGGTTGGGAGAACGCTTCGTGCAGCACTTTTCAGCGACCCGTCGATGGGAATGGGAACAGTATCAGATGGCGGTAACTGATTGGGAGTTGAAGCGTTATCTAGAGATCATCTGACGCAACGCTGGAAAACCGGCCGCACCGGCTGCTATCACGGCCCGAGACTGCGACGATAACGCGGGCTAACGCGATAGCCACTGACGCGGCCACGAAAGCACCCAAACGCCGAGTCGTTCAATCCGGCATCAGCCGTGTGTCACCCGTCGAGGCGACTCACGGCAACTTCGCATAACTTAGCAAATCAAACGGAGAAAGAACCACGCGGAAATCGCGCGCCCTTTAACCGCAGGTTCAGGCTTGCGGAATCTCGATCTTGACTTCCAGAACTTCGAGATTGTCCTGACGCTCAAGGCTGACCTTGATATCGTCGTCGGAAATCTTCACGTACTTGGAAATCACCGCGACCAGCTCGCGCTGCAGTGCCGGAAGATAATCGGCCGGTGCCGCACCGGCGCGCTCGTGTGCAATGATGAGTTGCAAGCGCTCCTTCGCAACCGAAGCGGACTTCTTCTTTTCACCCAGCAAAAACGAAAGGATAGACATGCCGGCCTCTCACTTATTGCCGAACAAACGCTGCAGCAGCCCCGGCTTCTGATAGTCCGTAAAGCGCAGCGGTTTGTCTTCGCCGAGAAAACGAGCCACCACATCTTGATAGGCCTGCGCGACATCGCTGTCGTCAAGATGAATGGCGGGGATGCCCTGGTTCGATGCGTGCAGGACCGATTCCGACTCCGGCACCACGCCGATCAGCGATATGCGCAGGATTTCCTGTATATCGTCGATCGACAGCATTTCTCCATCGTTGACCCGCTTGGGGTTGTAGCGCGTAATCAGCAGATGTTCACGCACCGGATCGCGCCCTTCGATGGCGCGCTTGGTCTTCGACGACAAGATCCCCAGGATGCGGTCCGAATCGCGTACCGACGACACTTCGGGGTTGGTGACGATCAGCGCCTCATCGGCGAAATGCATCGCCAACAATGCGCCGGATTCGATCCCGGCAGGCGAATCGCAGACGATATATTCGAAGTTCATCGCGATCAGCTCGTTGATGACCCTCTCGACACCCTCCTGCGTCAGCGCGTCTTTATCGCGCGTTTGCGAGGCTGGAACGATATAAAGGTTTTCGCACTTTTTATCTTTGATCAATGCCTGATTCAGCTTGGCCTCGCCTTGAATCACGTTGATCAGGTCATACACCACACGCCGCTCGCAACCCATGATCAGATCGAGATTACGCAAACCCACGTCGAAATCGATCACCGCCGTCTTATGACCTCGCAACGCCAGTCCGGATGCGAAACTCGCGCTGGTGGTGGTCTTGCCCACGCCGCCTTTGCCCGAGGTCACCACAATAATTTTTGCCATGCGTTTTTACCTTGCGTATGAATTTTTATGAATATCTGCTGTAAAAGACCCTAGACCGCTTACCGGCGGCGTAGTTGCGTTCAGGTCAGTTTCAGCGGTTCGAAAATCAATTTCTCCTGGTCCAGACTGATCTGCACGGGCTTGCCCAGCAATTCGGGCGCGAGCGGGTTTTCTGTGGTGCGATAAATCCCGGCGATGGAAATCAGCTCGGGTTCCAGGCAAGTGCAGAAAATGCGCGCCTCATGGTTGCCATGCACGCCTGCCAGCGCTCGTCCGCGCAGGGGCGCATAAATATGGATATTGCCTGCTGCGATCACCTCGGCGCCGTTGCTGACCAGACCCAGCACGACCAGATCCCCGGGCGCGTAGATTTGCTGCCCGGAGCGCAACGGGCGATCGATCACCATCGTGGGCGGGGCGGCGGCCACGACCCGCGGGGCGGCTTCGGCTGCCGGTTCGGCTGCGGGCCCCTGGCTCGGTGCGCCCTGGGCACTGCCGGAGTTCGCGGGAGCCGCCTCGATGCTATCTGCGCTCTCGGCGGCGTGATCGGCGCTGGCACGCGTGGCACCGCGCTTGTCCCGCGCGTCCAGCAGCGACAGGCCGCTGGCTTGCACCCAACCGTGTTGCGCAGGATGGGCAACCACGCCCATCGGGCGCAGCCGCACACCACTGAGCAAAGCGGCAAGCTCGTCGAGTGCGATCTGCTCGTCGGCTTCGAGCCGGCGCACATCGATCACCACGACATCGTTGGCGAAAAACTCGGGGGTCGCTTCAAAGCGCCGGATCAGTTCTTCTCGCAACGCGGCCAGGTCGGTAGTCTTGACAACGCATAGAAGGGTATCGACGGAACCGCTGCGAATTTCGAAGAATGGCGATTTTTTGAGCGACATAGGGTTTGGTTAAGGATTTTCTCTATTTTACAGTGCTGCACGACCAGATCGGCGTAGCGCGTGCTCCAGACACGCTATTTTTCCATTCGGGCGATGATAGCGGCGCGCCACTGCATGTTCGCTATCTTACTGATGATGGCGAGACATTAAAAAACCCCGCCCTAGCGGGTAGGCAAAAAAAACCCCGCCGCAGCGGGTTGGGAGTTCATCGTGCCGGGCGCGAACCGCGCGATCGTGGCGATCCCAGCGCTCAAAGCTTTGCCAGCAAGCGACGCAAACAAGCCGCTCAAACGACCGCCGGCACGCGCTGCGGCGAACGCTGGCGCGGCATCTCGACGCGGCGCACCGATTCGGTGTGTCGCGCTTCGCCCGCGGTCAAACCCGGCTTGAGCTTGAAATTGGCAGCCAATTCCTCCATGCGCGCCGCCTGCTCCTGCAACGAGGAGGCCGCGGCGGCGGCCTGTTCGACCAGCGATGCATTTTGTTGAGTCACGTCGTCCATCTGCGCCACCGCGCGATTGACCTGCTCGATGCCGTCCGTCTGCTCGGCGGACGCGATGGCGACCTCTTCCATCACGTCGGCCACGCGCTTCACGGCCAGCGAAACCTCGCTCATCGTCGTGCCGGCACTGGCCACCAGTCCGGCACCGTCGTTGACAGCCGTCACCGAACTGCCGATCAGGCCTTTGATTTCCTTGGCGGCGGCAGCCGATCGCTGGGCCAGGCTGCGCACCTCGCTGGCGACCACCGCGAAGCCGCGCCCCTGCTCACCCGCGCGCGCCGCCTCCACGGCCGCATTGAGCGCCAGAATATTGGTCTGGAACGCAATGCCGTCGATCACCGAAGTAATTTCTTCGATCTTGGTCGAACTCGCCTTGATCCGATCCATGGTCGCGACAACCTGCGTCACCACTTCGCTACCGCGCTGCGCGATCGATGCGGCGTTATCGGTCAAGCTGCGCGCGTTCTGCACATTGCCGGCGTTTTGTTTGACGGTAATCGTCAACGTATCCATGTTTGCAGCGGTACGCTCGAGCGAGGACGCTTGCGCCTCGGTGCGTGCCGACAGATCCTGATTGCCCGCAGCGATCTCGCGCGCAGCCGCGGCGATCGACTCACTGCTGGAGCGAACCGTGGTGACGGTGCCCGATAGCTGTTGCTGCATTTCAGTCAGGCCGCTCAACAATTGCCCCATTTCATCATGCGAATGAATGTCTATCGTGCCCGACAAGTCGCCGCTGGCGATCGCCTTGAAATGCGCCATCGCAACGCCGATCGGCCTTGAAATCGAGCGCTGCAAGAAATACCCGCACAGGATGGCGCATAGGACGCCCGCGATAACGCCCGCCGTAGCGATCCCGATAATCTCGTGATAGCGCGTTTGCGAGTCGGCGAATTGGGACGCGGTGTAGTGCTTCTTGAAATCGAGCAAGGCGTTGCTGGCAGTCACGTATTGGTCCATCAGACCGGCCATCTTGGTGAGCGCCACATCGTTGATGGTGTCGCGGTCACCCGCGGCGATTGCGGTGAACAGCTTTTCAAACCCCGCGTGCACAAACTGGTCATGCTTGGCCACCACGATATCCGCCAGAGCCTTTTCGTCCGGCTGGGCCGGCAGCGCAAGATAGGCCTTCCAGGTGAGATCGGCCTCGTTGAGGAACAGCTTCGTGCGCGTGATGATCGCGGGTGCGCCGCTCTGATCGGGGCTCATCATCGCCTTGTCCAGAACTGCGCGCGCGTGCTCCATATGGATGACCGACATGCCGATGGTCTGCACGGCGGTGATTTCGGTCGAGTAGGCATCGCCCAGCGATTGATTGGCCGAACGTAAGCCAACGAGGCCGATCACACCACCGGCAATGAGCAGGCCACTGAGAAAAACCATCGTGAGCCAAAGTTTGGCGCGAATCGACAGGTGTAGGAACATGGCGCAGCCCCGATCGTGTTGATTTTATTTTAATAAGAGTTTTTGGCTATCCATGGTCGCCTGACGACCGGCCGGGAGGTATCGGCGTATACGCGCATTAAGTGACAACGATGCGGACAACGATGCGGACAACGACGAGGACATCGATGAGTGACATCGACGTACACGGTTGATGAGGGCAGTTGCTGAATGACGCTGATGGGTGCCGTCAACGAATGACGCTGATGACCGTTGCCGATAGCCGGCACCGCAGATGCCGTCGACTCGCAATCAACTCGCAGTCGATTCGACGATTAATCGCGCGACCAATCGCGTGCGACCGTCTCGCGCTCCGGCGCGGCTTGCACGCCGATCGCAGCGCTTTCGGCAAATGGCAGTTCCAGCCCATCGGAAAGCCGTGCCGCGATGCTGACTTGGTTACGGCCACGGCGTTTGGCCTCATACAACGCCCGGTCGGCCGCGCGCAAGAGATCGGCCGGCGAGGACACACCCGGTTGGGTCAACACCGTGACCCCGATCGATATCGACACCGACGCAACTTCGTGCGTGCCGGTGCTCAGGCTGATATGTTCAACTGCATGCCGCAATTGCTCCGCAAGCGCCACGGCGCCGGCGCGATCGATATCGGGCAGCACCACCGAAAATTCCTCGCCACCGAAACGCGCCACCAGATCGCTCTCGCGAACGCGTTCGCGCAAAACGCGCGCGACCTCCTTGAGCACCAGATCGCCGGTTTGATGGCCGAAGCGGTCGTTGAACAACTTGAAGTGATCGACATCGAGCATCAGCAGCGCCAACGACGCGTTCGGATCGTCCATGCGCTGGCGCTCGAAACGCGCCACCTCGCGTTGCAGCGACTCTTCCAGAAAGCGCCGGTTATAAAGCCCCGTCAGCGCGTCATGGATAGACTGCTGCCGCAAGCTCTCGCGTAGCTTCAAATTGCCGATGGCCAGCGAAATCTGCTCGACCGCCGCGTGCAAATAGCGGTCGTTGAGTTCCACTTCCTGATGCGCGTTATCGCGATGCATGAACAGCAAGCCTAGCTGCTCGCCCTGGGATGCCAGCGGGATGCAGATGGCGCCCGGCGTGGCGCGATATTCGTCCAGATGACGGCACGACTGCGGCCCATGCTCGCGAGGCTGTCGATGTATATAACCTTTGCGCAGCGCCCAACATTCGTCCAGCGTCACAGTGCGGCGGTAGCGTGTGTTGCCCCACGAGCCCGCAAGCTGCAAGTGGGTCCGACTCTCGGTGATCAGGTAGACGGCGCCATCGGCAGCCTCCAGGATCACGGGTAGATAGATGCTCAGTAGCCGCGTCGCCTCGTCGAGATCCGCGCTCGATTGCAGGTACTGACTCAGTTCGGTGAGTTCGAAAATTTGCTTGTTGCGACGCGCCGCCTCGGTCAGCAAGCTAACCAGGCCTTCGCTCTGTTCCAACGCCTGCTGCTCGGCTTGCGCGTGTTTGCTTCGGGTGCGCCGCACCAGCATCGCGAAGATGAATAGCAAACCCAGGTTGACCAGACACGAAAACGCGAAAATCAGCCGCGAGCGGTCCTGTGCGCTGGCCTCGGCGCGGGCTTGCTCACCGATCGTGTCGCGAGAGGCGGCGATCTGACGGTCCGCCATCTCGTTCAGGCGCGCGCGAATCTCATCCGTGCGGCTCTCGCCGGCCCCGGCGCGCAGTTGCGCTGAGGTCTCGAGCCTGCGCTTGGCGGAGAAATCCGACACGGTATCGGCCATTGCGGTGAGTTTTTGGGTGATCGCCTGATGTAGCTCCGCCAGCCGTTGCTTCTCTTGCGGCAACGAACCGAGCTCCTTATCGAGCTTCGCGCTGGCGGCGCCCAGGGCGTCGACCGAATTGGAATACGACTTCAAAAATCCGCTCTGGCCCGTGAGCAAATAGCCGCGTTGCGCGGTTTCGGCGCTTAGCAACTGCACCTGGACGTCCTGCAGCGTGCTTTGCGCGTCGCGTGCGTCGAACGCGGGCTGGTGCAAGCCCATCAGTTCCGAATCGTTGCGCAGCATCAGGCCTGCGTTCGCCAAGACGCATACGAACAGCACGATTCCGACCGTTGTCGATTTGGAAACCCGATTCACCTTAGTTCCTCGCACTTCGCCCCATCCCTGAAAACGATGGGCTGGTATTCCCCTGCACCTATCCGCGTTCGCGGAGCACTACTGTAGCAGACGCTTAGTTAAGACCCCTTATAGATAATGTCTGATTATGTTGGTTTTTTGGCAAAAAGTGACTCATAAATATGC
>Ga0302220_10002143_pt1 | contig 14684 bp, 13 predicted proteins | sample II_Palsa_E1_3_FD_194572 | JGI IMG/M metagenome (GOLD analysis project Ga0302220, IMG submission 194572) | Peat permafrost microbial communities from Stordalen Mire near Abisko, Sweden - II_Palsa_E1_3 | ecosystem: Environmental > Terrestrial > Soil > Palsa > Peat permafrost | place: Sweden...
ATCCAGCAGCGCCTGCGACGGATGCTCATGCATCCCATCCCCCGCATTCAGCACCGGCAGCCCCGTCGACCTCGCCAGCAACACCGGCGCACCCGAGCTCGCATGACGCAGAATGATGCACTCCGCGCCCAGCGCCCTTAGCGTCAGCCCCGTATCCTTCAGGCTCTCGCCCTTCTCAATCGAAGAAGACTTATCGCTCACCAGCGTCGTCGTCGCCCCCAGCGACTTCGCCGCCAGCTCAAACGACGTCCTCGTCCGTGTGCTCGACTCATAAAACAACAGCGCAATCCGCCGCCCCACCAGCAGCCGCGCCTTCTCGGCCGCAGTCATCCACTCAATTCGGTCCGTCGCCGCCAGTATCGCCGCAACGTCTTCCACCTTCAGCTCCGCCACCGAAAGCAGCGAACCCACAGCATATCCCGAGGTCGTCATCGCCGCCTGAGTCATCGCACGCCCATCAGTCCACCAGTTCAACGAGCAGAACCTGCTCCTGCCCATCCACCTCGTTCAGCTTCACCTCGATAATCTCCCGCCGCGAGGTAGGAATCACGCGCCCCACAAACGTCGCCTCAATCGGCAGCTCACGATGTCCACGGTCGATCAGCACCAGCAGCCGCACGCTCTTCGGCCGTCCCTGGTCGAACAACGCATCGAGCGCCGCCCGTATCGTGCGCCCGGTATACAGCACATCGTCCATCAGAACGATATCCCGCCCCGTCACATCGAACCCGATCGAACCCGGCACCACCGTCGGCCGCGCCCCATCCGTCGACAGGTCGTCGCGATAAAAGCTGATATCCAGCACGCCCGTATCCACCGGATGCTTCTCGATCTTCTCGATCAGCACCGCCAGCCGCTGCGCCAGCGGAACCCCGCGCCGTTTGATCCCGACCAGCCCGACGTTCTTGCTGCCGTCATGCTTTTCAACGATCTCGTGGGCGAGCCGCACCAGCGTGCGCTCAATCTCTGAGGCCGACATCAACCGGCCCTTTTCCCTAAACTTCGGCTTCTGTGGTTCTGTGTTTTCGCTCATAACAATCGACCCTGATGATACCAGCACCAAAGCCCGCAGCAGAAAAACACCCTGCGCGAAGATCGCACGATCCCTCTTCAAATCCGGCCCGCCGAAGCCCTCAACACCCTCGCCTCCCCACAGGAAACCACCCTGCAGCGAGAAAGCCAGCGTGTCATCCTCTACTGCTCGAAGCTCCCCACAAACCCATTCGCCTGACTCGACACAAACACAACCTTCGTCGGCGAAACATAATAGAAGATCCCGACGACGGCCCCATTGACCGTAACCGGCGCTCTCCCCGTCCCATCCATCTCATACGTGCCCGTCACCGTCTGGTTCGACTGCAGACCGCTCGGCCCGCTGCTGTTCACGGTCATCACCACGTTCCCCACTCCATTGGTCCCGGTCGCTCCATCCGCCACCACCTGACTCACCGCATTCGTCACCGGCGCAATCGGCAGAGCCACGCTGCCGCCCAGATACGTCCCCTTGAACGAGGCATTGTTGAACAACGTCCCCGACGCCGTCTGCAGCTCAAGCCGCCCTGCGCTCGTCGACGCATCCGTCCCCAGCGCAAACGCCTGATTCGCATTCACCAGGTAAAGAATCGGCGCCAAAACTCCAGGCGACGTCACAACCAGCCGTCCGCTCGCATCCACCGTATACGTGCCGCCATAATTAGTCAGCCCCGGCAACAGACCGTTATCGTTCTGGTCATATCTCACGACAATGTTGCCGTTGCCATCCCCCGTAGCCAGTCCCACGCTAAGATTGGCCACCGGATTCCCGCTCACCTGAGCCACGCCATTCAGCTCCAGCAACCCCACGCCATTGAACGACGCATTACTGAACGCGCCCGTCTGCTGTTGCAGAATCGTGCCGCTGACAAGCGGAATGCTGCCGGCCACCGTATCGTCCGTCACCGCCTCCAGCTCCGTCCCAGACACCGCATAGAAGCCGTAGGTATACGTGTTCCCATTCCACGTCAGCTTCAGCACCCCATGCCCCGTCGAGTCGACCGTATACGTCCCGCCGCTGATACTCAGATGCGGCTGCACCGTTCCGCCATCGCTCGCATCCGCCTCGCCTCCGGTAACACTTCCCCCATTGGCGCTGAACGTACCCGCAATCGCCGTCCGATTCCCGCCCGCATCGGTCCCCGTAAATCCAAACGCATAATTACCGCTGATCCCCGAAGCGGAGTTGACGAAGCTCGGAACGAACTTCAGCACACCCGATCCCCGCGTCCCTTTCCCGGTCGTGTCATCGAACTCGATCATCCGAATCTCGCTCGTATTCCCCGACGTCCCAATCCCCATCGGCGAAGCCAGCGAGAACGCCATCGTCGTCCCATCCGCCAGCGAGAACATCATCTGCCCCAGGCCGTTCGTCCCAAAATAAGCAATCCCATTCGAGAGATTCTGTTCAACCTGCGGCGGCCCCGTCAACGTATTTTTGTCGTAGTACCCCGTCAGCACGCCGCCACCAAGAGCCAGCAGACTTCCGTTCATCACCACCGGCCCCTGCGGCCCCGTACCGCTGAAGACGAAGGAGTAGTTCCCCTGCGGCAAAGGATTCGCCGGAGGATTAACCGTCATCATCACATTCGTATAAATGAACGCATCCGGCGTCGGCACATTCGAATCCTTCACCGTAATTCCAAACGTGAACGACCCAGCCATCGTCGGCGTTCCCGTGAGTACCCCCGACGAGCTGAAACTAAGCCCCGGCGGTAAAGGCGCCGTTCCCGAAACGCTCCACGTATAAGGCGGAATCCCGTTCTGCGCCGCAAAGGTATATCCCGGATACGGCACGCCAACCTGCCCTGCCACAGGCGATGCCGCGGTCATTACGAGAACTCCTCCGCTCACCAGCAGGCTGACCTTCTGCGTCGCCGTCGCCGTCGGAGACTCCGCATCCGCCACCTGAACGGTAAAGCTGTTCACTCCCTCCGTCGTCGGCGTGCCCGAGATCGCCCCGCCCGCACTCAGCGTCAGACCAGCCGGCAGACTCCCACTCCCCGCGACGACACTCCACGTATAAGGCTGCACCCCACCCTGCGCCGCAAAGCTATAGCCCGCATAAGCCGTTCCAGCCAATCCATTCGGAGGCGCTGCCGCGGTGATCGTCAGAGCTCCAACGCTGGTGCCCCCGATCGTCAGCGTCAGCTTCTGCGTCGCCGTCACCGCCGGAGACTCTGCATCCTTCACCTGCACGGTAAAGCTGCTCGTGCCCGTCGTCGTCGGCGTGCCCGAGATAACCCCGCCCGTGCTCAGCGACGTATCCGCCGGCAGACTTCCTGACCCCTGAACAACACTCCACGTATAGGGAGCCGTCCCGCCCGTCGCAGCCAGCGTCGCCGAGTACGCAGTCCCCGCCGTCCCTCCGGCAAGCGTAGTCGTCGAGATGGCAAGCGCAGCCGGAGTCGTCGGCGTGGTCGGAGACGTCGGAGTGGTCGTCGTAGAACCGTTGTTGCCACCACCACCGCCGCAGCCTGCAAATAACAAAGCGAAGCACAACCCCACCGCCAACCCAGGCAAACGTAGTCGCATAACTTCTCCTCACTCCGTATTCAGGTTGTAACCATGTTCCTTCGCCGTTTCGGGCAGATCAGGATAGCACCGCCGAACAAACATCCCCCAACAACTTAAACTTAGTTTTTTGGGTAGTGAGTCAGTTTGAAATCAAGCGGGTTTGTCTGTAGTGCCGCCGCATCGTTTCCACGACCGTACCGACCAGGCCATACGCAGCAGCATTCATAAGAAGGACGAAGTAGAATCCCTGCGGGTGTTGGCTGGCAATCGCAATCGGACAGGTCAGATAGATGAGAGCCCGCCCAACACCACCCGTACCGAGCGGATTCGAGAGAGTCACTGAGATGTAGACTCTCCAGACGACGACAACCAGCGCACCCACACCGGCCCAAATCGCGATTCGGAGTTTCATGCCGCCTCCTCCTCTTCTTTTGACGCTCCATCATCCCACCGAATCCCGCAGACGACAAACGGAACCACGACCCGGCCCCGTCCTGAAATTAAAGCAGTCTGTCACGACAGGATCAGCCTGTCCATGACTTTCAGACAATCTCCTTCAGCGAATCCTCCGCCACCGGATCAATCTGAATTTCCCTGAAAATGACGAGTTTTCCCCGAAGAGAGGGAGCGCCACACCTCACCTTTTATCCTGCAAAGTTTTGCCGCTTCAACTCCACCCACGCGTTCTAACCCGAAGCGCATCCCAATCCGCAGACCTATCCCCAGACCGAATCGCATCCCGAAGCACAAACCGAATCGCAGACCGATTCCCCAGACCGATCAGCATCCCGACTCCCAGACCCGATCCGCATCTCGAAGCCCACACCCGCAATCCATCGTTATTCTCCGCAACCGCCGCCCGGCTTTACGGAACCGAAACCTTCCGCCTCATCCGCAGAAACCCACCCACTGCCCCGCCCACCGTCGACAACACCAGCAGAAGCCCCGCCAGCATCGCAAACCCTGCCAGCATCATCCCCACCCGAAACTCCGGCGAATACAAATATCCCGCCACCGACTTCGCCTCCGGATTCGTCGCCACGGCCTTCTCAATCTGAACCTGCAGCATTTTGGTCAGATCCGCATCGAACCCCGCCATACTATGCAGGCCATACCGCGCCACCAGCCCCGCCGACGCCATCGCAACCGCCAGACACGTCACCAGCGCCAGCCCTGCCATCACGCCGATCCGCGCCCCGATCCCCGCATCCATCCACGCCAGCGGCCGTCGCCGCTGATACAGCGCCAGCGTCGTCAGCGACCCGCTGATCGTCCAAACCCAGCTCAGCGGCGAGACCAGCTCCACCCGCATCGCCACCACCACCAGCGCCGCCGCAACCCCTGCCACTGCCGCCGCGCACTGAATCGCCGTCTTCCACTCCACCTGCCGTGGACGCGGAGGCGGCACCGCACCGGTCGTATTCGGTTCAGGCGCGCCTGTCTGCTCCTCATAGTCCTGCAGGTAGATCTGCGGAGAGCCGCAATGCGGGCAAAACGGCGATGTGCCGTCGCCGGCAATCTCGCCGCCACAACGGTGACAGTATTCATGCATACCTTATGAAGCTATCCCACCCCGCCAGGCCCGGCAAGCACCCCCACCCCCACCCAAACCAGAACCCACCTCCACCCGCACCCTGAAGCCGAAGCACCCCACCACCGTTGCTTCTATCGTTTACCGCTGCTTCCACCGCTGCTTCTGCCGTGGCTTCCGCTTCTGCCTTTTGCAGTTGCTCTTGCCGTTGCTGTTGTCTGCCCCTTTGTTTGTCATCCCGCAGGGATCTGCTTTTGCTTTTGCTGCTGCTAACAACCAGCAAAATGACACAATTCACCACCTTCCACCCTCTCTAAAATTGTCATCCTGAGCGAAGGGGCTCACGGTATTTTGTGAGCCACGCAGTCGAAGGACCTGCGGTTGCCCTTGCCTGTTCTCCCTGACCCCACCAATCTCCGTCATCCCGACCGAAGCCGCTCACACTCTCACCGTGAGTGGCGCAGCGAGGGACCCCGCATTTCGCATTTGCTTTTGCTCCCAGATAGAGCGGGGCTTCAGCCCCGCGTCAAAAACCCGTCGCGAAGCGACTTCCACTCTGCCGAAGGCCGGAGCGAAGGCGAAGCCGCAGCGACAGATAATTGCCTTTGCTGTTGCTGTTGCTGTTGCCTTTGCTTTTGCCCTTCGCCAAAAGCAATCCAACGACCCCCCGCACGACACCCACACCTACTGCTTATGCTCCTCATTCCCCTCATCCCCCAGCGACACATGCCCCGGCAGATCCAGCGCGACCATCCCAAACTTCGTCCCGCTTCCATCCGGATCGATCCCCACAATATGCTGATGCAGCTTCGAACCCGCCTTCAGCTCCATCTTCCCCGACATATCGTCGTCCACCGAGATATGGTTCACATCCTTGTCATCGCACGTCAGCCCTTCAGCCGTATGCGTCGCCCCCACCGCCTTATTCTTCTGGCATTCGATCACATCCCCATACCGTCCCAGCGCCTTGCGATAAAACGCCGTCACCTGATCCGGACTATCGGTCGTCCTGTAGCTCGCCGCCTTCACCCGAAGCTGAAAGCTGCCGAAGCTCATATTGATATCCGCCGCCCCATCGTCCTTATCGTTCTTCTTCACCAGCACCGCCCCCGGATACCCCGGAAGCCCGATCGCCTCCAGCACGGTCGCATCATTGGTCTTCACCGTCATCCCCCCAAACGGAGTCGCGATCTTCACATTCTTCCCGTCGCCATGGTCGTTGGACTCCACCCTGCATCCACTCGCCAGCATCGTCCCCAACACCATCGCCACCGCCAGACTCTTCTTCGCAACCATCCCCGCCTCCGTCTGAATATCCTGCAAACGATACGCCAAAGCCGGCCATTAAGTTCCCTCAGCCAGCCTCGCAAAGCATCCCATCCCACCCGTCAAAAATAAAGTTGAAATCCGTGGCGTATTTTTCGACCACAAAAAGACACCATCGTTCCACCACGTTTCACCACGCATTTCACCACAAACTCACCATCAAAAAACCACAAAATTCCCCCGTTTCCCCCAAAAACCCCCTGCAGAATCAACATTCCCCAAAAATCCCCAAACTAAATCCTCTCCCGCACATCCAATCTCCTGTGACTCAGCCAACGAACCACCTCTTTGCCCCCCTGAAACTCCGCAGCCTCACCCTCCCCCACCGCATCGCCGTCTCGCCCATGTGCGAGTACTCCTCCACCGACGGCTTCGCCAGCGAATGGCACTTCGTCCATCTCGGCAGCCGCGCCATCGGCGGCGCCGCCCTCGTCATCACCGAAGCCAGCGCCGTCAGCCCCGAAGCCCGCATCACCCTCGGCGACCTCGGCATCTGGAAAGACGACCACATCCCCGAGCTCCGCCGCATCACCACCTTCCTCCACAACCATGGCTCCTACGCCGGCACCCAGCTCGCCCACGCCGGACGCAAAGCCAGCATGGCCGTCCCATGGGAGAAAGCCCGCGTCATTCCTGCCTCCGAAGGCGGCTGGCAGCCCGTCGCTCCCTCCGCCATCCCCTTCGACGACGCCTACGCCACGCCCACCGCCCTCGACCGCGCCGGCATGGACAAGATCATCGCCGACTTCACCGCCGCCACCCACCGCGCCCTCGCCGCCGGCTTCGACCTCGTCGAAGTCCACGCCGCCCACGGCTATCTCCTCCACGAGTTCCTCTCTCCCCTCTCCAACCACCGCACCGACGAGTACGGCGGCAGCTTCGAAAACCGCGTCCGCTTCCCCCTCGAAGTCATCCACGCCGTCCGCTCTGCGTGGCCGCAACACCTCCCCGTCCTGGTCCGCATCTCCGCCACCGACTGGGCCCCCGAATCCCTCGGCGCAAGCTGGGATCTCCCCCAGTCCGTAGCCTTCGCAAAGCTCATGAAGCAGGCCGGCGTCGACCTCATCGACGTCTCCACCGGAGCCAACCACCCCGCGCAACAGATCCCCGTCGGCCCCGGCTACCAGGTCCACCACGCCGAAACCATTCGCCGCGAAGCCAATATCCCCACCTCAGCCGTAGGCATGATCACCGAGCCCGCCCAGGCCGACCAGATCGTCCGCACCGGCCAGGCCGACCTCGTCCTCCTCGCCCGCGAGCTCCTTCGCAATCCCTACTGGCCGCTCCACGCCGCCGAAGCGCTCCACCAGCAAATCCCCTGGCCCGTCCAGTACGCCCGCGCAGCCTCCGGAAGAACCGAACCCCGCCAACCCGTCACCACCCCAACCACATAAAAGACCATGTCCTGCCGGACGGGCCCACTCCGCGTGGGGCGGGCGTTCACACGCCTTTTTAAGTTGTCAAGGTGAAATAGAAAGTAAGGGTCCTCCCGTTGGTCGGCATCATCATTTGCCGACCAGCGGGAGGCCCAAAGAAGATCATCCCTGCGTGACAAGACATACCCACCACGAAGTGGTCGCCCCACGCGCAGTGGGCCCGTCCGGCAGGACATAAATCTTTGATCCATCCTCGTACCAGTGGCCTATACTGAGCACAAGCCGCCAGGCAGGTGGCTTCCCGGAGCTTCTGGCATGGCGCAGCACCAGCCAATCCGCAAATCTCCCCCCACCTCTGGGTCCGACATCCCGGACAAGCTCTATTTCCGCATCGGCGAAGTAGCGAAGCTCTGCGACGTCCCCGCCTACGTCCTCCGCTTCTGGGAGAGCGAATTTCCCCACCTCAAGCCCCACAAAGGCGGCACCGGCCAGCGCCTCTACCGCCGCCGCGACGTCGAGATGGCCCTCCGCATCAAGTCTCTCCTCTACGACGAGGGCTACACCATCCCCGGAGCCCGCCAGTTCCTCAAAGGCGAACTAAAGCACAAGGAACCCCAGCTCGCCCTCGGCATCGAAGGCCCCCCGCCGCCCGTCGATTCCCGCCAGCTCCGCAAGCTCCAGAAAGACCTCCGCGACCTCCACACCCTGCTCTCGAAGCCCGCCGCCCGCCCCGCCGTGCATCCCATCCGAGCCCCGCGCCCGGCAAACAACCTGCGCCCCGTCACCCCCCGCGCCACCGAAAAACTCTTCGACCTGTCACCCACAGACGACCACCAGGGCCCCCAATAGATGCGATCGTCCAGCGACATCCGGGAGAAGCGCACCAGGCAGCGCCCCCACTCCTCCTACAGCAGCAGCGACATCTACCGCGACGTCCCCGCCACCACCGGCGTCCCTCTCCGCTGCCAGTACTGCGCCGGCCAGGCCTTCCGCCGCTCCACCCTGCGCGCCTCAGACTTCGTTCAGCTCGTCTTCATGCGCTATCCGGTCCGCTGCCTTCGCTGCAGCCAGCGTCAGATGGTCAGCTTCACCGTCGCCGGCATCTCTCTCTCCTCCAGCGTCAAACCCCAAAGACCAGCCAGCACCCGAACCAATCCACCCAGCCAGTAATCCGGCAGCCTGTCCCGCCACGCCAAAGAGTGCGAAACATTCGGCTCCCACTCCGGAGACCGCACGCATGGTCGTCATAGACGCTGGTACTGTCTTCGACCGATGACCGATGACTCAGGCAAGAATCTCTTTAATCACATTGCCCGAAACATCCGTGAGCCGATAGTCGCGCCCCGCATGACGAAATGTCAGCTTCTTATGGTCGATCCCCATCTGATTCAGCATCGTCGCGTGGAAGTCATGCACATGGCACTGATCCTTCGCGATGTCATACCCATACTCATCCGACTCGCCATACGTAATCCCACCCTTGATTCCACCGCCAGCCATCCACGAGCTGTACACCGTCGAGTGATGCGTCCGCCCCTTCGCCTTCGGATCGAGATCCCCCGGCCTGCGTCCAAACTCCGTGCTCCACACCACCAGCGTCTCATCCAGCATCCCGCGCGACTTCAAATCTTTGATCAGCGCAGCAATCGGCTGATCCACATTCTGCGCCAGCGGAATATGCGTCTTCATATCCGCATGAGCATCCCAGTTCACCAGTTGATTCGAACCGATATCCACCAGCTCAATAAACCTCACTCCACGCTCCGCCAGCCGCCGCGCCATCAGACACTGCCACGCAAACCCCTTCGTGCTCCCGCGCTCCAGCCCATACATCTTCAGCGTCGCATCGGTCTCCTTCGTCAGGTCGAACGCCTCCGGAGCCTGCACCTGCATCCCATGCGCCGTCTCGAAGGTCTTGATCCTCGACGCCAGCATCCTGTCGCCCTCACGCGTCGAGCCATACCGCTGGTTGAAGAAGTTGATCAACCCCAGCTCCTTCTGCTGCACCTCTTCCAGATCGGCCCTGGTCATATTCGGAATCGGCTCTCCACCCGGCGTCACATGCACCCCCTGATGACACGCAGGCAGAAAATCCGAGTTCCACGCCAGGCTCCCGCCATACGGCATCTCCGGAGCCAGCACCATAAACGACGGCAGATTCTGATTCACCGTTCCCAGCCCATAGCTCACCCACGACCCCATGCTCGGCCGTTCCTGCACCACCGATCCGCCATGCAGCCCCATCACCGCCTGCACATGATTCGGAAAGTCGTTGCGCATCGAGCGAATCACGCAGATGTCGTCCATACACGCGCCTACGTTCGGGAACAGCGAACTCACCTCGGTATCGCACTTCGCATACCGTTTAAACTCCCACCGCGGCGCCGACAGATAATCGCCCTTATAACTCTTGCCATGATCGGCAATCAGCTTCGGCTTGGGATCGAACGTATCCACATGCGACGTGCCTCCGCTCATATACAGAAAAATGACGCGCTTGGCCTTCGCAGGAAACATCGGCGTCTTCGCCGCAAGCGGATTCGAAGCATCCGCACCCTCAGCCTGCGTCTGCGCCATCAACTCCTGCAGCGCCCCAGGCAAAAACAATGAAGCGCTGGCCAGCGACTGAATAAAGCCGCGCCGCGAATACGGATTCTTTATCGGTCCCGTCATAGTTCCCCTGTCCTTCAAAACACTCTGCAAAGCCCGCTACAAAACATCAGTCGATAAACATAAACTCGTTGCTCGCATACAGCGCCTGCAGCAGATTTCCCAGCGCTTTATCGTGCGCCGTCTTCTCCAGCGCAGCCTTATCCCCCGCAGCCTGGCCGCCCGCATCATGAGCCGCCGTATCATGAGCCTCATAGATCGCCGTAATCTGCTCCACAAACTCCGCCGCGTGATCGATCTCGAGCTTCGTCGCCGGTCGCCCATAGATCGTGAAGAAGGCCCGTTTGATCTCCTCCTGCTCCGGCACATGCGCGCTCTCCAGTTGTTGCGCAAGATTCGCCGCGCACGTCCTCGGGAATGACGCATTCATAAAATAAAGCGCCTGCAGCGGAGTCACGCTGCTGTCCCGCTGCCCCACGCTCGACGACGTGTTCGCTCCATCGAACAACCCAAGATAAGGATGCCGTCGTGTGCGTTGCGCCATCACATACAGCGTCCGCCGGTTCGTCTCATAGACCGCCGAAAACGGCCGATGCCCCGAGTAGTTCCACTCCGCCTCAGACGGGAACGGCTGCGCCCCCGCCGGGCTCAGATCGAGCGTCCCCGACGTAGCCAGCATCGAGTCGCGTATCTCTTCCGCGTCCATGCGGCTGCGCGAATGCCGCCACAGATATTCGTTCTCCGGATCTACCAGCTCCGCCGCAGCCGAGTCCTCGCTCGAAAGCTGATACGTATGCGACAGCAGAATCATCCGGTGCATCGCCTTCACCGACCAGCCCTTCTCCACAAACTCCGTCGCCAGATAATCCAGCAGCGCCTGATCGCTCGGCGGCAGCCCGCGCTTCCCAAAATCATTCGGCGTCGCCACAATTCCCCGCCCAAAATGCCCCTGCCAGATGCGGTTCACCATCACCCGCGCCGTCACCGGATTATCCGGCGAAGCAATCCAGTTCGCCATCTCCAGCCTGCCGCTGCCCTTCGTTCCCGCAGGCAGATCTGCATTCCCCAGCACCTGCAGAAAATGTCTCGGCACTTCATCGCCCAGGTTCTTCTTATCCCCAAAGTGCTGAATATGCTCATCATGCGGCGCACCTTCCACCACACCATAGGCCGACTCGAACTGCGGCGCATTCTGGAACAGCGCCATCCGCCTCGCCTCCAGCGCAGGCAGCACATCGTCGAAGTAAGGCAGCGTATGCACCGCTTTGATCGAATCCGCAATCGGCTTCAACTGCGTCTCGAAGTCCCGGTACTCCTGACTCTTCACCACATTCGGATCGCGGTAGATCATGTCGCGCTCGTACCGCACATCCTCCCAGCCCGTGTTCGAAAACTTACTGCTCGCGAGCACACCATAGATCCCGTAATAGTCGGCCGTCGGAACCGGATCGAACTTATGGTCATGACACCGCGCACACGCAATCGTCGTGCCCAGAAACGCATATCCAATGTTGTCCACCGCGTCGCTGATCGGATCGTCCGCATGGTTTGCATTCGCCAGATAGCCGGTCGCGATGATGTTCTGCCAGTGCTCCGGCTCCGTCTTTGCCGGCAGCAGATCCCCTGCAATCTGCTCCTGAATAAATCGGTTATACGGCTTGTCCTCCGCAAACGCCTGCACCACATAGTCGCGGTACTTATACATCTCCGGAACCGGAAAGTCCGCTCCCTCTCCCGACGTATCGGCGTAGCGAACCACATCCAGCCAAACCCGTCCCCACCGCTCGCCGTAAGCCTTCGACGCAAGCAGCCTGTCCACCAGCTTCGCGTACGCATCCGGCGACTTGTCCGCCATATACGCAACAATCTCCTGCGGCGTCGGCGGCAGCCCCGTCAGGTCATACGTCACACGCCGAATCATCGTGCGCTTATCCGCATCGCGCACCGGCGCCACATGCATCTCCGACTGCTTCGCCAGAACGAACCGATCCAGATCGTTATAAGCCCACTTCGACCTCACCGCCGGAACCGCAGGCTTCACCGGCTTCTGATACGACCAGAACGACCGGTCCTTATCCGTCACCGTCGCCGTCTGTACCGCCGCCATGCCTTTAGGCCACACCATCCCATCGCGCACCCACTGCTCGATCACGGCAATATCGGCATTCTCCATCTGCCCCGTCGGCGGCATCTGCAGCGCCTTCGACTGATAGTGAATCGCCTTCAGCAGCATGCTGTTCTCAGGATGCGCCGCATCCACCACCACCCCATCCTTGCCGCCCTTCAGCACAGCCTCGCGCGAATCAAGCCGCAGCCCACCTGCCTCCGTGCCGGTATGGCAGCCATAACACTTACTCGCCAGCAGCGGTCGTACCTTCGTCTCAAAATACTGCTCCTGCGCGGAAGCCACTCGCGGCGAAACACCAGCGTCCGCCTGTGCATTCGCCGTACCTGCAGCTGGCAGCGCAGCCTCATCCATCGCAGGCGCGCCATCCCGAATCCATTGCTCAATCGCCGCAACATCGCCCGCAGGCAAAGCCCCACTCGGCGGCATCTGCAGATCTTTATCTTTGTATTTAATCGCCTTCACCAGAAGGCTGCTCTCGGGATGCCCAGGACTAACCACCGGGCCGCTCTCACCACCATGCAGCATCGCTGCCTTTGAATCCAGCCGCAACCCACCCTTCATCGCCGCCGTATGACACCCATAACAGTTCTTCTCGAGAATCGGTTTTACCTGCGTCGCGTACGCATCTTCCTGCTTCTGCTGCCCATTCGCCGTCGACAAACCACCAGCCCAACAAACCAACCCAACCATCGCGATGCAGGCCGCACTCACCCGCCTCCTCCCGTGCAGGCTCTCCGCCCCGGGTCGCATCGCAACCAATGCTCCAATTAACGGCTTCATGGGACGAAGACACCTCTCCATCAAAAAGATCGCTGCCGAACTGCGGATCAGTTACAAGCCGAACTCTTATTCCCGAATGCTTTTTTGTAGAAGAACGTATGGTATACGTTGATGCAAACGTTACATAGGAACTACCAGGTTGTCAATAAATTAAAAATCGAGATAGGCACAAAACCCTGTACTGGCGTGGCCTTTCCACTTACTACCGAATAAAAACCATTCGCGAATCTGCTATAACTCCGTATATTCCATCAACCTTCATTTTCATCAATGAGGCCCATTGAAATCTTCTATTCTCACCTCCGTCCTGCTCGCTCTTCTTCTCGCCGCCGCCCACGCATCCGCCCAACCCTCACCGCTCCCGCCCATGCGCACCACCCAGGTCTTCGGCCAGACGATCCGCTACTACGACGTCGGCGCCGGTCCCACCGTCGTTCTGCTCCACGGCCTCGGCAGCCGCGCCGCATTCGACTGGGCCCCCATCATCGCTCCCCTCGCAAAACATCACCGCGTCCTCGCCATGGATCAGATCGGCTTCGGTGACTCCGACAAGCCCATCATCGACTTCAGCATCCAGACCTGGGTCGACTTCCTCGGCGAACTCCTCCGCCAGCAAAACATCTCGCACTTCACCCTCGCCGGCGAATCCCTCGGCGGATGGATCGCCGCCACCTACACCATTCAGGCTCTCCATCCAGCAACCAACACCTACCCCCTGCCAGCGCCCGACCGACTCATCCTCTCCGACGCCGCCGGCCACTTCCACCCTCTGCCGGCCGACTTCGTCAACAACCTCTGCCCCGGCTCGCTCCAGGCCGCGAAAGAATCCCTCGCCCACGTCTTCTACGACAAATCCATCGTCACCGACGCGATGGCCCGCAGCGCCTTCGAGACGCGCCTCGCCGCCCACGACAGCTTCACCGTCCGCTCCATCATCCCCATCTCCGCCAACCGCGCCGAATCCCTCGACGACAAACTCGACGGCATCACCATCCCCACCCTCATCTTCTGGGGACAGAACGACGAGATCGTGCCCCTCGCCGACGGCTACGACTTCAACAAAAAAATCCCTGGCTCAAAACTCATCGCCGTTCCCGAGTGCGGCCACGCTCCCGAGATCGAAAAGCCCCAGGTCTACCTCGACGCCGTCCACACCTTCCTCAACGACCCCAAAGATTAGGTAGTATCGACCTATAGCCCAAGCGCCAACGATTGATTGATATAGAAATAGCCAAATCGTAAGTGATTGCTTGATCTGGAAAGTGTCTAAGCGTCAGTGATTGTCAGTGCTTGCTTGATATAGGAAGTGTCATCCTGAGCGGAGCCTCTTGCAGTTTCATCGCAGGAGGCGCAGTCGAAGGACCTGCGGTTGGCTCGGCCTGCC
>Ga0302220_10002150_pt1 | contig 14651 bp, 14 predicted proteins | sample II_Palsa_E1_3_FD_194572 | JGI IMG/M metagenome (GOLD analysis project Ga0302220, IMG submission 194572) | Peat permafrost microbial communities from Stordalen Mire near Abisko, Sweden - II_Palsa_E1_3 | ecosystem: Environmental > Terrestrial > Soil > Palsa > Peat permafrost | place: Sweden...
ATACCAGTTCCTGTTCAAGCTTGGCGGCAGCGACTGCCATTTCCGTATCGAAGGCGAAGACTGCATGCTCACGACAGAGCGCGCCATCTGCATGAATCCATGGGTCCAGCATGCGAAAAGCGGCTCGGACGACACACCGTCGTTGATTCTGTCGCTCGTCATCGAAGCGCCTTGGCTGCGAACCCAACTACAGTTGGCGGATGGCGGATCCGCGAACATTTTTCCGCAGCATGCGATCATCGTCACACCGGACCTACGTCATCACGTGGACAGAATTGCGGCGGCTATCACCAATCATTTGGTGGCACAGGACGATGGCTGTATGCAGATACTGGAAGACCTGATCACTGCGCTGGGCCGTGATTTCGCCGATCCTGCGCTGACTACGGGCATCATGCCGTCCGGCAGGCCGGTCGATTTCCGCATTCGCAAAGCGCTCGATTTCATCAAACACACACCGATCGCCAATCCGACAGTCGCGCAGGTGGCGGCTGAGGTCGGGTTGTCGCGCTCGCGGTTCTTCGAGCAGTTCCGACGCTGCATGGGGGTGTCGCCGCAACACTACATCGACTGGGTGCGCATGTCTCATGCGATCCGGTTACTCGGCGCGAGCAACCAGCCACTCGCCGACGTTGCGGCCGAACTGGGGTTCGAAGAGCACAGTCATTTCACGCGCTTCTTCGCCCAGCACATGGGTGTACCACCCAGTGAATTTCGCAGGCACTCCGTCAACCTGAGCGCCCAAGAACAGTAACGCCTAGCCGCTGCCCGATGTGTGGGGCGAGCCGTACACGCCCTCGACCTGTACTACCTAGCTTCGAGGGCGCGCCAGCGGAGCGCGAGACCCGGCGAGACCCAGATATCCGCGACAGCCGGCGTCGTATTGTTACTGCGCGAATACCGCGTAGGACGTGTCGGCTGTCACCGGGTTGTGCAGGACGCCAAGTCCGTCGATCTCAACCTCAACGTGGTCGCCAGGCCGCATGTGAACAAGGCCGGGCGTCGGAAAGGGCCCATATTGAAGGCTCAGATCCTGACCTTCCTTGTCGTCGGATTGCGGTTTCAACGCGCCGGGCGTGCCCATCGCGATGAAATCGCCCGGCCGCAGACGGTAGCCCTGACTCAGATAGCTAATCACTTTCGCGACATCCAGCAGCATGTCGTCCAGCGGTGCGCGTTGACGCACGACTCCGTTGATACGGGTGAGGACCGAGTGCGTCGCCGGGTCGCCAAACTCATCCCCCGTCATCAGCCATGGTCCATACGATCCAGACGCCTCGAAGTTCTTGCCGAGACCGAACTGGCGATTGTGCATCTGATACTCGCGCACCGATCCTTCATTGATGCACGTGTAGCCCGCCACATGCTCCATCGCCCGCTCCACCGGGATGTAGCGGCCAGGCTTGCCGATCACGACGCCTAGTTCTCCTTCGTAATCGAAGGCACGCGCGATGGCTGCCGGCGGTGCGACGATCGGCTCGCCTGCGCCCACATAAGAGGCAGCCGTCCGCATGAACAGGTGGGGAAATTCAAGCGAGGTTTGCAGTCCGGTCTCCGCGATATGGCTCTTGAAGTTCAGCGCAAGTGCCCACATTGCGTTCGGCCGGTCGAGGAACGGCTTGAGCGTGACGTCGGCAAGCGCACGGCCTCCCTGACGGCCATGCGCGGCTTGTTGGAGCCGCGCCAGACCGTCATCCCGCTCGAGAACGGCAATCAGGCTGGTGGGCAGATCCGGCGCGATATCGGCAACGGCGAGAAAATGCGTCGGGCTGGTGACAAGACCCAGCGCGGTGCGGCCGGCTTCGGTGTAAGCAATAATTTTCATGGTCGAGGCCTATCCGTGAGGTAAAAGCGAAGAATTGAAGGTTGAGTTGGTAAGACAGCAAGCCAACGGGCGTCGGAATAACGGCGAGTGGCTTAATGCTCTGCTACCGCGCTATAGCCGGAATCTCGTGCAGTTCGGCGACCGGCCAACGCCAGCGCACCAAGCGTGAGAATCGCAGCCGTTGCGGGTAGCACTGCGGTGAAGAGGATCGCGCGCGCGGGCCATCCCATGGACAGCAACGCACCACCGATTGCAGGGCCGACAAAGGAACCGATGCGCCCCGCCGCCTGCCCCCAACCCACTCCGGTCGCGCGTATCTCAGCGGGGTAGAAGGCGACCGCCAGCGCGGTCTGCCCCATAATGCCGTTGACGAGACCTGCCCCGATTACGGCGATGAGCAGCAGTGCAATGCCAGGCGGCACCGCAATCTGGCTAAGCACGCCAATACTCAGGATCACGAGCACGCCCCCGAGCGCCAGCGCCGACTTCAATCTGAGCTTGCCGGCGATCGTCATCATCGCGACGGCCACCGTCATCAAAATGTTGCCGCCCAGTCCACCGACGCTGAAAGCCGCCATACCAACTGACGCATGATCCGGCGTAAAGCCGAAGGTGAGCAGCAGCGTCGGCAGCCAGAACAGCAGCGCGTAGACGTCCGTAAATATCAGGAACGAAAACGTCCACAGCAGGCATGTATAAACGCCGAGTCCCTCCTTGAATAGCACCTTGAACGGGTTGGCCGTCCGCAAGGCTGCACCGCCAGCGTTCGCATTGCCTTCGGCTGGCAGTATCCTGAAGAATGCCGGCACCAGGGCAAACGGCAGCACACCGCCAACGACGAAAATGGACTGCCAGCCGAACTCGTGCATGAGCGCTCCGCCTGTCACCCCGCCGATCACCGCGCCCACCGACATGCCGGTCGTCACTAGCAAAGACGCCGCTACTTTGTGTTTCGGCCCGATATTGCTGGCCGTCGCGGTAATGGCGATCGGCAGTGCGCCGCCCAAGCCAATTGCTGCGATCAACCGCAGTGTCGACAGGCTGGCGATGTCAGCCGCGAACATCGTTGCGAGCGTGCTCCCGCCGAACAGCACCACGCTCGCCAGGCCGATGATCCGGTTTCCGAACCGTTGCGCAAGCGGTCCGCTGATCATAAAGCCCACTGCTGCACCGACGTTCGTCGCCACGAAAACCGGCGTAAAGCGGGCAGGCGCGAGCCCCCAATCATGAGCCAGCTTCGGCACCACAAACGAAATCGACGTGGTGTTGAACCCGTCAAGCACAATCACAAGAAAACACACCAGCAGAGCCCACAACCAGCCGGAACCTAACATATGCCCTTGGCTATCGCCCACAGCGGCCTGATTGTCTTTCGCATCCATCAAATCATCTCCTTACAAACCACGCGCACAGCACGCGAGCCGCACTCGACTGCGGTGCTCGAAAATCGACCGCCTGCAGTCCTCACTGTATTGAGTTAGGTTCGCGTCAACGTCGAGATACGCTGTTGCAGCGCCGCCGAAAAAATGTTCTTGGGCAGCATACAATGGATGCCCTTGGGAGGATTGGTCGCGTACACCGAGCCAGTCTGGTTCGCATATTGCGTGACGCGAAAACTCCCCGCCACACTGAAGATACCGTAGCAGTCTTCGGGAGCAATGCCAGTCGTGGCGGAGAGCCAGCCGATCATCTGGCGCAAACACGCCACCAACGCATTGTCGAGCGTGTCGGAAAAGCCGAAGCCAATCCAATGGTCCGGTGTCTCCGCCATCGGAACGTTCAACGCCGTGCGCTTGTGCAGTACGTATTGAATGCGCATTTCCTCGAAGGCCGTCTCGATCGAGGTCTGATCGACGTTTCCTTCGCCTGATGCGCCCATTGAGCCGCCCGTCCAGACACGCCCACCCGCCACCTGTACAGGCAGGAAGATCGACGTGCCGATACCGAGCACGGCACAGTCCAGATTGCCGCCATAACTGCCCGCGAGGTTCGCGCTAACCGGCTTGTCGCCCGGCGGCTGCGTGCCGATATAGGCCTGAAATGGCTTCAATGGAATGTTCACGCCGGGCACATACGCAGCGGCGGTGCGATCCTTGTCGAACTTCAGATAGCGTAAATAGGGCTTAAAGTCGTGCGGGAGCGCGCCTACACCCGGTGGGGCAGAATTCCAGCCCCAATCAATTGGGCGCATGCTCAGCATCCGGCATTCAATCAGGTCGCCCGATTCGGCGCCCTCTACCGCGACCGGGCCGATCAGGGAAAAAGCGCCGTTCGGATATTTCTTGCGGATCGGCTCGCGCTCCTTGAACGTCATGCCGTACTTTGCTTCATTACCCCAGTTGGTCCACGTGCCGTCGTACCAGACGGTGTCGCCTGATCTAATGGCGGCGGCGACCGGCGTATCTGGTTCCATCTGGCCCACGCGCACGGTTTGTTCCGAAGGCACGAGCCTGACGACTGTGCCTTCCGATGTCACCAGCCCAGAAACCTGCTCCGGTATAGTCGTGCTTTGCGCGCGGCCCTCGTGCGGTAATCCGTACGCGCCTGCCACCAGCGCTCCGAGACCGAACTTGAGCATGGTCCGACGACAATGGGCCGTGGCGTCCAGCGTTGACGCCCCACTCTGCGGCGCCAAGTTCTCTGCGGGGACGGAGCGGATATCCTGTTGCGTCTCGATTTCCATACGTATTCCTTATTTATTACCGATGTATCGGACTAGTTCATCGTGTGACCGATCCACCTATGGCTTCGATCGCTTCCTTGACCATCTGTTCGTCGATCTCCGAAGGCGCTCCGCTCGCGCCGAGCGCACCGAGCAGGCGTCCGTGGGAAAAAATTGGCTGCACGCCGCGCCCAGGTAGGAACGGTGCGTAATAGCCGGCGCTCGACACGTTGCTGTACTCCGAAGGATCGTCCTTGAAGCGTTGCTCCAGCGTTGCACCTGACACTCCGCCAAGCGCGACAGATGCGAAGGCTTTGCCGCGCGCGAAGTCGAGACTTACAAAGGGCGCCCCGTCCATGCGCGCCGCTGCGATCAGATGACCGCCCGGATCGACCACGGCGAAGCTCATGGCAAGATGGTGTGCGCGAGCCGAAGCTCTGCCGATTTCGATGAGCTTCATCGCCTCGGTCAAGCTCAACGCATACGTCTCGACTGGCGCGGCCGCCTCCGGCATGGACGCCGCGTCGGTCGCGGCAACGCTGCATGCACTGGCGAGGCACAGCGAGCAAAGCGATGCGATCGCCGCGGTGCGCGGCAACCGACGCAGGATATTCAATTTCACATTCGTCTCCTTTTTATATTACTGCGCGACTCGTCTCAAGGTGCAGAGTACGCGCGCATCGCCCGATCGTTATGACCGGAAAGCGCGCGTATTTACCGCCGAGTCCGATTCTTTTTCACGTGGCCGACACACTTTCGAGCCGCTCAGCCAACGCGGCGATGAAAGCGGTGAATCCTGATTTCGCCCCACAGGTCGAGCGCGAATAACGGATCGTTCCGATTGAAAGCCTCTACTTCGTCGCGTGTTTGCGCTTCCACCAGAAAAAAGCTGCCAATCTTCTTCTCGCCTGCGTCGTCCATCAACGGGCCGGAGGTGACGAGATCGATCGGCTTGGTCTCCAAATACGCACGATGCTTTGCGGTATTCGCCTCGCGAAGTGCCAGCGTGTCAGGCTTATCGGTACAGTAAACGATCCAATGCATAATTTTCATGCTCCATCTCAAAGTCGAACTGGATTGATGCGTGCCTGCCGTGCATCGCAAGAATCCTGGACGTATGAATATTTTTATTGCCCGGAAGCGGGCACCCTGCTCTGCTCTACCTATGCCTCGACTTGCATACGGCAATATCCTCACAGCCAGAGATGTAATGCAGTATCGTTTATTGCAGCACAATCGGATGTGCGGGGCGTACGATGGCTTACCGAATCCTCCGATTTTGTGAGAGTCGACCCGAAAGTTGCTGGTTTAGAGGGATGTGGTGCAAATAGCGTACAAGACGTGCACCAAGGCGATTGAAGAGGCTCCAGCAGCTCGAAGGTTGGTTCCCTACCGCTAGCAGTGTGGGTACTGTATGCCGGCATGGAGCTGCTGGTCCGCACTTATGGCATCGGCGTCTAGTGCTGTGGCAAGTTATGGGAGAGCACTTGCGCGACAGCAATTTCAGCTCGGCGGCGGGCGCATTATCGCGCGGCCACGCAATATAACGACCGCGTCAAGGGTGGCCTCCAGGCATGAATTCGACCATCCGCCGGTATTGACTCGGCGTAACACCCTGCTGGCAAGCGAAGAAGCGTGTGAAGTTTCCCGGCGAATCAAATCCAAGGTTGAGCCCAATGTCGTGCAGTGATTCCTCCGCGCGGGAGACGCTCTCGATAGATGATTCCATCCTGAGCATGCTGCTGAAAGTAGCGGGCGTCATCCCCGTCTGCTTACGGAAGAGATGAAAGAAGTGAGGCCGTGACAACCCGACGCTTTGGGCGATGATGTCGAAGTCGAGGGCGACTCCTCCCAAACGTCTCATCGATTCTAGCGACTGACGGATTCGAGCGTCGTACGCCACTCCGCCAACGACCCGCGACGACGAGAGTTCTTTCCATCGCGTGACCTCGCACGTCAACTCAATAATTGTATGAATTATGAGATTTTCTATCGCTTCAAGTGAGGGACCTTCACGTGCAGTCAGAAGATCCAGCATGTCAGTGCGCAGTTGTGACAGCTTGCCTTCAAGTAGCGACGACGGTTCGGAGAAAAAGTGCGGATGAATGCTGTAGGCGAAACGTTTGTCGACGTCTTTCAGCCATTGAGGCTCGAGATAAAGCGCAAGAAGCACCGTGGACGGTGACCCTTGTTTGTGCTCGTAGAAGTGCGGTTCCCATGCATTAACGAGCACCACATTTTTGTCCGACAGATGGTGCTGCCGTTCGCGGACACCGAACAGGATGTCGGGACCGCCGACCTTGAAGATTACATGACAGACGCGGTGGGCATGAACAACCATAGTTCTGTCGAGCAGCAGTAGAGCCACCCGACCAAAAGGTCCGTGAAGAATTCTCAGTGGCTCTGACATTGTGCTTGTCTCTCACGTTTATTACTGCACTACGCTTTCAACGCGCGCCTTGACTCGTCAGGTCATGACGCCTCTTAGGTAGTGTTGCCAAGGCATGGCGGTTAGCAAGTGTGCGCCTCCACCCAAAATGTCGTCAGGCACACGCCAACATAGCGGTGGCGGGTACGCCGCGGGGCAGGTTCCGTGGAAAAAATCGCCATCCGGAATGAGAAATTGGCCTTCTGCCGGAGAATTTCCCACATCCCCCATGAAGCGTCAATCGGGACATTTGCCCAAACTTAGATCCACAGGCTCAGCGACATCGGGGCAGCGGTCGAAACCCACTCGCTGTCGTACCGAGCCTGACTGCCGCTCCCGAAGAAGGTGACCCAAAACGTCCAATCGTTGGGTAACGGTATTAAGCGCAACTCGATTCACCCAACTTGGAAGGAGACAGTCATGGCTGGCGTCGGGACAGAAAAGGTGTTTGAAAACGACAAAGTTATCGTATGGAACTTCGTACTCCCTGCTGGAGAAGAGACCCCCATGCACACTCACGAGCGGGCATACATGTGGTACGCCATAGAAGGTGCTCCTTTGCAAATTTTCGATGAAAGGGGGAACGATTTGGGAACGCTGGATGTGCCAACGGGTGCTGTCTACTCGCTTAAATACGATAACGGCTATTTGGAAGTTATTTCCGAAGTTGGAAAGGGAGTTCGAGTTCCAGCAACGCACAAAGCGCGAAATGTCGGTAGCAATCCGTACAGAGAGGTTCTCGTCGAATATAAATGAAGCGCCTGATCGCGTAAACCGTTGATGTGCCGATTTAATCGTTGGCTTCGTTGGCGATGAACCAAAGACCGAGCGCATTCGCAATGGTTTTGCAAATGCGTTCGGATCTCCGCCACACGATAGATATCCCAGCGTGCCACTGTGAACTTAAATCATAGAAGTCTTTCGTGAACACTGTCTATATCAGAGACGGTCTCCTGGGCATCATCTGTCCAAACCGCGTATAGGGCGCGGTATTGTTTTAAGGAAAGATACTCCATGAGTACCATTGAAAACTATCGCAAACCGCGCGTCCTGGTTTTGGGGGCGACCGGCCTGACAGGTGGCACGATTGCCGCGGCTCTGGACAACAGGACGGCGGACGTCGAGGTCGTGCGAGCGGCCAGAAGCCAGGAACAGGTCGAAGCGTGGAAACAGGAAGGCAAACAAGCGGTCTATCTCGATCTGGACGACGCACGAACTTTTCCTGCCGCACTGCAGAGCATCGACCGACTGTTCCTGCTGACCGGGTACACGGTTGCCATGCTTCATCAGAGCAAAACGCTCGTCGACGCAGCAGCGGATGCCGGCGTGAGCTTTATCGTTCATCAAGGCGTTTTCGGCAACGGTCGGTCGACCGACCCGCATTTTGCCTGGCACGAGATGGTGGAACGCTATATCGAAGGCAGCGGCGTCAAGTGGTCGCATCTGCATCCCCACTTCTTCATGCAGAACATCCTCACCACCCTGGGCCTTCCGAACGGCCAATTGCGTTGGCCCATCGGCGACAAACGGGTCGGATGGATCGCTGGCGAGGATTTGGCGGCCGTTGCTGCGGTGGTGCTCGCCGAAGGCCCTGCGAAACATGCTAGCAAGAATTACTTCCTCTCGACTGAAGTTCTCAATGGGGTAGAAGCGGCCGCCGTCCTGTCCGAAGCACTCGGGCGTGAAATTGCGCCGATAGTGATGACGCCGAGCGACGTGATTGCGGCATTCGCTTCGGGAGCGGTCAAATCTCCCGTCGGGATGGAAGAGAACTACGCGAAGAGTCAACTCGAATGGGCGCAGCAGAGTTTTGATGGAAGGATGGACTATTCCATCGTTGCGACTTCGACGGTGCCGGATTTGCTGGGTCGGCCGGCGCTGACACTGCGCGAGTGGGCGCAGCGTCACGCCGAGGCATTGCTGGCTGCGGCCAGCGACTGAGCATGCTTACCATCGCCCAAGCCAAATGATCGACACCCTTAGCGAGACATAGTGAATGTATTTCATAGAAGTCATTCGCGAGCACAGTCTATATCTGAGTGTCTCTCATTGGCATCATTTGTCCGAACCCGCGCATGAGGCGTGGACGGAGAAATGGAAATGATCAAGGATAGAAATGGCCTGTTAGGGAAGTTGATGGTGAAGAAGCCTTCGAGTATCCCATTTGCAGTATGGGCGTTGACGATTAGCTCCTTCGCAATCGGTACGACGGAGTTCATCAGCGTCGGCATACTGCCAACTATCGCGGGCGGGCTGTCTGTCAGCATCGCGACGGCTGGCCTGATCGCGAGCGCCTACGCCCTTGGCGTAACCATCAGCGCGCTGATCATGACCGCACTGACCAGCAGTTTGCCGCGCAAACCGCTATTGCTGGGCACGATGGTCATGTTCACGTTGGGAAACGCGCTTGCGGCCCTTGCCCCTAACTTTGAGATTCTGCTGCTTGCACGGGTACTGACGGCGCTAGGACACGGAATTTTCTTCGGCGTGGGATCAACCATTGTCCGCGCCGACTGAATTTTGAGCCACCGGGCCGATTGAATTTTGAGCCGGGGTGGAGACCGGTCTAAAGCAGGACCGGTTGTGGATAAGTGTATGGGTTTTCGGGGGGCTTGTCCTCCTTCGGATGAGAATGCGTTGCGCAGGGGAAGCTGCGAAGGGCGTAGCCCGTAGCAGCTTCCCCTGCGCGGCGAACAACATCAGGCCAACTCAGGAGCGTTAGCGACGTCCCTCTTGCGGGCCGCTTCACGTGACCGGATGCTCTTCTTTGCATTGGCGCTGCTATGCCGGAAACGGTAACTTTCGTTGCCAGTCTCCACGATGTGACAGTGATGCGTCAGCCGGTCCAGCAAGGCCGTGGTCATCTTCGCGTCACCGAACACGCTGGACCATTCGGCAAAGTCCAAATTCGTTGTTATAGCCACGCTCGTATGCTCGTACAATCGGCTTAGCAGATGGAACAGCAGTGCACCGCCGGCCTGGCTGAAGGGCAAATACCCGAGCTCGTCCAGAATGACCAAGTCAAGGCGCAGCAGGCTCGCAGCGATCCGCCCGGCACGACCCTGCGCCTTCTCCTGCTCCAGGGCGTTGGCCAGATCCACAGTCGAGTAGAAGCGAACCCGCTTGCCGTGGTGCATGATGCCGGACACGCCGATGGCGGTCGCCAGATGCGTCTTGCCCGAGCCCGGGCCGCCGACCAGAACCAGGTTGTGGGCGCCCTCGGTGAACGCCATGCCCGCCAGTTGCATGACGAGTTGGCGATCGACCTGCGAACCCTCGAAGTCGAAGCCCACCATATCGCGATGCACTGGGAACTTCGCCGCCTTCATCTGATGGCTGACCGAACGCACGGCCCGATCCGCTTCCTCGGCCTGCAGTAGCTGTTCGAGCAGCCACCGCGAAGACGCCGCATCGACGTTACCCTGTTCGAGCAGTTCGGCCCAGCCAGCCGCCATGCCATGCAGCCGCAACTGCTTCAGCTCCACGATCAGATCACGCATGACCAGCCTCCCGCGGTTGCAGTGCCAAGCGCAGCCCGTCATAGCGCGACGTATCCGCCAGCGGCGGTGTCGCCAATTGCAACTCCGTATCGATCTTCGGCGGCATCTGCACACTGCGCATCCGTGATAGCACGTTCAACACATGCTCGACGCTGACGCGCCCGGAGGGCGGCGCCTGCTCTAGTGCCAGCTCGACCGCAATCAGCACCGCGTCCAGGCCGCTCTCCGGCACCAGCGCCAGAACCTTTGCCATCACCCGGTCGCCACCCGCCTCCCGTAACAAAGCCCGGCGCAGGCGTTGCAGCGCTTCGGGCATATCCAGGAACGGCGCACCGTTGCGCAGTGCACCGGGCTTGCGCTGGATCAGCGGGATGTAATGCTGCCAGTCGTATCGCACCAGGCCTGCGTCGGCCAGCCGTTCGTGTTCGGCCACCATCGCATCATCGCCCACCACAACGACACGGCCAGGATAGAGCCGCGTGCTGAGCATCTGACCTGCAAATTCGCAGGGCACCGAGTAGCGGTTGCGTCCAATCACCACCAGGCAGGTCGACGACACCCGGGCCGCCCGTTCAACATAACCGTCAAACGGCGTCGGCATGGGCATCAGATGAGCACGCTCCTGCTCGAACACCTCGGCAACGCTCAGTTCCCTATAGTCCGGATGCCTCACTTCTTCCCACAACGACCGGCACCGGCTCGCCAACCATGCATTCAGTTCGACGAAACTACCGAACCGCTGCTCACGCGCGTCAATCCAGATGCGCAGGCGACTGTCCTGCACGTTCTTCTCGACGACGCCTTTCTCCCAGCCGCTGGCTACATTGCAGAAGTCTGCGTCGAACAGGTAGTGCGCGCACATCACTGCAAAGCGCGGATTGACCGTGCGGCCTTTGCCTTTGTGGACCTTATCCACAGCCGTCTTCATGTTGTCATAGATGCCCCGGCGAGCCACCCCGCCGAAGGCGGCAAACGAGCGCGTATGGGCGTCGAACAGCATCTCGTGACCCTGGCTCGGGTACGCCACCAGCCAGAACGCTCGCGACGCGCACAGCTTCATGTGCGATACCTGCAACTTGCGATAAATGCCGCCGACAACCAGCCCTTCCTCGCTCCAGTCAAACTGGAATGCTTCGCCCAGCTCGAAGTGCAGCGGCACGAACGCCGACGCAGAAAGCGCTTTGCCTTCGCCTTGCCGCCACGTCCGGATGAAATCAGTCACTCGCGAGTAACAGCCGTCGTAGCCTCCTGCCTTGATTTCCTGGAATAGCATCCAGGCCGTGCGCCGCTCCTTCTTCGGCCGCCGCGCGTCGACACTCAGCGCCTGCACCAGCACCAGCACCTCATGAAACACCGTCAGCCGGGTTGACTGTGGGCGCCGATGATATTTCGGCGCCTCCAGAACATCAGCACTCAGGTATTTGTTAATCGTGTTGCGTGACAAGCTTGTGAGGCGCGCTATCTCGCGTACCGACTTGTTTTGGCGGTGGAACATCCGCCGTATCTTTCCAATCATTGTCATCGGGATCATCCCCAAACACCCTGCCTAAAAAATTAGCAGGATAGGTTGAATACCCGGTTCAATTTTCAGTCGGCGCAACCCCTACAAGTGGCTCAATTTTCGGTCGGCGTAAACAAATGCCAGCGCTATCCCGCTAGTTATAAACCGTCTCATCGCGCTCGTTCGACTGAAGCCCGGTCCTATGACGAACTGTGGCCGGATGAGGCGTGCGTTGTTTACGTATCCAATTAGTATAATTTCGTATACGATTATTTTGAAAATGCTAGGATGATCTTGATGGCGACCGAGCCGGATTTCGTCCGGGGCCTGCTCGTAGCGATCGTGAGTGCCGCAAGGCGGCACCTACGCGCCATCTCAATAGTGGGGAAAACATGAAAGCAGATGTAGTCATCGTGGGTGGCGGCCTGATTGGGTCGTCCATTGCGCTTTACCTCCGCCGAGATCCTCGTGCAGGGAAAGTCATCGTCGTAGAGCCGGATCCGACCTACGCGCTCGCATCGACTCCCAGGGCGTCAGGCGGATTTCGTCGTCTTTTCGCTCGGCCCGAAAATATCCAGATGTCGCAGTTCAGTATCGATTTCTTCGAGAACTTCGAGCGCGAAGTGGCTGTAAATGGCGAGGCTCCAGCGCTGGATATCAAGCAGCAAGGTTATCTGTTCATAGTCGAAAAGGATTTTGTGCCTGTCCTTGAGCAGAATTGCCGCACTCAAAAAGACTTAGGGGTGAATGTCGAATTGTTGGACCGGCAGGGGCTCCAGGCGAAGTTCCCATCCCTTGAGACGAGCGACATTGGCGCTGCTGCCTATTCTCCGGATGACGGTTGGCTCGATCCGAATTCCCTCTTGCAAGGGGTGAAGCGGAAGGCCCGTTCACTCGGTGCGGAGTATGTGACAGCGAAAGTCAGTGGCATCGATGTAAGTGGCAACTTGGTGCGCGGCGTATCCCTGGATAACGGGCAGCGTATCGAAGCAGACGTTATCGTGAATGCCGCGGGCGCCTGGGCACAAGAGGTATCGCAGATGGCTGGCATGCCACTCCCCGTTTTCCCTATGCGCAGGTTCGATCACTTTTTTGAATGTAAGGCCGAGGTCGAGCGTCTTCCTTACATCAAGGATTTGGCACGGCTCGCTATGCGCCCCGAAGGCTCAGGATTTACTGCGGGCGTACCCAATTGGCAGGAACCGAGAGGCTTCAATTTTGACGTTGATCACAGCTATTTTGAAAACGTCGTCTGGCCTGCGATCGCACATCGCGTTCCAAAGTTTGAAGCGGTGAAGTTGAAGAGTTCTTGGAGCGGTCTGTATGACCAGAATGCCCTGGACACAAACATGATCCTCGGGCCGTGGTTGAACGGATGCCAGAATTTCTTCGTCGCCGCAGGGTTTTCGGGCCACGGATTGATGCACGCACCTGCGGTAGGGTGTGCGATGGCGGAGCTCATTTACGACGGGGGCTATAAGACACTCGACTTGTCCAACATGAGTTATCAGCGCATCATCGATCAAACTCCTTACGCGGAAAACGGGATCATCTGAAGCCTAAACAGCCTTTGCAGTCGGCTGACCTTTACAACCAGCAGTCTAACTACGGGTGTCTTATGAAAGCAAAATTCATTGTCGTGCTGACATGCCTGTCGGCATTGGTCCTTCCCGCGTTTGGGCAGGAGCAAGGTACGCTGGAGAAGATCAAAGGCAGCGGTGTTATCACCCTTGGTATTCGTGAATCATCGGTGCCATTTTCGTATTACGATAACCAACAGAATGTAATCGGTTATTCGGCCGATATGTGCGCGCTTGTTGTCGCAGCAATTAAGAAAAAGCTGCAGCTGTCGACCTTAACGGTGAAAGAGGTTCCCACGACTTCGCAAAATCGGCTGCCGCTCGTCCAGAATGGGACGGTGGACCTCGAGTGTGGTTCGACCACCAACAATCTCGATCGAGAAAAGCAAGTTTCGTTTTCCGACACCACCTTCGTGATCGGAACGCGTCTATTGGTCAAAAAAGGTAGTGGTATTAAGGATTTTTCTGACCTTGCTGGAAAGACCGTGGTGACCACGGCCGGTACGACATCGGAGAAAATCTTGCGCGAGATGAATGTCAAAAATAACATGCACATGAGTTTGATCAGCGCAAAAGACCATGGCGAATCGTTCTTAACTCTCCAAACGGGCCGCGCTGTCGCCTTCATGATGGACGACGCGCTGTTGTACGGTCAGTTAGCCAATGCTCGTGATGCTGCGGATTACGAAGTCGTTGGCAAGCCGCAGTCGTTTGAAGCCTACGCGCTCGTCATGAGAAAAGATGACCCTGCATTCAAAGCACTGGTCGACCAGGCGCTGGTTGCGGCTATGAAGTCGGGACTAGCTACTCAGTTGTATACGAAATGGTTCACGTCCACGATTCCTCCGAAAGGGATCAATCTTAATTTCCCGATGACGGACGCGGTGCGAGACCATTTCGCAAACCCCAACGATACGCCGTACCAGTAATCGGTAAACAATTAATCTGGATGCCGATATGGTCGAAAGATGCGGCCATATCGCTTTCGTTATCCTTCTATTGTGAGTGGCCGCGCGCCAGCAGATGTTCACGGCTATGTTGCCCCCGCGGCCGCCACCAGCGAACAGGTAACTCCAGAATGCTTCGTGTGATCGATGCATGCAGACTTCAACTGGTCTCAGTGAGATTAAAAATGCCCATCGTAAAAATAGAGTT